>SXGU01563946.1_pt1 | contig 32776 bp, 39 predicted proteins | sample 3174531 | NCBI WGS metagenome assembly SXGU01 (sample SAMN11356863, study PRJNA531348) | freshwater metagenome | isolation source: freshwater sample F1-140 | place: China: Fuxian Lake, Yuxi | collected 2017-12-25 | reverse complement strand
GCGACCCACTCGCCTCGATCCCCGGACGGCAGGCCGCGCAAGTCGAGCCCGAGGACCGCCCGCTCGTCGAGCCCGTCGCCTCGTTCGACCGTGTACCCGCGGCGCCGGAAGTCGGCGGCGAGTTCGGGTTCGATCGGCCATCGGCCCCGGTGGACGAGCATCCGTTCGTGTCGGCGGACCTCGTAGCGGTAGGACGGCCCGTTCCGGGCCTCGACGATCCGGCCGATCGCGTGCCCGGCCCGTCGGCGGTCGAGCCGGAGCGTGTAGAGTTCCGGCGGCGGCAGGACGGGCGCGCCGGCGGCCCGCGCCTTCGCGAGTTCCCGGCGGACGGCGAACGACGCGGTCACCGGTCGCTCGGCGACGTGCCCGGCGACGACGCGGGAGAGGAGCCAGAGCGACCACGCGCCGCGGACCGCGCTCGCTTCCCATCCCTCGTCGTTCGCTATCCGTTCGCATGAGAAGTCGGGGTTTCCGTCCTTGTCCTTGTAGCAGACCCCCATCCATCCATCGCGGGTGATCAGGTAGCCGAGGACGTCGATGTTGTTCTTCTCGTCCCGGTACTCGGCCCGGAACCAGCAGACATCGAACGGTAGCTCGGCGAGGTCCGGGACGCCGACCATGTCGTCCGCCCGGGCTCCCGCGGCGATGGCGATCTCGTCCGAGAGGTCGAACAACCGCGCCCGCGACACGAGGTCGAGCACAACCTTCGCGTGAACGACGTTCAACTCGTGGTTGAGGCCTCGGGCGCTCTCGACCGTCGCGACGATCTTCGGGTCCTTCGCTCGCGGGTCGCCCCGGGCGGCCCATCGGTCGAACCGTTCGATCCCCTTTGCGATGTCGTCCGCGTCCCTCACGCCGTTCGCGGCGCGTCGGAGGACGTAGAGCCAATGGACGACGACGGGCGGGGTCATCGGTTCAGCATGTCGGCGTTGTGGAGCTCACCCGAGAGACAGGTCGTGCAACGGTGGTCGAGCGGGTCGGTCGGCATCGTCGATGTCCTCGACGACCGGGTAACGGCTACCGGGTCGGGCGGGTGACCGCGATCTCGATGAAGCCAGAGCCCTTCCGGAGTGTGGCGAGCGCGTCGCTCAACTCCGCGGCCCGAGCAGCGGGCGTCAGCGCGGCGATGCGCGTCCGCTCGGCGTCGGCCTTCCGATCGGCGTCGAGCCATCGTTCGCGGAGGTAATCAGTCGGGATCGCCGCCCATTGGTTCAATGCGGCAAGGTGCGCCGTCGTCCGACGAAGCTGGTCGTCGACCCGCTGCTCCGGGGTCAACGCGGCGCGGCGACGAGATTCGTTCGCGCTGTGCGCGAGCACATCGCCGACCTCGATGGCGTAGATGCGCGTCCACTTCCACGTCGCTGGGTCGTCGTTTTTGAACTTCGACCGGCTGACCATCCGGACCGTCGCGACGACCTGCTGGACCTGGACGGGGTATTGCGACACGGCGTCGGCGTAGCTGATGACTTCGGACATCGAACCTCCGTCCTCCGGGTAACGGCTACCCGACCAGGGCCCCCGTCCAGACGTAGAGCGCGAGGCACGCGAACCCCGTGATCGCGGCGACGAAGAACGCGAAGACGGCGCCCTCGTGCCGCGGGTGGTTCGGGAGCCACTCGGGCGGCCCGTGCGGCGTCACGGCCGGACCGCCCAGGCGTAGAGGTCCTGGTTCTGCCGTTCGATGCGCGCCGTGATCTCGACGCAGCCGATGTCGGCGAGGTGGGCGACGAGATCAGCCTTCGACACGTTGCCGTAGTGTCCCGGCGTCGGCGTGTCCGCCTCGACACCGTGCGGCGGCCGGTCCCCGGTGGCGACCGTGATCGCGACGAGCCCGCCGGGCCGGAGGAGTGCGACGCAGGCGGTGAGGGAGTCGCGCCAGTACGGATCGTGCTCGAAGCACTCGCACGAGACGAGCGCGTCGAACGGCTCGCCGTCCCAGCCCTTCGTCGGGTACTCGTGGGCGAGCCCGACCCAATCGACGCCGGGCCGGTCGAAGACGTCGACGCCGACCCACTTCGTCACGGTCCCGGGGCTCGCCGAGCGCGGCGACCCGTTGATGTCCTGCGCGCCGAGTTCGAGGACCCGGATCACGGCCTCGCCGCGGGCGTCGAACCAGCCGAAGGCGGTACGGATGAAGTGGAGCGGCTCAGCGTGCATGTCGCGAGAGTAGCACGGCGAGCAGTCTCCGGAGCCATGCAGGGCGCCGGGTCCGTTCCTCGAACCGGCGGTCGCAAGCGGCGAGCAGGGGCTCGACGATCGACGCGACGTGCGGGTCGAGCGCGTTCGGGTCGAACGCGGAGCAGGCGCTCGCCGGGTCGACCTCCGGGAACGCGGGCACGATCGGGTAGGCGACCCGGTGGCACCGGAGGCTCGCGCCGTGCGCTCGGGCGTGGACGCAGCGAGAGCAGGAGCGGTCGACGGTCAGGCGGGCGAAGGTCTGGACGTCGTCACGCTCCTTCTCCCGCCGCCGGTACGCGACGACGTCGCCGAGCGTCTGGACGTAGGGCGGGAACGAAGCGAGGGTGAACCGCCACGTAGCGTAGGCGAAGCCCCAGGAGCACGCGATCAGGGTTCCGTTCGCGACGAGGGAAAGGTCGATCATGCTCGACCGGTAACGGCCGGACCCGGTCCGAACTATTTTCGGGAATCTTGCGTCCGAGCCCTACCGCATAACCGAATATCGGATACTCTTGTGGGGCGGGAAGGAACCCGCGCAACCGAACGGAGAACAAGATGATCGCCCCCTTCGCCCGCATCGACGCCCTGACCGACCCGACCCTCCTCGTCACCGACGCGCTCACCGGGAAGGTCTACGTCCGCGCCCGTTCCTCGATCTCCGGCGAGTTGTCGACCGAGTTCATCGACTTCGGCGTCGTAGACGGACGCTGCAGGAAGATCGGCGCGAAGATCACGACCTACCGTGTCGATCGGGTTCCTACCCACGGCACGGACTCGCTCCTCGCGCCCGACTCTCTCGGGACGGGGTGGTTCGCCCTCGACATCCGCGCAACGCGGAACGGATTTCTCTACGGCGCGTCGCAGGAAACCCGGTACTTCGAGAGCGCGACGGCGCGCTCGATCGCGACCGACCGCTACCTCGCGGACGCCCGCAAGCGCGCGGCGCGGTAGCCAAAAACGACGAGGGGCCCGGCGGTCGCCCGAGCCCCTTCCCGTTTCCGGCTACCCGGTCGGTCAGTTGGCGTCCCGACGTGCGGCGGCGTTCGCCCGGTGGGCCTCGACCGCCTTCGCCGCGTTCGCTTTCTGATCGTCGCTCCCGAAGTACGCCGGCCGGTCGGTCCCGAACTTGACCGGTTCGATCCCATGCTCGGCCAACGTCTTGCGAACTTGCGGCCACGACTTCCCGAGTGCTACCGCGATGGCGTGCGTCGACTTCCCATCTAACGCCAGCGCGTGGGCGACGAGAAGCTCCTGGTCGTCGAGGAACGGCCGACGAACGTAGGGCGTGCCGCGGGCGGCGAGGGCGGCGGCGAGCCGCGCGTAGTTGATCCCGACCGCGAGCGACACCTGACGGAGCGTCGCCCCGGCAGCGAGGCGGGCGTCGATGTCGGCGAACTGCTCGGGCGTGATCGGGATGATGCGACGGATCGGTTTCGGGGCGACTCCGGAACGACCGGAGTAGATCGCGCGTTGCACCTCACCGGCCTCGACGTTGGCGGCGAGTGCGATCGTTTCGGTTCGAGCCCCGAGCGCGTGAAGTTCGATCATCGCTGCGGCCATCGAAGGGAGTACGGTGCGACGCGGCTCGATATGCCGTCGCCGCATGTCGCCGCAGTTGTCCGCTTGCGACCCGAGTTCGAGGTGGTCTGGGTTCACGCACTGGACCGGGACCTTCCCGTTGTCGCACTTGTGTCGGATGACCATGCCAGCCGGGATCGGCCCGTGGATCGACTCCCAGACGTAGCGCCACGCGAGTTGCCGCTTCGGCTCTCCCGGCGCCACGAGGTGGCACCGTGTCATCGCGATCGTGTTGTTGATCGATCCGCCGCCGAAGATCCAGCACGGCCCGAGTCCTTCGTATTCGGGATGACCGGTCGGGATCGGGCCGTTCTTGTCAACCTTCGCCCAGAACCTCTCTTCAATCGTCTTGACCTTACGCACGAACGCCCCCCAGTTGGGAGGCGTTCTGTAACCCGTTGTTTGACGCGACGCGAGCGCGTCAAACAATCAACTACACCGCGATACCACCGAGGATCGACGCGCCCTTCGTGTTGGCGAGAACGAGGCAAAGGTCCTCGAACATCTCGAAGGCGTCGTTCTGGCTCGTGGTCTTCGCGAGCGGGAGGACGGACATCGGGGTGAGTTCCTCGATCCAGCAGTAGCGGGTGTTCACGACCACGAGGGCGGTCGTCGCGGCGCCCGAGAACACCTGGACGTTGGTGCCGTCCCAGGTCAGGGTGTCGGGCATCGAGGTCGTCGCCACGAGCGGGATACCGTCGTAGGTCTTCACGCGGAAGCCGCCGGCGATCTCGGTCATGTTGACGAACTGCTGCTGGGCCTGCAGCGCGGCGTTCAGCTTCCGGAGCCCGGCCTGCGACCCGTAGATGCGGAGGTCGGCCTTGTTCCCGGCGCCGCGCACCTTGTCGATCGCCTCGTCGAGCTTGGAGAGCACGAGCGCCGAACCGGCGCTGAGCGTGCTGTTCGCGACGACCTGCCCCGACACGGCGTTGATCAGCGTGAGCAGACCGTTGATCTGGTTCGCGTCGGCCGTGGAGTTGCCGATGATCAGCGCGCTTTCGAGCAGGTTCGCGAAGTCCTCGGACTTCTGCACCATCTCGCCCGCGAGCACGTCGCCGTAGGTCCGGCCGGTCGCCTGCAGCTTCCGCGTGACCGTGCCCTTGGTGAGCAGGGTGCGGTACGTGAACGTCGCCTGCGCGTAGGTTCCCGTCTCCTCGGTCCCGGAGTCGGTGTCGGCGACCCAGGCGCCGCCGGTCGTGCCCGGCGTGCGGCGGTTGATGATCGCGGCCTGCCCGGAGCCGGGCTTCCGGTCGAGCGTCGACTGGACGCCGAGCATCCGGAGCGAGAGCTGCTGGACGATCTTGTTGACGTTCGGCTGGAGGAGGATGCTCCCCTGCGACGCCGAGTTGAGCGTGCGCTGCAGGGCCGCGCGGCGCTTGGGATCGAGGCTGGCCCAGACTTGGTCGAGCGACATCGGAGACTCCAGGGGAACGGTCGGAGGGTCGGAAGGGGGGCCGCAGAGCGGCGAGGATGGTGACCGCCGGTGTTACCCGGCGGTCGGTTCGGGCCTTAGGCCCAGGTGCCGATCTCGGAATCGGGATCGCGGATCACGCCGTCGTCGCACGCCGAGTTGATCAGCGCGGAGAGGTCGGATTCGAGGTTCGTCCGCATGGCGGTGATCGACTGGATGTCGGCGCCGTAGTGGTCGACGTCCCGGCGCTCGACGAAGCCATTGCTGCGGACGACCGCGGCGAGGGACGGCACTTCGGGGAGGACCTTCTCGGCGACGCCTTTGACGATCGCTCGGTCGAACGACCCGGCGCCAGCGTGACCCTTGCGGGCGAAGTAGCTGTTCGCGGTCGTCCGCTCGACGGCGGCGAGGCGCTCGCGGAGCGCGATGACCTCGGCCGAATCGCCGGCCGGCTTCGGCTCGGGATGGGCGGCGGCGCGTTCGCCGGGCGGGGTGGCGACGGCGGTGCGGGCTTCGACGGCGTCGAGACGCGCGGCGATCGGGGCGAGCGCGGCCTTCAGGGAGCCTTCGAGGGCGGCGCGGAGTTCGGCTTCGGTCATCTGAGGTTCCTCGGTGGGGGTGGGGGGCGGGGTTCCGTCCTCCGTGGCACCGGGAGAGGCTCGATGGCCTTCGCTTCCCGCGTCGTCGGGTGAATCCTGACGCGGCGCGTTCTCGGTGTCAAGGGGGGCGACATCGTTTCGTTCGGTCGGCGCTTCGACGACGGGCGCGGGAGTCGGCTGCTTCGCCTTCGCGCGGGTGACCGCGAGGTCGTGCGCGGTCGAGATCGCGGAGCGCATCCCGTCGATCCAGGAGTCGCCGTTCGAGGGGCGGCGCGTCGCGGCGAGGTGGTCGAGTTCGACGCCCTCGATGATCACGCGCTCTGGCGGATCCCACTCTCCGGCGTCCTTCGCGTAGATGTAGCGGAGTTCGGTGAACCAGCCGCCGATCGACTGCCCGATCTTCCGCTTCTGCTCGATGCGCTTGCAGAGCATGTCGGTCTTTTCGCAGGTCGGGTCGAGCGTGACTTCGACCCGGAGCACGAACCCGGGCTCGGAGCCGTCGGCGGCGTTCTCGACGGCGCCCGAGACGACCTCGCCCTTCGTCACGTATCCGATCACGGAATCCCACTCGCCACCGCCGCCGGACCACGACGGGTGCGCCGGGAGGTAGCAGACCTCGCCGGAGGAGAATTGCGCGGCCATCCCGTCGAGCGCCCGCTTGCTCATCTCGGTTCCGTAGGTGTCGACGCCGGTAGACGAGGCGATCCCGTACAGGACCGGCTCGGTCATGCCGGGTTCGGCGGCGTTGTCGCCTTCGGTCGACATCGGGTCGGCGACGTCTTCCTCGCCGTCGGCCTTGGTCACGACCTTCTGGTCGCCCGGGTTCGTCGGAGAGTCGGGCTCCTCGGTCGTGTCGGCCTTCGCCTTCGCCTTCGCGCGCTGCTCGACGTGCGCGTCGTTCAGCATCGCCGAGAACGCGAACGGGATGCGAGCGCGAACGAGGTAGGTGCGCCGGCCGTCGACGATCTCGGGATCGGCCAGGAGGTCGGGAGCGGCAACGGACGCGAGCGGGAACGACATGGAGCCTCCGGGCCATCGTGGGACCGTGTTCGGCGGGCGCCTCGTTGGGCGGTCGTTCCGCGTTCTGCGCGAAGGGTAGCAGGACGGACCGATCGGCGCAACTCGACGGCCCGGCTACCCGTCCGCCTCGTCGGCGGCGTCCATCTGCTTGACGAGCTTCGCCGACCAGCCGACGGCCGGGTCTCCGCCCCAGAGCGCCCAGGCGACGCGGCCGGGCGACGGGTATCCGTCCTCGCCGGGCGAGAAGCCCTCGCCGTCCTTGTCGACCTCGTGCCGGGCGAGCCACGCCTTCATCTTCCGCGCCTTCTCGGGCGTGATGTCGTCGCCGTCCCGGAGTTTGCGCGCCCAACGGACCGTCTCTGGTTTCAGCCCGTCGCCGCCCTCGCCGGCTTCGTACCAATCGACCCCCTTCCGGCACTCGGCCCGGACGCCGGCCGTCGGCGAGAAGTCGATGTCGTCGTAGGCCGCGCGCCGGATCGCCGATCGACCGTCGGAGGCCGCGCCGAGCAGGATCGCCTTGCCGGACGCGACCTCGGCCGCGGTCGACCACACGGCGACGCACCGGCAGCGCCCCTCGCACACCCGCTCGCCGGGCCAGGACGTGACCGACGCGAGCGCGACGAACCCCTTTCCGGATTCGTACCGGCACTCGGAGCACTCCTCCTCGCCGCCGGCGTCGACGTTCTCGATGTACCAAGACTCGGCCGGCTCGTCCGGGTCGCGGTTCGGGTCGGTGTTCTTCCGCTGAGCGTCCTCGGCCGCCTGCGCCGCGGCCTCGCGGGTGGTCAGGTCGACGACCTTCCCGGACCAGTTGTCGATCCGATGCGCCTGGGCGTCGAGAACCGCAGCGAGCGCGGCTTCGGCTTCGGCTCGGGTCGAGTCGGGCCCGAGCGCGGCGAGCATCTGCGCGGCGCTGGTCGGCTTCTTCGACGTCGTCAGGGCGGCGAGCAGTGAGGAGAGGAGTTCCGCTCCGACCGACACTCCGAGCGACGCGAGCAGGTCGTCGAACATCGACGACTCGTCGTCCTCGGCCCGAACCGCGGACCGGGTCGGCGCGGCGGGGCCGTCGAGTCGGGCGATCGCGATCTCGGCGAGCGTCCGCATCGTTTCGAGGAGTCCGCCTTGCGCGGCGAGGTAGCCGATCGCCTTCTCGTGGTAGGCGCGGCCGGAGTTCGCCGCGGCGACGAGGTCGGGCGCCGCCGCCGACCAGCCTGCGGCGGCAGTCCGCCCGGCCTTCGCGGCGTCGACGTAGATCGACTCGGTCGAGGCGGACCACGTCGAGCGCAGCTTGTCGATCGCTTCGTCGACGGCGCGGCGTGCGGCGTCGACGTCGTCCCGGGCTTCGGTGCCGGGCGTGTGGCTCCGCGCGACCGCCTGGGCGATCGTCGACGTCGCGTCCCGGTAGAGCGGGAGCACCGCGTCGCGGTAGGCGACGATCTGCCGCGCCGCTTCGGGAAGGTCGATCGTCCGCAGCCCCTTGAACCGGCCCTCCGGCTGCCAGTCGCTCGGGAGGTCGTTCTCCGGGTTCGGCCACGTCCGGACCTCGGCCGAGCAGCCGCAGCCGGGGCCGTGCGCGTGGTCGGCCGCGGACCGGGATGCGCGATCCGATTTCTTCCCGGGGGCCGCGTCTTCGCCGTCCTCGCCGGTCGTCGCGTCAGCGTCCTCGACGCCGCCTCCGTCGCCCTTCCCCTTCCCGCCCTTGCCTCCGCCGTCGGGCGGCGCGTCCTCGGGCGGTTCGTCGTCGCCGGGGGCCCCGTCGCCACCGCCAGCGCCGCCGGACCCGGGTTCGGGCTCGGGCGGGGTCGGCTCGACGATCGCGTCGACGAGTCGGCGGACGGTCCCATCGCCGGCGAAGATCATCGGGACGTCGCCCTCGTCGCCGTACAGGGGGAGCCCCTCGGACGAGCGCCACTCGTTCAGCGTCATCGCTCCGACCTTGACCGACGCGAGCTTCGAGTCGCGCTGCTTCGCGGCCTCGTCGGGCTTCAAGCGGGAGTCGAAGTCGAACTCGAACCGGAGGAGCTTTGCAAATCGCGGCGCGACGATGCGTGGGATCAACCGGGCGTTGATCTTCGCGGCGAGCAGTTCGAGGATCGGCTGGATCAGGTGCGACTTCGAGAGTTCGCCCATCACCTCGCCGACCGCGCGCGGGGTGTTGTCCGAGACGCCAGCCTCGATCGGCATCACCCCGAACGTCCGCCAGATCGCCCGGCGCGCCTCGTCGACGATCGCCTTCATCTCGACTCCCATGATCGTCCGACGGAGCTCAAGCCACTTCGCATCAACGGCGCCGTGCTCGCCGCCGATCACGCGCAGCTTGCCCTCCTTCCCCCGCATCCGTTGGATGTCGGCCTTCGCGACGTCGAGCGCGTCACCAGCGATCCCGCCGAGCACGAGCAGACCGGGCGGGATTTCGTTCGCGTCGAGCATCGTCATTGCTTGATCGGACGCGAGGACGACCGAGACGACCTCGTTCAGACACGATTCGATCAGCGGAAGGCCGAGCGGACCAGTCGTATTCACGAACAGCCGCAGGTAGAGAATCTCTTGCGGATCGAACGTGACGACGTTCGATCCGACCGGGTCGCTCGGCCCCATGTACCCGGTTGGCGTCGTCGCGTACCCGGCCGGGTCCTGTACGTACTCCTTCGTCCGGTTGTACTCGTCGACGCGCGGGTAGACCTCGCGGCCCGGGAGGGGGGCGATCTCCTCGATCGTCCCGCCCTTGCCGCCGACGAGTTCGAGGACGCCGGAATCGTGGACGAGGAGGTCGGTCCCGACCGCGGTCCAAACTTCCTGCCACGTCAACCCGTCGAGGTTCGGCGCGGCGAGCCACGCCATCGCGTCGGCCGCGACGTTCGAGAGCGTCTCGAACCGCTTGTCGCGCGGGTCGACGGTCGGGACGATCCGCCAGTCCCAGGTCGCCACGCGACGGACGATCGAGTCGACGCAGAATCGGACGTCGGGCGACGTCACGTAGAGCCGCCAGGACTGGTAGGGGGTCAGGAGTCGTTGCGAGAGGACGGTCCCGACCGGGAAGATGCGTCCGGCGGCCGAGAGCCCGGCGAACCCTGGCGCGTGTCCGCGGCGAGCGCGTTCGAGTTCGTTCCCGGCCGGCCCCCACCCGCCCCAGGGCGATAGGTTCGCGCCGACGGAGCGCCCGGGGAACGGGACGACGTTCTTCCCGGCCGAGAGATCGACGGCGGGCGTGGTCATTGCGGCGCGAGACATCCGGGCTCCGGTCGTGCGCCCCACGGTAGCACGTCGGACCGATCGCTACCCGTTGACGTGGAGGACGAGCGCCCGGCCGGCGCGGTACTGCGCGGCCAACTCGATCCCCTGCGTACGTGGGTTGTCATGTCGGGCTTTGCATCCTGCGGCGGAAGTTGCGAAGTCGGCGCTGCCGGCCTCGCATCCTGCGTCCGGTGCTCGGGGCACAGGGGGGGGTGCTGCCGCGGTCATGGGCTCAGGCTCCGGTGTCGGGGAGGAGCAGGAGGGCGGCGCACAGGGCGCGTCGCTCTCGCTGGAGGTGGATGCGGTGGGCGGTGGCGTCGGCTCCGACGCCGCCTCGGGCTCGCTGGAGATCGCCGAGCACGCCACCCACGACGCCGGCCCCACGGTCACGTCCCGCGGACCAATCCACCCATTGCGGGGGCACTCGACTGGTGAGTCTCGGAGCGCAACCGCGAACGTGCGCGCCTCTGCCTCGGAGACAGGACCGTGCGCCCGCCAACCACAGGAGGTGCAGACGACGACCCACGGCGCATCGGGGCAATCAGCCATTGTCGTTCTCCTTCGCCGCGAGGTCGGCGGCTTCGAGTGTCTTTGCCCATGATGTGCCACGCTTGATGTCTCGAACGGTCGTGGGGGACACGCCGTATTCGCGTGCCAGAATGAACTGGCGCTCACCTTGACGAAGCCGAGCATGAATCTCGATCGCGTCGGATGCCGTCAGAATACTGGCGGCGCGATCCCGTTGACGGCGGTCATTCATGTTGTCAGCGTGGCTTCCGAGGCGAAGATGGCGAACGCACGCGGGGTTATCGCAGTCGTGCAGGACAAAAACGCCGGGCGGGATTTCGCCTTTCATGAGTTCCCATGCGCGTCGACATGAGTTCCCATGCGCGTCGATGAGCAAAAACACGGCCGCCATTGTGCGTGACGACACCGTACCGGCTTCCGGTCTTGTGCTTTCCGGTCCACTCCCAGCACGGCGTCGTCATGTGCGGCTGCGTCGGCCCGTCCTTGTTGACCTTGGACCAGAACAAGGCCGCCGAATGCACGGGACGTTTCGGAGGCCCGATCGACGTCAACGGACGACTCCGCCGAAGTTGCTTGGCGTGAACACGGCACAGGCCCCTGCTCTCGTGGGGGCGCGGACATTCCGGGAACGCACACCCCCGCGCCTCGTCGGCGGTGATGATGCGCTTATCCATTGGACAACTCCGGCGGCGCGGGGAAGTGGCGGCGGACGATGTTTGCGGACTCGGCGAGGGATGCTGATCGGGCGTCGGCGGCGTAGTCGGCGGCGGCGTCGGCGAAGGCGGAGATCCTCAGCCGCCTGTACGCCTCCTGCGCCTCCCCCACCGTCGCTTCTCCCCGCGTCCACGCCAGGATGACGTCGGACGCCTCGCGCACGTCGGTCTTGCCGGTGCGGGCCTCGTAGATCGGGAGTGCCCGCCGCGCGCACTCCATTGCGGCGGCGACCAGCGGCTTTCGCTCGTCGCTCCACGGGGCCGATCTCGTCGTGCGGCCGAGGAGCCAGAGCATCCAGTCGCCGCGGTCGCAGGCGTCCCATGCCTGCTGGTAGGTGAGGCCGGCGGCGTGCTGGGCGGCGGCCCACTCGACGGCGGGATCGCAGGCGCGGAGGGCGGCGAGCTGGGCGGGGTAGTTCACGACGTCTCCGTACCCGACCAGGGTAACGGGTCAGTCCTCGTCCTCGTCGCGTTCCTCAGCTTGTCCGACGACGACAAACCGGGCGCCGCGGTTGAGCAGGTCGTAGGCGACCCGGGCGTACCCGTTCGCGAGGAAGTAGTGATCGGCGGCCGAGCCTTCGGTCCAGACGTACCGGTCCCGCTTCTCACTCAACGTCCGGACGGGCGCCTTCATCTGCGCGTGGAATCCGTCGATCGCGGCGACGTCGCATGGGAACACGCGCTCGGTCGGACCGGCGCCGATCTCCTCGAACGCCGTGTCGAGCAGTTGCGTCCGGTCGACCGTGACGATCCGGCTCGCGCGATCGAGCTTCATCGCGTATCGCTCGTCGCCTGACTTCGCGCCCGGGTGGAACTGGCAGAGCCAGACCGAGAGCCGTCCGCCCTTGCTGCGCGCCCGGTCGCGGATCTCCTGACACTTCGTCCGCTCCGGCCCGGCGTCGAACACGGCGACCTGGACCCGGAAGCGACCCAGGATGTCCCAGGCCGCGTCGAACGAGCCGACCGTCCCGACAAACGCCGCGCGCCGGGTGACCTTGCCGCCCGGGAGCTTCTCGACCACGTCGACGAAGACGTTGAGCACCTTTCCGACGTCGATCCCGGCGACGACCGTTCGCGCGGCGTAGGCCTCGCCGCCGACGAGGTCGTTCGGCGGACCGACGGCGCATCGGTCGATCATCGTCGACGAGACAGAATAGCCCTCGGCGTCGACCGCCTCGCCGAGCACGCCGCGCCGGAACTGGATCACGGCCTCGACCTGCCCCTGCTTCCGAACCCACTCCTCGTAGAGCGCGCGGAGCGACTGCGTCAGGACGTCGAGCCGCGACATCGTGTAGGACCGGCGCCCGGCGGTCGGGCGCGCGGCGACCCAAGCGGCGCCCTTCGGGTCGCGGTCGAACGGCTGCGCGCACTTCGCGCAGACCGGCCGGATGTCGCCGCGTTCCGGGTGGGCGAACCGGTCGGAGTCGCGCGGAATCCATGAGCCGTCGTCGTGCCGGCGGACGACGTGGACGTCCCAAGAGAGCCACTGGCGTTGTCCGCATCGCCCGCAGCGCCAGAACCACCGGCGGCCGTCGCCGTCGTCGTAGAGCTTCGAGATTCCCCACCCGGGCCGGGTCGGGTTCCCGAGCCGGAACATCTGCGGGTGCGGGCTCGCGCGGAGTCGGTTCTCGGCGAGTGCCAGGTTCTTCTCGCCGCCCGCGTTGACGCACTCGTCGTACTCGTCGACGATCAAGACGTCGGTCGAGAACTCGACGAACTCGTCCGACACGCCGGCACCGAGGTATCGCTGCGTCCCCGGGCCGAAGTGCTTGACCCGGATGTTCGACGAGCCCTCGGCCTCGTCCTTCCCCTCCTCGGCGACGCCGCCGACGAGCGCCCGGTATTCCGGTACGCTCCGGTGAAGCGGGTCCACCCGGGTCTTCACGAAGTCGTCCCGGCCGCGCCCCTTCGGCAGAACGTAGGTGACGTGACGGCCCTGCCAACCGCTCCGTTCCTGCGTGAACGCGACCATCAACTCGGACCATCCGGTCTGCACAGCCTTGACCGCATCGGCGCCGTCGATCTGCGGGAAGTCGCGCCACAACTCGACGAGGTACGGCATCGACGCGAACGAGAGCGGACCGCCGCGGGTCGTCCGATGGATCGACCGGCCGATCCCGAGCAGAGGGAATTCTGCGGCGAGGCGGGCGTCGAGCCCGGCGTAGGGCGCGAGGGTCTTCACTGCACGTCGACGACGATCGGCTCCACGCTGAGCCGGATCGGCTTGTCGCTGTAAAGGTAGGTGCCGTTCCACTGGACGTACTGGTCGCTTTCGGTCCAGAAGTACACGTACTCGCCGGAGATGCCGTAGGTTCCTTCGTCGCTGGGGGCCGGAACCTGATCGTCCACCCCGCCGTTGCTGCCGCCGCTGACGCGGGCGAACTCGTAGGGCTTCGTGAGGCGCTTCCCGCCGCTGGTGATCTTGCCCTTGACGGTCGTGTACATGACCGGCTGACCGGCCGCGTTCATCAGCACGACGTAGCCGAGCAGTCCGGGCGCGGAGGTCAGCTCCAACCGGCGCTGGATGTTGTCGATCTCGGCGTTCTCGTCGAAGGTGATCTGCGACGCGGCTTGCTCGGCCTTGGCGGCTTGGGCTTGCTTGTTGTGCGGCTGCGTCGACGGCGGACCGTTGCAGTCACCATCGGCGCCGCAGAGAATGGGGATCGCGAGCAACGGGAGGAGGTAGCGCATCATTCACACTCGGAGGGGCTGACGTTGTTGGGGAGGGACCAGCCGCGAAAGACACCGACGGTGATCTTCTTGGCGTTGGCGTTGTAGTCCGCCACGAGTTCGCGGCACGACTGCTGTTGACCGGCGAGTTCGATCTTCAGCCGGCGGACCTCGCCCGCGTCGGCTTCGGCGGCGATCATCTCGCGGGTGGCCGCCACCTGAGCGACGCGCGAGTAGACGCGTTCGTGTGCGGTGTGGAACCACTCGTAGTCGTGGATGATCTTGTCCGGGTCGGTCACCCGGTCGGTGAGGCCGCCCGCGACGGTACAGGCCAGGAGCAGGACGATGAACATCAGAGAATCTCCGCGGTTGAGGTAACGGCTATCCGACCGAGTCCCGCTCCGCGGTCGGCGCCCCGTTCGCGAGCAGGGTCCAGACCTCGTAGGGTGGCGACCGTCCGCCGAGCGGCTGGTACACGTCGACCTGGACGCCGACGGCGTGGAGCAGCGCCCGTCCCGTGATCGAAGCCTCGGCGGCGAGACGGGCGGCTCGGAGCGGCGCGCCCTCGATCAGCCAACGCGGCCGCAACTCCGGGAGTGGCGCCCAGAGCGAGCGCGACAGGAGGGTCAGCGCCCGAGCGCCGCGCGCGCCGACGTTGCCGAGCGCCGGAGTGGTCACGGGCGGGTATCCTCCGAACTCGTGCAACTCGGCGTCGAGGTCCAGGTCCGGCAGGTCGACGTCTCCGATCAGGGCGACCGGCTCGGGGGCGACACGGGCGGCGAGCGGCGTCCAGACCTCGCACACGTTCTCGTCGCGTCCACGGAGGACGTCGATCAGAATCGCAGCGCCGTCGCACCGGGCGCGGCCGGACGTCGATCGACCGGCGGCGTCTGTCAGGGCGGCGAGCGCGCGACGGTCGAGCACGAGGCGGACGTCTTTTCCGGCCGCCGGCCCTCCGTATGTGAATCTGGCGAAGTGGGTCGGGTAGCCCGCGCGCTGGACGAGCGCCGGGTAGGGCCGATGCTCGACAAGGGGGGCTCCGGCCGAAGGAGCGGGTCGGGGGGCGACGATCTGCTCGGGTGTCATACCCCTTCCTTCGGATGGTGCTCGCCGCGTTCGATGTCGTCGGCCACGTCGAGGATGTTCAGCGCGTTCACAGCGGGGCCACGCAGGTACGCCACGCACGCCGCTCGTTCTGCCTCGCGACCACGTTGTTCGGCGGCGTCGAGGGCGTGGGCGATCTGGTCGATCACGGTGACGGCAAGCGGAATGCACGTCGGCGCAAGAATCGCCTCAGCCTGCTTCGTCGCCCACGCGCTCGGCTTGTCACCCGGCATCGCCCATCTCCCGCCACTCCCGCACCGTCATGTAGCTCTCCAACTCCGCCAACGGCCGCCACTTGCGGCCGCCGCGCACCACGAACTCCAGCGCGGGACCGGGGCCGATGTGGGCCACCTTGGACGCCACGCGCTCGCCGTCGCGGTACGACCACACCATCGGCTGCCCGTTCTCACGCCACTGGATGCGGTCGCCGGACACGACGATGTGCATACCGGCGCGCGCCACGACCCGCGCACGTTGCGCTTCGACCTCCGCGGCCTCATCCTCACGCTTCCGTCGCCATTCCAGCCGGAGTTGCGCATCGTACGTCTCACGCCGCAGCGTCTCGACCCACGCGCTGGCCTTCCCCGCATCCACCTCCTCCCCGTCGAGGTAGAGGTGCTCGCCGTCGCGGGTGATGGTGGGGAGGTCACGCATTGGAGACCTCCCAGCCGTTCATCGTGGCGCAGTCGATGAGTCGGCGGTCGCTCACGTCCCGCTCCCGTAGTCGAACAGGTGGAAGACGAGCGCGCCTTCGTGGATCTGGAACGTACCAATGAACGTACCGCCCGGCTCGATCGGATGACCAGTTCCATACACGCTGAACTTTCGCTGCACGACTGGCTTCGACGGGTCGACGAGGGCCCACATCTGGATCGAGCCATGCTGGTACTGGACGGAAAGGATGGTCGCGCCGTCCGGCATGTCGCTCACGAACCGGTCGGCGACGTCGACGGGGAACTTCCAGATCGCTTGCATCGGCTACTCTCCTGCCGCCGGGGTAACGGCCGGACGGACAACGTAGGCCCGTCGATCGTCAACCCACGTTGTCCAGTCCGCACGAGTACAGGACTTCTGCGTCCGTGGCTGGGACGTCCAGCCATGCTCACGGTACACGACCTCGTCGTCGGTCACCATGACCACCCTTCGCCAGTCGTCGAAGACCGTCGACCGCCACTCGTCGCCGCCCTTCGGCTCCGCGCGCCGTGAGATGCGCCAGCCGAGCAGAACCAACAGCTTCGACATGGCGATGCCGAACGATCCGGCCGCGACGGCCAGCAGGATCAGCCATCCGATGATGTCCCACGGATCCATCTACTCTCCCGCGGCCTGGGTAACGGGCGACGACTCAACGTCGATCGGCCCGCCTCCGTCATCGACGTTCGCGTCGCCGAGCGCGTCGAGGATGACCGCGAGTTCGGCGACGTCCTCCCGCATCGCCCGGACGAGCGCGCCCTGGTCCTTCTCCTGCCGCGCGTCGGCCACCCGGGCCGAGTCCCGGACGCCGAGCGACCGCGCGTCGACGAGCCCCGTGTGCTCGGTCCGGGACGTTGCGCCGCCGGTAAGGAGCGCCCTCGCCTTGATCAGCATCGGGAGGCTCGACATCGTGACCTTGATCTTCCCGGCTTGGAGTTCCCTCGCGAAGTAGCCGAAGCTCGCGTCGATCAGCTTCAGGAGCCGGTCGGTCGGGTCCGCCGCCGCGGCCTCGGCCTCGGCCTTCTGCGTCGAGAGCAGCGAGAGGAGCCGGACCTCGGCGTCCGGGCCCGCGGCTCGGGCGGCGGCGAGCAGTTCGCGATCGACCTCCCGGAGCGTCCGCTCGTCGAGCGGCGTCCCGATGATCGACCGGAGCACGTTCCGGGCATCCTGGGCGGTCAGGACGACGCGCTCGCCGGTCTTCTTCTCCCGCTGCGCGAGCCGCTCGCCGGTCCGGGCGACCGCCTCGACGGCGCGGGTCTTCGCGTCGAGGGTCGCCCCTCGGGTCGTCGGCTTCCGGGCCGCGGCGTCGATCACGGCGGCGCCGAGGTCGTCCGAGACGAGCTTCGCGACGACCGCTCCGGCGGACGGCGCCGGCTTGACCGCGTCGAGGTTGACCGGGACCGTCCCCATCTTCGGGTCTTTCGCGTGCCGACCGGACCAGCCAGACTTCACTGGCTCGGCATCAGCGATCGCGGCGGCGAACTGCGCGTGTCGGGTCGTCGAGCCGCGTTCCGCCCGGCGGGCCTCGATGTCGTCGGCGAGCCGGTCGGCCGAGCAGCGCCAGAGTTCGGGGATCGAGTCGGGCGGCGGGTCGAGTACAGCCGCGATCCCGATGATCTCCCGGCCGGTCAGGTCGAGCAAGTACATCCGGCGGTAAGTGACGTATGCGACCTCGTCCGGCCGGGCGAACCCGGCGATCCGTTGGGCGAACCTGCGATTCTTGACGGCAAGTCGCAGGTTGTACGCCGAGGTCGCACACGCGGCGCCGACGGCGTCGGTCAGGGCCCGCTGGTTCGGGTATTCCGGTCCGCCGGCCATGACCCAGAGCAAGAACGCGCGATGCTCGACCGATGACTCGCCCCGGACCTTGACCAACTCGACCCGGGCCTGGACCCGCATCGCGGACGCGAGCGCGGCACCCGAGAGTCGCTTCGTGACCCGGCGCGCCGCCTCCCGCTTCTTCGTCGACTTCGGCTCGTCCACGGATACCGTTTAGCACGCCGGGACGGCGCGAGGCGAGCGGCTTTTCGCGTAGCTGGCGATCGTCCGTCGTCGGTTGACGGACCGGTGAGCCTCCGCAGAGAGGGTCCAGCCAGAGGGCCGTCTTGGCTCAGCGCGCGAATCGTCGGCGGCAAACGCCGATCGTGTCGGCGCTGAATCTCGCCCGGAATCGCGTTTAGCCGCGCGTCACGGTTGAAATGCGGCGGGCGCACAGCGGGTGAGGCTGCGCGCCTCGGGGGCGCTACTCCGCGAGCTCCCAGTCGGTGGCCAGCATGTCGGTCTGCGAGGCGAGCCAGCCGATCACCAGCGAACCGTCGGCGGCACGCATGTCGATGTGGGAGCCGATGCGGATCGTATCGGGCTGCTCAATGTTCGCGAGCAGCGCCGCCGCACCGCGGGTCGGCGTGCCCTCGCGCGGGGTGATGGTGGTGCCCTCGGTCAGCCCCAGCCACATCCCCTTGCCGTTCCACCCGGCGCGGCGGACACGCTTCCCGTCGCGGAGCATCCGAAGCGCGATGCCGAAGTCGAACGAGTCGGTATAGGCGATCTCGTACGTCGCCGCGAAGATGTCTGGCTTGCAGGGGTACAACTCGCCCTTGACGCCCCGGATGATCCAGTCGCCCACGTCGGCGCGCATCTGGCCTTCGAGGGTAGGATCAGGAGCGAGTGCTCTGGGCCGGGGACGATGGTGCCGGCCGCGCGTGCCTGATCCAGCCACACCGGGGCCGGGCTCGCCAGCCCCGGCTTCCCGTCGATCTCGGGGTCGCCGGTGTAGTTGTGCCACGCTTCGATCGTGACGGGCTTTTTGGTGAATCGCATGTGTGCTTGTCCTTGGTGAAAGCCGGGAAACCGCCCGGCGCGGAGGTCTACTTGATGGTCAACCACGGGAACCGGAACCCCGCGAGGACGGAGCGCAGCCACGACTCGGCTTCGTCTGCGGCGGCTTCGGGGGTGGGGTGGGCGTCGTTCTTGGCGAACGATGCGCCGGTCCATCCATAGTTCGCCTTCCAGCCGTGGCGCTCGGTCCACCACACGGAGGCGCCGAAGCGGTGGGCATCGCCGTACATCACATGAATGACGACGTTTGCGCTAAACGTGTCGATGCCGGCCATCCACGTCCACCCGCGCGCCTCCATGCTGGCGATTTGATCGGGGGTGGGGGTCACGGCTTCACCCCCAATGCCGCCACCAACGCGGCGAGGAGGGCGGCGGCTTCGCTGTCGTAGCCGTGCAGGTCGCTGACATCTGCGGTCCACGCGTCGATACGCCAGTCTGTCCGCGGGGCGGTGGTGATCCCGATGTAGCAGGGGTGGTCGATGGTACCGATGACGCAGACGAGCGGATCACCCCACCGCTCGCGCACCACGTCGAGGGCGGCGCCGCGGGTGGCGGGGTCGCGGAGATCGGGCCATGACTGCCCATCGCTCTTGCGTACGGTGTAGGACTCGCCGTCGGGCCCAAGGGCGATGCGATGTCCGGTGTGGCCATCGAGCATCCCGTCCCGCCATCCTCCCCCCGCCGCGATCCACGCGCGGCCGAGGGCTTCGGCTTTGGCGGGGGTCATGGGGTCACCTTGGCGTACAGGAGGGGCGTTTCGTCCGGGCACTCGACGGTCACGCAGGCCGAATAGCCACGCCCATTCCGGCCGATCGGGTTCGTGATCGTCACCGGCCACGGGATCGGAATGTCCTCAGCGATGGGCGCGACGGTGGCAGACCAGCACCCGAACGCGGCATCGGTCAGGCCGGGAGCGCCCTTGAAGCGGTCCTCGTAGGACATGCGGACCAGCAGCCCGCCGGATGCGTTTCCGATGGTCACGATCACATCCTTCTCGTAGCAGCCCACCTCGTCGCCGTCGGGGTGTCCTTCGATCTCCACGAGATCGTCGCTCGCGCCGTAGATTTTGATGGTCACGTCGTCACCTTGGAAAACTCCGGCAGCGTGAGGCTACCGTCGGGGTTGCGCAGGGCGTAGCGGGCGGCGAGGGCTTCGGCGATCTTGGCCGGCCGTTCGTCGGTCTTGCGCGTGACGTTGGCGTAAAACGCCTTCGCATTGTCGCCCTCGCGCTCCAGGTAGTACAGGGTCGTACCGGGCGGACATCCGGCATTTCCGAAACATCGCTGCGCCAAGATGCCCACAATCGGCTCCCCACCCCTCGCCACGCTCAGCACCAACCACGCCAGCACGTTGGCCTCGTTCTCCGCCCAGCGCAGATCGCAACCGCGTTCGTGGAGCCAGAGGAGGGCGTGGTAGCGGCCGGTGGGGTCGGTGAGGTCGAGGGCCACCTCGTTGGGCGCCACGTCCTCGGAGCCCTCTCCAATGTCGTACCAGTCCATCAGCCCGCCGTCCTGGCAGACCACGCGACCGAACAGGTAGCAGCCCAGGATCACGGCGTCGGAGGCGAGCGAGACGCGCACCGGGCTCCCACGTCGCAAGAGCCCCGGGATCGCGCCGGTCAGGGTGAGGTCGGGGCGGGTCGGGGTCATGGTCAAACCTCCACGCGGAAACCGATCCGCTCGAAGTCCTCGCGTTCGGCCACGTCGTCGATCCCGAACGGCCACTCGATCGCGTGGTGGTAGGGAAGTTCGCCCGGATCGTCGCAGTCCTTCGGAACCCAATACAAGTCCCAGCCGTCACCCTCGCCGACGAGGTAAGCGTAGGGCTCCCACGCGCCATCGTCAGGCGGGGTGAGCGTCCACTTCGGATCGACAGCGAGCCCCCGGCGTTCGCGGACAACCTCGATCTGATCCTCGCGGGCGCCGGCCCACCCGGAGCGGAGGCCAAGAACGACGAGAGCGCCGAGGTTCGCGAACTCGATCGGCGAGTCTTTCGTCACCACGAACACAGCGCCGGGTTTGGCAACCGGGATGCCGAGTTGGGAGGTGAGCGCGACCAGTTCGATCCTGTCTTGATCGGGGTCGTGAAGAATGCGAATGACGGTTCCAACGGGGTACTTGATGATCATTGAGGCACCACGGAGAGAAGGGCCGCACAGAGCGCGGCGGCGGGGTCGGTGAGGGTGGAGATGGTGGAGATGGTGGGGACGACCGTAGCGATCGGGGAGTCGGGAAACGCGCCGAGGTCCACGAATCCGCGCTGGTCCACCTTCGCCGTGGGCGATGCGTCCATGTCGATCCCGGATCGCACCGACAGGCTCCAGATCGTGCTCGGGTCCATGCCCTTGATTGAAACCCACGTCGGCGCCGTCGCCCCGGCTTCGAGCCCTACCCTCTCCGCAAGCCACCGCGCCCAGAAGTCGCGCGAGGTCGGGCGGTTGAGGTCGGCGAGGAGGGCGACGTGGGCGGCAATCCGGCTGTCCCGTTCAAACCGCGGCAACGCGTCGAACGCCATCCGAATGTCCCGCGTACGCCCGTTTTCCATGCGGAGGCGGTGCCACTCCCCATCCTCGATGGCATACACATCGCGCGCCATCGCCTCACCCGCCTCTTTCAGCGGCGGCCAGTCGTGCGGGAGGGTGGTCATTGGGCGGCCTTCGTGGTGATGGAGCGGATGGATGCGGCGCAGTGCTGGGCGGCTTGGCTTTTGGCGGCGAGGCGGTGCGCGTGCTTGGTGGGCGTGTCAGGCTGACACGCAGCCAACAGGCTGTCGGCGCCGTACTGGTGGGCATCACACACCCGCGCCGCCTCCTCCAGCGCCTTCGCCCGCGCCTCGGCCAGCTCGGCGGTGAGGCGGTCCACCTCAGCACGGGCCATCTCCACGCCCTCCGGCATGGCACTCCATCCGTTGAAGGTAAGGTTGCCGCGGTACTCTTCTACCAGCCCTGACAGCCGCTCGTTCTCGGCGGTGAGGCGGTCCACTTCGGCGTCCTTCGTGGCGAGCCGCAGCGCCACCTTCGACGGGCACAGGTCGTTCGGATCACGCTGCAGGAGGACTTCGCCGCACGCGGGGCAGGTGTAGCGGCCCATTGGTTCCCAGGTATGCCGGAGGACCGTCGAGCGGAGCAGGGTGGGGCGGTTGTAGCAGGGGTCAGCGGGCATCGCCAACCCCCATCGCCTTCGGGACCTCACCGGTCGCGATCACGCGAAGCGCCGACAGAAGCCCGAGGTCGGCCGGTTTCCCGTCCCGGGCGGCGGTCGCGATCGAATCGAGAATGCGCTCGACCGCGAACTTCAGGATGCCGACGGTTCGGTCGTCGTGCGACCGGGTCCGCTCTCGGACGGCGTCGAGCATCCGAGCCTCGGCGGCGTTGAGCGCGTCGAGCGATTCCTTGCCGATCCCGCGCCCCTTGCCGCTGACCAGGACCTCGCGGAGCGCCCGGAGTTCGTCGGCGTCGGCCCGGAGCGCGGCGATCGACTGGACCGCCTCGTCGCGCTCGCGTTCGGCGACGACGATCTGCTCCCGGAGCGACACGTTCGCGAGGGTCTGCCCTACGAGGGCAGCGCGCAGGCGGGCGATCTCGGCGTCGCGTGGGTCGACGTCCGGTGGGTTGACGTTGTACCCGGCGGCGCGGAGTTCGGCGATCTTCTCGGACTCGTTCTTGCCGACGTAGTACGGAATCGATCCGCTGCTGTTGGGCGCGGGAGCCGTCGTCTCGCCGTTCTCGATCGCGGCGGCGAGGAGTGCGTCGGCCCGGTTCTTGTCCTCGTCCGGCTCGACGGGCGCCGCATTCTGCGCCTTGAACGCTGACCATGCGTCGGCGAGGATCGAGATCGGAGACGTCTTCGCGTCGAAGTCGGAGGGAAGCAGCTTGGCGAGACGGAGCTTGCGGACGCGCTCCCGGTCCGCCTTGCAGAGCGGGTATCCGCCCGCCTTGCCGCACGCGCGGCATGGCTTGACGCCGGACAGCGTCGAGTGGGTCGGCGCATGGCGCGACGGCTTCTGCGCCGGCGAACCGCGTTCGGTCGAGGTCTTGGTCGGTTCGGGCATTGTCGTCTCCTCGGCCGGGGTAACCGGCGGAACGGGGTCGGCCGCCGAACGATCGAGGCGTCGACGCGCGGCGACACGGTCCGCCCGCGCGTCCGATTCCTCACGCCGCAGCCGCACCCGTTCGGCAAGGACGGAGCGCGCAGCTGCGCTCGCCTTCTCGACCATCGCAGCGTGCTCCGGGCAGCATCGCTTCGTCTCGCTCACGCCAGATGGGTAGATGAGCTCGGCCGTCTCGGTGCCCGGATTCGGGCACGGCTTTCCGGTGTTGTTGGCGTTCGTCACTTCGCAGGGGATCACGATTCGGCTCCGGTCGGGTAGAGCCTCTCGACCTGCTCGACCTGGGAGGCCGAGAGTCGGAGGTAGGTGACGAGGGTGTAGGCGAACGCCGAATCGGGAATCCGGCTCGTCGCGAGGACGAAGATGCCACGCCGGTCGGCGGCGAGGAAGTAACGGTCGCCGGTCCCGGCGTGGACGCGCCGCAGGACGCCCATCACGACCTCGACCGGCATCTCGATCGCGCGATCGATCATCTCGACGACCGCCCAGCGGGACGAAACGTCGTGGTGCTCGGCGACCCGGGCCGCGGCGTGCTCCGATACCCAAACGGCGACGTGCGACGGTTTCCGGGTCAGGCGTGGGAGGGGGCGGCCGACGAAGCCCGAATCACGATTCATCGCCGACCCTGACCATCCGGCGGACGACCACGTTCACGGGGTACGGGATGCGGCAGGAGCGGGCGTGCTCGACGAGGTCCGGGACGTCGAGCGTGTTCCGTGCGATCCGGAGCCCGGAGGCGTCGGCGAGCGCGAGCGCCGGGAACGAGTAGCCGGCGATTTCGTTGATCGACCGCTCCCACTTGTTGCAGCCGTCGGCGACCCGGTAATCGTGGTCGGCGGCGTGCTTGGCGATTTCAGGCGACGGGGAGAACCCTTCGTCGGCCGTGTCCGGGCGAAGCTGCTCGATCAGGTAGACGCGGATCGCCGCCTCGACGCACGGGCACCGGTAGACGGTCGCCGGCCCGCCGGTCGGGACCTCGGCGGCGATCAGGAACCGGCACCACGTCCGGGCGATCAGGGAGTGCCAGTCGTGGACGATCGACGCCGTCTCGACGTCGCAGACCGAGTAGAGAAGCCGGTGGTAGGACTGCCCGTTCGAGTAGTGCCCGATCGTCGGGATCGGCCCCTCGGATGGGTAGCCGAGCACCCGACGGACGGCGGCCTCGCGTTCGTCGATCTGCCCCTGGGTCGGGGCCGTGGTCGGTTCGCTCGTCATCATCTTCGCCTCCGTCGCCCGGGTAACGACCCGGGCGCCGGACCGGACTCGCATCTTTTTTCGGGAATCTTCATCCGGGCGCCTTTACGGTAACCGCTACACGGTTATCTAAGGGGGGCGGGAACGAACAACCCCTCCCGCCGGAGAACAAGATGGACAACAAGAAGAACACCGCCGCCGCCTCGAACGTCAACCCGAACGACGCGAGCGCGCGCCTCCGGTTCGAGGCGGTCGTCGTCACGGAAGGAACCGTCGGCGGCAAGGCCGCCCGGGTCGCGCTCTACGGCACGCGGTACGCCGCCTGCGAAGTCCTCGACGAAGGCGGCTGGGCCGTCGCGTTCGAGTCCGAGTTCGGCGGCCTGCGCGGGTCGGCCGCGATGAAGAAGCACCTCGACGCGGTCGCGCCGGCGACGACGTCGCCCCTCGCGGCCGCGGTCGCCTCGGTCGCCCCGTCGGTCGTCGCGGTCCTCGCCGCCGACGCCGAAGCCTTCGGGCCCGTCGGGAACCCGGCGGTCGAGGTCGTCCCGGCCGCGGTCGAACCCGAGCCCGTCGTCGAGGCGGCGCCCGCGGCCGTCGAGCCGGTCCTGACCACGCTCGACGAGGTCCGCGCGGCCTTCGACGCCGAGACGCGCGGCGCCTGCCGGGCGAGCGTCCTCCGCGCCCTCCGGGTCCGGGCCGGCGAGATCGCGCTCGGGTTGCCGGTCGGCGGCAAGATCGAGCGTGCCCCGAAGCCCGCGAGCGATACGGCTCGCCAGCGCGCCTCGAAGCTGAGCCTCGCCGAGATGATCGAGCGCGGGATCGTCGCGGTCGGCGACGAGGTCCGGATCAAGTCGAAGCCCGCGATCGTCACCACGATCGCGGCGGGCGCCCTGACCGCCGACGGCCGCACCTTCAACCAGTGGGCCAGCGAAGCGCTCAACGCGAAGGCGCTCAACGTCTACGTGAACGCCGTCCACGTCAAGAGCGGGAAGCTGCTCGACGACATGCGCGGCGAGTAGCTGGCTACTCCAACGCGCCGCTGCCGGGGTCCACTCCGGCGGCGCGCGCCAACTTCGTCCATCTGCGTCGGATCACGTCACAATAGCCAGGATCAAGCTCGATCAGCCGTGCGATCCGTCCAGCCTGCGCGGAAGCGATCAGCGTAGTACCCGATCCGCCGAACGGATCGGCCACGATCCATCCTTCCATGCTGCTGTTCTCGATGCACTTCTTCACCAACTCAACCGGCTTCATGGTTGGATGATCTTCGCTCTTGGTTGGGCGAGGAAACTCCAACACCGTGTCCTGAGTCCGATCATCAACGAAGTAATGAGCCGCGCCGGGCGTCCAACCGTAGAAGATCGGCTCGTGTCGATAGTGGTAGTCACCACGTCCGAACACGAAACGATCCTTGAGCCAGATCAGCGAGCGGCGCCAAATGTCGAGCTTCGAAAGCACGAGCGCAAACGTGGTATGTAGCGGCCCCGGCGGGGCCGCTACATACCACGAAGCACCCGGAACGCAGGCGGCACAGGCAACGCCAAGCACCAGTGTCAAGAACGCCTGCAACTCCTCCGGCGAGAGATCATCGTTGTCGATGGTCTTGCCATTCGCGAAGTTTGGCGAACGCGGATCCTTGGTGCCGCCAACGATGGACACCCCGTATGGCGGATCGGTCCACACCATCTGAGCCTTCTCGTCACCCAAGAGCGCGTCCCACGTCTCTTGCTTGGTGGAGTCGCCACAGATCAGTCGGTGCGGCCCAAGCTGGTAGACCATCCCGGGCTTGCTGTTCGCGTCCGTTGGCTTGGTGTCTGGTCCGGGATCGTCGGCGTCCGCCTTGCCGCTGCCGTCCCCTGCGACGAACGAAACACGGCGTCCTGGGGTTGGGGAATCCTTCGCCAGCGCATCGAGAGCCTTCTCGTCGAACCCGAACTCGGGCAGGTTGCCCCACCCGGCGTTCGCGAGCATGGCGAGGTCGGCTTCGAGCCCGGCGCCGTCCCATCCCGCGAGTTCGCCGGTCCGGTTCAGGCGGATCGAGAGCGCGCGGAACTCCTCCTCGGTCGCGATCTCGACGTCGACGACGTCGACGTGCGAGTACCCGAGCCGTCGGAGCGCCTCGGCCCGGCCGTTTCCGGCGACGATCCGGTTCGTCCCCTTCTGAACGACGAGCGGTTCGACGACGCCGTGCTTCCGAATCGACTCCTCGATCGCGGCGAGGTTGCGCTCGTCGTGCGTCCGCTTGTTCGACTCGTCGGCGACGAGCGCCGAGAGCTTGACCCGGCGGGTCTTCAGCGAGCGATCGATTCGGGTAGGGGCCGCGGCCTCGGGGGGCGTCATGCCCGGGACGATAACACGAAGAATACGACCGCGAGCACGCCGATCGCGAACGTCGCCGCAACGATCAGCCGCGTCACGTCGGCTGGCGTCCACGGTGCGATCCGCCGTTCGTCCAGTTCCATCTTGGCGACGGCGTCGAGGTATGGCCCCGTATCGAGCTTCACGTTCATCTTGCCCGTATCGAGCTTCACGTTCATCTTGTCCGAGTAAAGCAAGACAACTATCGCCTGCGACCCGTCCTCCTTCGTCACGAGCCAGGAGAGCGACGGGACGTAGCCCTCGCGGCACGCGGCGACGAGGTCGTCCGACGGCCCCTTCCGGTGGTCAGCGTGCGTCTCGACGAGCTTGACGGTTCGGTTCATCCGGTCCTCCTAACCCTTCGCGTCGGCGAAGACGGCGAGCTTGCGGGCGGCGAGGCGGGATGCCGTCGGCCCGATCGGCGGAAGGAACGGGCAGTCGATCTCGTTCCGGGCGCCGCAGTAATCGACCCGAAGTTCCTTGATTCCGGCAGAAATCCCCGCCCGGACCGTCTCGGACGCGATCGATGGCGCGACGATCGCGGTCCGGCTGTTCCGCATCGAGAGCAACTCCTGGCGCTCGGTCGACGGCCGGAGGATGACGGTCGGCACGCCCGCGAACGCGGCGTCCTCGGCGAGCCCGCCGGAGTCGGTCAGGACGGCCATCCGGTCGCCGAGACGGGGGAGCAGAAGCATCCCGGCGAGCACCCGATAGTCGATCGGGTCGACCGTCCGGCCGCCCGCGTCGATCACGTCGTCGGACGTCTTCGCGTGTCGGGCGTCGCCGGCGACGCGCGGGTGGAGCGCCCAGACCACCCGGAGCCCGCGGTCGGCGCACGCCGCGAGGATCCCGCGCATCGTGTGTCGGAGCAGGGGCGGGTCGTCGGCGAGCGCCGCCCGGTGAAGCGTCACGAGTGCGATCGCCCGGTCGGGCCCGAACAGATCGGCGCGACGGGCGGCGATCTCGCCCCCTTGCTGCTCGTCGGACGAGGCGGCGAGGACGAGCGAGTCGATCCCGGTCTGCCCGACCGTCTCGACCTGCCCGGCCCGGCCGAGCGACCCGGTCCGCGCGACGAGTCCGGCGCGCTCGATCCGACACGTCGCCGAGCACGCGACCGACGGCGTCAGGAGCAGGTCGGCGACCGCGTCGATCTCGACCCGGACGTGTTCCTCGGGCATCGTCCAGTCGTGCGACCTCAGCCCGGCTTCGAGGTGCGCGAGCCGGACGCCGTACCGGATCGCCGCGAACGCGCCGGCGAGCGCGGACGCCGTGTCGCCCTGGACAACGACGAGCGATGCCTCGGCGATGTGCGGACGAATCAGGGCGGCCGCCCCGCCGGCGTTCGCCCAGACCAGCCCGGGTCGGTGCTCTCGGTCGATCTTCGGCGGACGCCCGCGTCCTGCCCGAACGCCGGGCCACCGGAGCGAGACGTCCGGCTGCGGGCCGCCGGTCGCGGCGAAGACGTCGGCGGCGAGCGCGGCGTCGGAGTGCTGGCCGGTCCACACGTAGCGAACGTGTCGCCCGGCGGCGCGAAGCTCCCGGATGACCGGCGCGAGCTTGATGTGTTCCGGGCGCGTCCCGGCGACGACGACGATCATGGGACAGCCGGCGACGGAACGAAACCGAGCCCGTCGTCGAACTCGACCGGTTCCGGAAGTTCCTCCCATTCGACGTCGCCCCCAGCGCGGTCCGGATCACCGGCGAGATCGCAGATGAAGCTCGCGTTGACGTTCTGATCCGCGTACCCGAGAAGTCGGCGAACGCCATCGTAACCGGTGAATACGATCCGATGTGTGATTTGTACCTTCACGACGACCTCCGTTTGCGGGCGACCGTTCCGTCGTCCGTCGGTCCTTGGGTAACGGGCGGAGCCGTCGGGTCGGCGAGCAGGAGCGGTCGCCGGTCGAGGAAGTTCCCGACGTCGTCGATCACGGTCGAGATCGGGAACGGCGGGAGCGCCTTCCTCGCCGCGTTGCCGATCGAGGTCCGCTCGGTCACCCGCCCGTCGAGGCAGACGATCGCGGCGCGGTCGGTCGGCGACCGGAGCGCGCGGCCGGCGCCCTGGACCAGCGACGCGAGCATCTTCGGCAGCGAGCGGGCGAGGAACGGGGAGCCGCCGAGCCGCTTCGCCGCGACGTTGCCGGCGGCTTCTTCGAGCGGGTCGCCGGGCGGGTCGAACGGGAGCTTCTCGATCACGACGCAGGAGAGCGATTCGCCTTGAACGTCGAGCCCCTCGAAGAACGAGCGGGTCGCCACGAGGACGGAGTCGATCTCGGTCCGGAAGCGCGCCGAGAGCACGTCCCGGCCGGCGTCTCCCTGGACGAGCAGGGGGTAGGGCAGGCGATCGGCGCGGATCGCCTCCGCGGCGGCCTTCGCCCGCGCCCAGGACGTGCAGAGCACCAGGGTCCGGCCGCGAGCCCCGCGGACTGCGGAGACGATCTGGCGGTCGGCCCAGCCCGACCAGAGCGGGTCCTTCGTCCCGGGACCGACCGGGACGACGAGCACGCCCATCGACGCGAGGGGCCACGGGCTCGGGAGGAGCAGCGTCGGTTCGGCGAACGCGGCGCCGAGTCCGGCCTCCGTCGAGGCGGGATCGCCGCCGGGCGCGAGGGTCGCGGACGTGATCGCAGCCCGTGGGATCGCCTTCTGGATCGCCTGGACGACCGAGCCTGCGTCCGCCGGGGCCGCGGCGATGGCGGCGCCGTCGTCCTGCGACCCGTCGATCTCGCCCCAGACCGCCCACTCGCCCGGGAGGGCCGCAGCGTCGGCGGCGGGAGGGCGGCCGTCGAGCAGCGCGACGGCGCGCTCCTTCATCGACCGAAGCTGCTGGATCGCGTGCTTCATCCGTTCGCGCTCGACCTCGTCGGACTGCCCGATCATCAGCGCCTCGACGGCGTTCGCCGCCTTGCCGACCGCGTCGAAGTCGTCGGCGCTCGGCGCGCCATGTACCGTCGCCGCCCACCCGGGCCGGAGCGGGCGCTTGTCACCGATCCGGGTCGCGCCGGAGCGTTCGAGGTACACCCGGGCGGCCTTGACGAGCGCGCGGAACGGTTCGCCGACCAGCCGCGAGGCGTCGGCCTTCGGCATCGCCTCCGACGCGAGCTTCGTCGCTCGGGCGGCGACGCCCCGTCCGATCCGGCGTTCGCCGGCGCCGCGAGCCGCGTCCTCGAAGGCGTGCCCCTCGTCGACGACCAGGATCGCCGTCGGCCCGAGCGCCGGGTAGCCGCGGGTCAGGAAGGCGTGGTTCAGGACGACCACCTCGGCGGCGGCGGCCGATGCCTTCGCGCGCTCGGCCGGGCACGGCGCGAACCCGTCCTTCGGCTCGTGGTGCGGACATCCCCTCGCGGCGCAGCCGTCCGTGTCGGTCGAGCAGCGGGCCCAGGAGGCGGGCTGCGCGGCGAACGGGAGCCCGTCCTTCGTCGCGTTCCCGACGTCGTCGAGTCCATCGAACCAGTCGGCGATCCGGTCGACCTCGGCCCGGACGTCGGCCGACGTGAACCCGTTGAACGTCAGCCGCGCCTCGTTCAGCCGGAGCGGGCAGACGTAGTTCGAGCGACCGATCATCGTCGCGACGGTCGTGTCGAGCCCGAGGATCGACGCGGCGAGGGCTGCGTCCTTCCCGACGATCTGCGCCTGGAGCGCGAGGTTCGCCGTCGAGATCGCGAGCCGCCAGGGGCGCTTGTCGTTCTTGTCCCAGCGGGACCGGGCGCGCCGGACCGCGAGGAATCCCGGGATCAGGTAGGCGAACGACTTACCGGAATTATGCGTGATCGTGAAGTCGCCGAGGAGATAACGCCCGTCCCCATCGAGCGTGAACCCGTAGTAATCCTCAACGCCCGCCGACTCGATCGCGAATCCGGTACGTAGCACATCCTTCTTCTGCCCGCGCGGAGCTGCCTTCCGGCGAGCAACCCGAACTGGGAGCGCATCGATGTCGCCACTCAGGATGACCCGGAAGTATTCACGCGGGCCGCTCATGCCAGGACACATCTTCATCACTGAACGAACGTAGGCCGCAAGGCCAAGGCTGCGAGCGAGGAACGCTACGTTCGATGCGAGACGCCGCGACTTGCTGACGTACTCGTAGCAACCGGCGGTAAGATACCCGTCGGTGTCGATCAATCCAGCAAGGATTTCGCTTCGCACGCCGCGCGATCCGAACAGATAGGCATTGGGAACAAATCGATCCTCAGACGCGATCGGCTTCAGCCCGAGCCCGCGAAGCGCGTTTGTGACAGGGTTACTCTTGTTGTACATCGGACCGGCGAACGTGTAGTTCGTCGCGGTTCCCCTCGCGGATCCAGCGTGCAGTTCGATTCCAACGGATTGACAGTATGCGGTGAGTTCGCCAACGATCTCGTGGTCTGGAGTCGTGACCGACACGCTGGCGTGGTTGTGAGACAGACTGCCGTCGCCCAGGATCACGCCGAGAACCCAAGGTGGAATCGGATGGTCGCCAATAACCCCATCATAAAAATCAACTGCCGACGCGCGCACGAGCTTGTGCGTATGCCGCCACGTAGCGGACTTCTTCGACCATTCCGCAACGGTGATGTCAACATACATAGAATGGTCAGACGAGTCGGTTCCGGTTGGGGAAAGCGTCAGGACGTGATCGAGATTGACCCGCCATCGTTCCCCCTTGACCGGGACGATGTCGACCATCTCCTGCCGACCGCGACACAACCGAAGAACCGTCCTGATCCCGGATGGCCCGAGAAGCCGGTCGCCGACGACAACATCCTCGACGCGAGCCGGACGTCCATTCGCCCGCAGAACGAGTTGTCCCGCCGCGTGACATCCCGTCGGCGCCTCACCCATGCGCCAGCCGCCGCGGTCGATCGACCGAGCGACCATCGCGGCGAGGACGGCCTGACCGGGCCTCGGCGCGAACCCGGCTTGCTCCATCGGTCCACCGGCCACGAAGACGTCGTCGACGATCCGTTCGAGCGGTTCGTCGGTGTCCTCGGCGCGCCGAAGCAGGTCGGCGGTCCACGGGCGCCGCGGGTTTACGATCGTTCGGGTCGGCATCGTCTTCCTCTCGGTCGGGTAACGGGCGTCACCCGAGCTTTCGGAGGTTCGGCGCCGCGACGACGTCGGCCGGCGCCCGGACGAGTCGCATCTTGCCGAGCCAAAGCACGGCGATCGGCTTCTGGCTCGGGTCCTCGCGGACCGTCCGTTCCTGGTGCCGCTTCCACGACACGAGGTCGTCGCCGACCATCCGGCCCTCCGGGTACGTCTCGACGACCTCGCCTTCACGGAGGGTCACCCGCTCGCGTGAGTCACCCTTCGGGCTCGCGACGAACGAAAGATCGTGCACGATGCGCCATCGCACCTACGCGGCGTCCGCACGGGCGAGATCGAGTGCCCGCGTCACGACCCGGTCGTCGATCACGAACTCGCCGTTCGGGCCGAACGAGACGCCGTCCTCGGCGTAGAGGTTCCCGCAGGCTTCGATCAGCGAGGACCAGGACGGGTCGAACCCGTCGGCTTCGCAGCCCTTCCGGTAGCCTTCCAGTACGTCGTCGATCGTCTGGCCGTCGGGCGCGGCAATCGAGATCGTCTGCGTGACGTCGTTGCTCGTGAGGTAGACCGCCGGCTCGCCGTTCGTCGTGTCGCGGACGCAGAGCATCTCGCCACCGATCCCGCTCGGGTCGGACGTCACCGATTGGACGACGCCGCAGACGTCACGGCGCGATCCGCCGGGAACGACGATCGCGCCGATCACGACGAGCCCGATTCCGTTCGACCCGGACCCGCACCAGCCCTTCCCGATCGCGCTCTTGCGGCCGGAACCCGCGGCCGAACCGGCGCCGGGGAACAAGGTCTGCTGCGCGTCGACGACCTCGACGTCGATCTCGCCGTCGAGCGAGCGCATCAGGCGGGCGGCGTCGAGCGGGTCCATCCCGCGGACCCGGTGCCGGACGGTCATCGTCGCGATCGGGCCGGCGACCTTGACCGTCACGCCGCGGACCTCGGACTTCCGCGCGTTGACGAGGACCTTCCCGTTCCCGTCGGCGATCGACACCCAGCGGTCGCCGCGGTCGACGGCGTGCGCGAGTCGGGCGCGGGTCTGCGAGCCGGGGGCGCCGCCTCCGGCGCTCGCGCTCTGGACGAGCGACGCGGCGCCCGGGACGTTCGCGTCGAGGGCGGCGAGGTCGGTCGCGCTGTTCGCGTCGACCATGTGTGCGACGTCGAGGTCGAACAGGAGGTCGTCGGGGCCGGACCCGTCGGGGTCGCGCCGGACGGCGATCTTGACGAGGGAGCCCCGCGCTTGGGCGGGGGAGGTGGAGAGGTCGGGGATCGGCAAACGGGACTCCGTGGTCCCCACCGGGTAACGGCCTGGGCGGGACTCGGGCGACGATCAGACCGGAATCCCGTCCGCCGTCGTCGGGACGTCGTCCTCGCGGTCGGCTCGTTGGAACCAGTCGGAGCGCGGCTCGGTCCGCTCTGGCGCTCGGGTCGGTGTCGGCTCCGACCATCGCGGACCGCTCGGGACCGGCGGCGCGGGCTCATCGTCGTCCGCCTTGATCTCCCGGCGCTTGCGTCCG
>SXGU01413273.1_pt1 | contig 32823 bp, 32 predicted proteins | sample 3174531 | NCBI WGS metagenome assembly SXGU01 (sample SAMN11356863, study PRJNA531348) | freshwater metagenome | isolation source: freshwater sample F1-140 | place: China: Fuxian Lake, Yuxi | collected 2017-12-25 | reverse complement strand
TGGTAGTAAGTCTTTGATACGATTCCATTGATCGTCGCGAAGAGCATAACGTTTTGACATCAGTCGGCCCTCCGATTCGGCCGACTCCTTATGAATCATGCATAGTTACAAAAGGGAATCCTAATTGATGACACTCTCTAGATAAACGCTAAAATATTTTCCGCGTCTTTTAATAGAGTTTGCTCAAATTCCTAATCACAGCGCTACATCAGAATTAGAGCGTTTGTCCGATCGCATTTGGCGTCTCATCGCGCCAAATGCAGGACCTTTTACCCATACAGGCACCTGCACATATCTTATCGGTAGCGATCAGCTTGCCCTGATTGATCCAGGGCCAGATGATCCACGACACATCAACGCAATATTACGTGCAATTGAAGGAAAAAAACTTCAATATATTCTTGTTACCCATACCCATAAGGATCATTCAAGCGCCGCAAGCGCTTTGAAACATGCAACAGGGGCTAAATTTTTGGTTGCGCGCCTTACGCACCTTCCGCCGATATCGCTATTACTGGCCCAGGATTAGACGCAGCGCATGATGGTAATTACACGCCAGATTATATTTTAAGAGATGGAGAGAAAATAAGTCTCAACACGGCGACAGTGGCCGCGCTCACAACCCCGGGACATACAGCTAATCATCTCTGCTATGCGCTCGAGGAAGAAAAAGCTCTTTTTACTGGCGATCATGTCATGGGCTGGTCAACAACCGTTATTGCGCCGCCAGATGGATCAATGCGCGCTTATTTAAATTCGCTTGAGCAGCTACGTAATAGAAATGATCAAATTATGTGGCCAGGACATGGTCAGCCAATTACATGCCCACAACGCTATTTGCGGGCGATTCTTCACCATCGAAACTCCCGCGCCGCAGCCATCTTGAGACGACTAAACGCTGGCGATCAATCAATCGAAACAATTGTTGAGAATATTTACGGCGATATCAACCCAAACTTGCGGCGCGCTGCGGCGATGACTGTATTTGCGCACCTGCAAGATCTCGTGGAGCGTAAACTTGCTGGATCTGAGGGACCAGTTGCGCCCCAATCGCACTATTATTCCATCAGCTAAAAGCCGATTATTTTTTTGGCTCATCTGCCGGGATTAAGATAACCACTTCATTTTTGTGAACGCGCCCAAGGCTTCTTCGGACTTCTTCGTCCAAAATATCGGCATCAATAGTTTCACCCTTAATTAAGCCTATCCGCTTTTCCCATTCTTGCCGTTGGATTTTTAAAATATCGCGTTCAAACCTCAGCTGTGTCAGCTTTTGCTCGTATTCTTCCCCAATCCTTAAGCCTCTTTGCCCATGGACTGCATGCCAAACAAAATAGGAAACAGCCATGCCCGCAACGCAATAAAGCATCAAGGGCAGCAAATACCTGCGGGAGAGAATGCGCAGCATTAACATGCCATCTTATCTAGCTGAAGTTGGTATAGACAGCGTTAACAAACCAGCCAGAAGAGCGCTGGAACGTTTACTTTCAGCTGTCGCGTCCCTGACGCGAAATGCGCTTGATTTCAGCCTGAACTAATCGTTCGACCATTTCTGGCAAATGATCGTCCAACCACTGCTTTAGAAGCGGTCTCATCAGACGCTGGGCAAGTTCAGCAACCTGATCTGATTTCTCGAAAAAGGCTTGGGCAGCCAGCGCTTCAAAATGATCCGAAACGATTGAAGCAGTCTGTGCGGATAGGATTTCCTCGCTTGCCTCATCGTCTATCTCAACCACTCTATCGACGCGTTCACCGCTCAGCTCTCGCGTCGAGAAAGACTGGCGCGTCGGCGTCTTGTGACGCTCTTTGATCCGTTCCTCCCCCTCATCTTCAAAATCAGAAGGGCGGCGCGCCGGCGCAGCGTTGCGTGAGGCAGGATGATTTACACTCGTAGCGGCCGTTTCTAATAGCTCGCTTTCCTCGGAAATTATCCGACGAATAGAGGCAAGCAGCTCCTCAATCGTCGGTTCCCGATGACGCCGATCTTCTTCATAGGCATCGTCAATGGGCGGCAAATGCGCGGCGCTCAGGGGCGTGGTTTTCTTATTCATGGATCCCAAAGGAAGCGCCGATCGAAAATTTATGCGCGCGGTCTATCTGTGAAGGGTTGCCGGCCTTGAATCAACATTTTAGGTTAGAATTCCACATATTTTACAAATATCAAGCCTATAGTCTTGAAAAGGCAGCCCTTCAAAACGCGATAAATCTGTAAAAATTTACCTTTATTTATCCACAGAGGCTAAGGCATAGCTTAGACTGAGTCTCGTGCCCCAATCTAAGAGGATCTTCGGAGCAGCAATGATGAAGATGAGCCATCAACGAAGCGCGTTAGCGGCCCTTACTTTGGCTACGCTCGCACCTTTGCCCGCCTCTGCCTTGATCAAATCCGCTGATGCTGCTGGGCGCTACGCGGTTATTCGCGAAGATAAAGATACAGGCTGCATGCTGACGCTCGATCTGCGCGCCCGAGGGCCTGGCGGCAATAAGGCCCTCCTCGCGCCAGCTTGTCGAGATAATGGCATCGTCGTTTTTGATCCTGTGGCCTGGACGCTTGATCGCGATCGCCTCGTGCTCAGCGCCCGCAAAGGACACAAAGCCCATTTCGATCGAGGAGCCGATGGCGTTTGGCGGCGCGACGCTACTGAAGGAAAATCCCTCGGCTTGAAACCCTTATAAATCACGTCATTGCCGCATAAAGGGCGTGTCTTGCCACCGCATTTATATAATTCATAGAAGTTGTAGCACCGTTATTAAAAAAGCGCTTACAGCGCATTTTGCTAAAAAATTGCTTCGCCCGCCTTGCAAATTTTAACAGCGGCAAACCTTCTGTGAGAATGTGTTCTTTGCGCTTATGAATTCTACTACGCTAAAGCATCGCGCTTGAGCTTACCATTCGCGTTTCTAGGCAAGGACTCGAGAAAAACGACAACTTTGGGACGCTTGTAAGCTGCAAGATGGCTCTGGCAATGAGCCAAGATAGCGATTTCATCGGCAGAGGCTGCTTCACGCATCACAACATAGGCTTTAATGATTGTTGTCTCTCCATCCCGACCCGCGCGTTCAGCAACCGCTGCCTCAGCAACATTGGGGAAAGTCAGCAAACATTTTTCAACCTCAGCAGGAGAAACTCTAAATCCACCTGCATTCATCACTTCATCCGCGCGGCCATGCCGCCACATATAGCCATCCTCGTCAAATTCTACGAGATCGCCGGAAACAAACCATTCGCCTCGAAAAGCCTGTTGTTCTTCTTCTTGGCGCTTCCAATAACCCAGCATCATTCCTGGATCATCGCGCCGGATCGCTAATAGGCCCGTTTGCCCAGAGCCCAACGGAACATCCCCGCTCTCAACAGGCAAAGCCGCCACAACTCTGCCCGGCTGCGCCCTGCCGGGAGAGTCGGTTTTGATTGGCGTGAGCGGTCCACTGGAAATGAAAGTAGAAATTTCACTCATGCCAAAAGCTTCGAAAATTTCTTTTCCAGTTCTTTTACGCCAGTCGAGAGATAAATTTTGCGGCAATGCCGCGCCAGCAGACAACCCATGTCTAAGCGATGACAGATTATATTCTTCTAACGCGCCATATTTGAGTATTTGCCGAAACACGCCTGGCACTGCGGCAAAAACAGAAACGCCATAGCGCTCAATAAGACGCGGCCAGACTGACGGATCTGACTTACCATTGTAGAGAACCGCAGCGGCGCCGACAGACAAAGGATCGACCACGCCCACGCCGAGCGTATAGGTCCAATTGATTGCGCCAGCATGAAGCATAACATCTTCTGATCGAAGACCTGTCCAATGCGTAAGCATCGGTCGACGTCCCCATGCGGCGCGATGAGCATGCAAAACGCCTTTGGGACGGCTAGTGGTCCCAGAGGTATAAACAAGATAGGCGGGATCTTGCGCTGCAGTATCTTCATAATCTGCAATTGGCTCAGAAAGAAACAAGGCGTCGAGCGCCTGTGGTGACAAAATCGCAACGCCTGGCGATACATGATTTTCATGACTAAAAGAGGCGCCCAGAATAAGCGCTTGAGCCTCTGAGTCTTGCAGTAAAAAGGCTGCTTCGTCGAAAGTAAGTTGAGCGGAAGCAAGGAACGCAACATAGCCTGCTGCAATTGCAGCAAAATAGGCCAAGGCGGCGTTGGCTTCATTACCCATGCGGATCATAATATGAGCGCCTGGTTTTAAATTTAGAGTTTTAAAACCTGCTGCTAATTGCCTAACTTTTAAATCAAGTTGAGCATAAGACCAGCGCTGAACATGCTCATCGCCAACTACTGTTAATCCGATTTTTTCCGGATGGAGCCGGGCGTTTTCCGCCAGACAATAGTGAGCAAGGTTAAACCGTTGCGGAACAGCCGATAGCATTAATCAAACAAGCTCGACACGCTCTCTTCACGCGCGGTGCGCGCAATGGCTTCGCCAATTAAAGAACCTATCGGGATCACGCGTATATTAGCCGCAGACTGAACAAGCTCTGTCGCGCGAATTGTATCGGTAATGACGAGTTCTTTTAATTTTGATGCAGCGATCCGCGCGGCCGCTTCGCCAGACAGCACGCCATGGGTGATGTAAGCATGAACGCTTGCAGCGCCGGCTGCTAGTAATGCCTCAGCGGCATTACATAAAGTCCCGCCGGAATCGACAATATCATCGATCAAAATACAGTTGCAGCCAGACACGTCGCCGATAATGTTCATCACCTCAGACTCTCCTGCCCGTTCGCGACGCTTGTCGACGATGGCTAATGGAGCGTCAATTCGCTTTGCTAGAGCGCGCGCGCGCACCACACCCCCCACATCAGGGGAAACGACCATGGTGTTTTTGAGTTCGCGATGGGATTTGATATCCGCCACCATAACGGGCGCCGCAAAGAGATTATCTGTGGGGATATCGAAGAATCCCTGGAGCTGGCCGGCATGTAAATCGACCGTTAAAATCCGATCTACTCCCGCGCGGGTAATTAAATTCGCGACCAATTTGGCCGAGATTGGGGTTCGTGGGCCTTGTTTACGATCTTGCCGCGCATAGCCAAAATAGGGAATGACAGCTGTGATCCGGCGCGCCGAGGCCCGTCGTAAGGCGTCCGCCATGATTAACAGCTCTAACAAATGATCATTGGCTGGGGCTGAAGTGGACTGGATCATGAAAACATCCTGTCCTCGAACGTTTTCAAGCACTTCAACCCATATTTCGCCATCTGCAAAGCGACGAACGTGAGCGCGGCAGAGAGAAATATCGAGATGGGCGGCAATTGCCTCAGCGAGCGCGCGATTAGAGTTGCCCGCCAGAAGTTTCATTGCTGACATCGACCCCACCTCATGGTTTTGATTTCCGGCGGGTCTTAGCAGCAGCAGCCGCTAGGAACAATATGACACGGAAAAGACAACGGATCGTCTTTTAACGAGATTGCGTCAGGCCATGGGAATGTCTAAATGAGCGTTCGGGCAGTTTTCAACATCTTAGTTCGGTCTGATGACGCGTCATAAACTTCTCCGCCGCCAGATGCCTGTGCGGTCCGCCCAATGACTGTGTGCGCGCCCTCTAGCCTCACGGCGATGACGCAAGCGCCAGAGAAGACGCGTGTCGTTGTCGCCATGTCCGGCGGAGTCGACTCCAGCGTGGTCGCCGCCTTGCTCAAGGATCAAGGCTATGACGTCGTCGGCGTCACCCTTCAACTTTATGACCATGGAGAAGCGACACATCGCAAGGGAGCTTGCTGCGCAGGTCAAGATATCCAAGATGCGCGCGCGGTCGCCGCACGCCTCGGCATTCCCCACTTTGTCCTCGACTATGAGACAAAGTTTCGGGAAAAAGTAATTGATGGTTTTGCCGCCTCTTATGCAAGCGGTGAAACGCCTGTCCCGTGTATTTCCTGCAATCAATTTATCAAATTTGCTGATCTCTTTGCTACCGCTAAAGATCTTGGCGCAGATTGGCTTGCAACGGGACATTATATTTCCGCAAGAGAGGACGCCTCTGGTTTTCGCGCCTTATATCGCGCAAAAGACGCAGCCCGCGATCAAAGCTATTTTCTCTTTGCGACAACGCGCGAACAATTGCGCATGCTCCTTTTTCCACTCGGCGATTATTCTAAATCACAAGTGCGGGAATTAGCGCGCCATTATGGGCTTTCGGTCGCAGATAAGGCGGATAGTCAGGATATTTGCTTTGTGCCAAATGGGCGTTACACGGATGTTGTGGCCCGCCTTGCGCCAGAAGCCATCACGCCAGGAAATATTGTTCATCTTGATGGACGCATCCTAGGGCGTCATGCCGGCGTCGCACATTATACTGTGGGACAACGACGTGGCCTTGGCTTAGGCGCGAGCGTTACCGGCCGTGACGCAGAGCCACTCTTTGTTGTTAAAATCGACGCGAGCAAAGCAGAAGTTATCGTTGGGCCTCATGCGGCCCTTGAAACGCGCTCAGTTCGCTTGAGGGACGTCAACTGGATTGGCGATGGCGAATTAAAAGACGTGCCGCCACAAGGCCTCGTTGTCATGGCCCGGGTGCGATCGACCCGCCCGCCGCTCCCCGCCCGTCTTTTTATAGATGCTGACATGAGTGTGCAGGTTGTCTTTCAAAGCGGCGAATTTGGCGTCTCACCGGGTCAAGCATGCGTATTTTATGACGGCGAAGAGGAACACGCGCGGGTTTTAGGCGGTGGTTTTATTGCTGTCGCAGAATTGGGCGATACTGAGAGTGCTTCTTTCACAACACCCTTGCAGCCCCCTACAAACACCTCAAGAGCTAGCGCATGAGCGAAGCCAGAGACTTTGCCCTCAACGACTCCGTTCAAAACGATAATGTTGAGGTCCCCTATGCTGCGGAAGCATATGCGCGATGGGCTCCCTTTTATGACATGACCTTCCGCGTTGTCATGCGCCCAGGTCGTCGAGCAATTGCCGCAATCGCTTCAGAAATCGGTGGGCCAGTCTTAGACGTAGGCGTTGGCACGGGTTTGGAATTGCCAATGTTTGCGCCCCATATTGAAGTGACCGGCATTGATTTATGCGAACCTATGCTCCTGCGCGCAAAAGAACGGGTCAAGCGCGAGCGTTTGAGAAATGTCCCCGGCTTGTTGCTGATGGACGCAACGCAACTTGCCTTTCCGGACGATACCTTCGCCTGCGTTGTCGCCCCCTACTTATTACCCGTAGCTCCAGTGCCAGAGGCGATTTTGGATGAATTGGCGCGCGTTGTGAAACCAGGTGGAGAGATTATCCTGGTGAATCATGTCAGCAATGAAGACGATATGCTCTCCATGCTGGAGCCCTGGCTCGCCAGACATATCGCTCCAAAACTCGGCTGGCGCCTACAATTTCAATGGTCGATCATTGGCGATTGGATCGATCAGCGTGAAGATATGAAGCTCCTCGACCGTCGGCTCTTGGCGCCTTTTGGTCTTTTTACCCTAATGCGCATCAAACGCTTATCGGACGACCGGCAAAAAATTCAGGCCAAAAATCATCCCAGTGAAAAAGAATTCGCTTAACCAAGCCTAGCGCTCACACTCTTGAAGAGCTAGTTAAGTTAAGCGGCGCTGCGGGACTCGTGTAGGACTATTATTCCCCGGGGCCTTATCGATCCTAAAGGGAGCTGTCCCTGATCTTGCTCGTGGGCTTGGTCACACGGCGCCCACCTACGTTGTAGGTTCCCGGGATCGATGTCCCACGGTTCATGTGGCCCGCACGCATCATGTCTCTGGCATTATTAATAATTACATGAACGATGATAAGCAGTTTCTCCGACGTCATAGCTTAGCGCGACGCGATCTGGTTACGCATGAGGAAGCCCATCAGGCCGCCCAAGAGCTGGCAAAAAACAGCCTATCCTGTCTCATGCCGATAATTGCGCTTTATCCTTCAACCAACCCGCTCATTTCGCTCTACTGGCCCATTCGAAGCGAAATCAATACGCGCCCTTTGATTGACGCGCTGTCGCTACAAGGTCACACGATTAGCCTGCCAATTATGCATCGGGTCAAGCAGCCGCTCGTGTTTAGGAAATTTGAGCCCGGAGATGAGCTGGTTAAAGGCCCTTATGGCCTCTCTGAGCCCGCAGACAATAAAGCCCTCATCGAACCTGATATTATCTTTGCGCCTCTTGCCGCCTTTGATAGACGAGGATTTCGTCTGGGTTATGGCGGCGGCATTTATGACGCAACATTCACTAAACTCCGCAATAGAAAAAATATAACGGCAATTGGCCTTGCCTATGCACTTCAGGAAATTGATCAAGTGCCAACAGAGCCACATGATCAGCGACTTGATTATCTTATAACTGAGCGTGAAATTATTTCTTTTTCTTAAACTTATTTTAAGGTCGTCACAGGCGATGGCAGATGGATAAGCTCGCCTTCATGAAGTTTCTGACGCTGCTTAAACTTTGGATTTAATCGGATCAACTGCGGTAAATGTTTCTGATCGCCATAAATTTTTTGACAAATCTGCTTTAATGTTTCGCCCTTTAATGCAGTATAGACCAATCTTGCGCCTTTAGGCCCGTTGTCTGACGCAGCCGCATTGTTTTCACCAGTTGTCGGCTACGTTCCATTTTGATCTGAGAGAGATTTTTCTGTTTGCTCTTCAACAGGATTTTTTTCCTCAATAGGTAAAACATTCTCTGTTAGCGCTGGTGGCGAAACTTCTTTCAACAGAAGCATGCCTACGAGGATATAACAAAAGGCTAAAGAGAGGATCGCTAAACTATACTCATTCGCGCCTCTAATCCGCTTAGGCCGACGCAACGGCGGCCGCTTATTCATCCCCAAAGCATTGGGTTCAACGGCCTGCTCAACGCCTCTTAGGGATAAAAAAGCTTGCGCAGTAAAATAGAGCAAAAAGATTCCTGAAAAAAAAGACACATACTGTTTTGGCGCAAAAAGATAAGACAATACTACCGCTTGCACGATCATCACACCCGATGAAAAGCCCGAGGCGCCGTTAACTTTGCGGCGCAAATAGGAAAGCCCTATAATGACACCAGATAGATGAAGAAAGAAAAACGAACAGCTAGACTCAAACCTGACATCAAATTTAAAGAGACGCAATAAATAAAGATAAATTAGGCCTATACTTAAACTAAAATAAACAATTGGAAGCCAATCTTTAGTTAAGATAAATAATCGCGCATGGTAAAAGGCGACACCAGCTAATAAAAAAATACAAAGGCTAGAACAATAAATAAATTCTATTGGAAAATTCATGAAACGCATCAACCCTATTCATGCCAATCAACTGATCATGGCGCATCTTTGAAACGATTTTACACGCCAAGGTCTTTATCAGTTACCCCAGCAGCTTCAAAGGTCGCCATCCCCTGATGGCACGCAAGCGCCGATTTAATCAAGCCGATCGATAAAGCGGCGCCAGAACCTTCGCCAAGCCGCATATTTAACTGCAATAAGGGGTTTTTCCCAAGGATTCTTAATACCTGCGCATGCCCGCTTTCCGCTGACTGATGTCCTGCTATGCAATGATCAATATTATGGGGGTTTAACGCGTGTAAGAGCGCTGCTGCAGCGCACACAACATAGCCGTCGAGCACAACCGGAATATGTTTAACTCGCGCTACGCAAATCGCCCCCATGAGGGCGGCAATCTCGCGTCCTCCAACTCTTCGCAAAATTTCCAATGGATCCGCCAAATAATCTTTATGCAATCGCAAGGCGGCTTCAATTACAGCTAATTTTCGTTTGAATCCTGCCTCGTCAACACCCGTGCCTCGGCCAACCCACTGAGTAATTTCCCCGCCATACAAAGCAGCATAAATTGTCGCGGCGCTGGTTGTATTGCCAATACCCATCTCACCCAGCGCCAATAAATCTACGCCGCCGTCAATGGCCTCAAAGCCATAGGCTAAGGTTGCCGCGGCCTCCCGCTCTTCCATAGCGGGCTCGAGAGTGAAATCGCGCGTGGGTTTTTCAAGCGCTAATTCATAGACCTTCAAGCCAATACCCAGCGTTCTACAGATTTGATTAATTGCCGCGCCGCCTGTGGTGAAATTACCAACCATTTGTTGGGTTACAATGGCTGGAAAGGCGGAAACGCCTTGATCAACGACGCCGTGATTGCCAGCAAAAATTGCAACCATGGGTCGATCGATTTGAGGCGCAGCGCGATTCTGCCAAGCGGCAAGCCATTCAACAAGTTCTTCCAACCGGCCTAGCGCACCCGCAGGTTTTGTGAGTTGTCGATCACGCGCTCTGACTTCTTCCACAGCTGCTTGGGCGGCGTCTGGAAAAGTATCAAGCATTGCTCTGATATCGTCAAAAGGCTTAATTTGATTGCTCATGCGATCAACATCACCTTGAGCTCAATTGATTTACGCTCACCATTTTCTGACTGTTCCTAGCTTTTAGACGTTCGTATTTTCTAATCGAAGATTTTCATAAGCTTTTAACGCGCGTTGACGAGCAAAGACATGATCTACAATTGGATGGGGATATGTTTTGCCTAATACAACATCCGCAGCTTGCAAAACCTCTGAAGGCGCTTCCCAAGGCCGATGGATAAACCGTTTCGGCAATTTCGACACTTCTGGAACATATTTGCGGACGTAAGCGCCTTCTGGATCAAATTTTTCTCCCTGAATAACCGGATTGAACACCCGGAAATAAGGGGCTGCGTCCGCGCCGCATCCAGATACCCACTGCCAGCCGCCGCTATTATTGGCAAGATCCGCGTCGACCAATGTGTCCCAAAACCAACGCGCGCCTTCCTGCCAGGGAACGAGTAAATGCTTGACTAAAAAACTCGCTGCAACCATTCGGGCGCGATTATGCATATATCCTGTCACCCAGAGCTCGCGCATTGCAGCGTCAATAATGGGATAACCCGTTTGACCCCTTTGCCAGGCCTCAAGCCCCACAACATCCTCGCGCCAGGCAAATCGACCAAATTTTCGGTCTAGCGGTTGACTAGGCATCTGCGGATTGGCGACGAGTAAGTGATAACAAAATTCGCGCCAGCCAATTTCGCGCAGAAAAGCCTCTGAAGAATTTGGAATTTTTTTTTGTGTTAAAAACCAGATTTGACGCGGTGAAATTTCTCCAAAATGTAAATGGGGCGAGAGGCGTGAAACACCCTCTTTAGCCATAAAATCACGATCTATTTTGTATGAAATAATTTTTTTAGATAAAAATAATTTAAGTTTATTAAGCGCAGCCGCTTCACCCACTTCCCAGGAAGCAGAGAAAGCTTTCGCCCAATCAGGTCGACGCGGCGTTAGAGTCCATTGTGATAAAACATCGCTCTCAACTCTACTGAATGAATTTAATTTTTTCGGCGCAGCTAGCGGGGACTGGGGGGCTGCGGCCGCCAGGCATGCCCGCCAAAATGGGGTAAATACTTTGAAGACCTCACCCTGTTTGTTTCTTAAATGACTCGGCTCAAACAGGAGTGACGCATTAAAACTTTGCGCTTCAATATTCTGATTTCTGAGCTGGGTTTTTATTATGCTATCCCGCTCCATGGCCCAGGGCTCATAGAGACGGTTCCAAAAAATCTTTGTCGCCCCAATTTTTACTGCAAGATCTTCAATCAAAAACTCCGCCCTGCCCTGACGCAAAACGAGCTGTATCCCTAGTTGTTGCAGTGTTTCTGATAAGGATTGAAGCGAGTGATGGAGCCACCAACGACTTGCCGCGCCCCTGCGCCATAAATCCGGAGCCGCGTCATCGAGAACATAGAGCGCGACAACCGGCGCGCCAGTTTCCGCCGCAGCAGTCAAAGCCGGATTATCGGCAATCCTTAAATCATTTCGAAACCAAACAATTACTGGAGAGGATCGCACGTGCGGCTAACTCCGCTTAGCGTGATGAACGCCGTAGAAAAAGTAAATTGCAAAGCCAAACGCTGTCCAAACCAACAGCCTGACCCATGTTTCCCAGGGCAAAGCGACCATGAGCGCAAGACAAAATAAGATACCCAATACCGGTATCCAGGGAAGACCTGGCGCACGAAACGGACGATGCATATTTGGGAATTTTTGGCGCAAATAAATTACAGCTACACACACTACTGAAAAAGCCGCGAGCGTTCCAATGCTCACCATTTCATCTAAAATATCTATGGGCAGCAAGCCGGCTGCCAAGGCGACACACACACCAATGAGAATCTGGCTTGTCGCCGGCGTATGATAATCTGGATGAAGTTTAGCGAAGACTTTCGGCAACAGCCCATCATGCGCCATAGAATAAAACACACGCGTTTGTCCAAAGAGCAAAACGAGTATCGCCGTTGTAAGGCCCGCAAGAGCGCCTATTTTTACAACCCATGAAACCCAAGGCTTACCTGTATGATCCATAACCAGGGCAATTGGATCTGGAACGCCTAACTCTTTATAATTCACCACCCCTGTCGCTACAGCTGCGACGGCGATATAAAGAACCGTGCAAATTAATAAGGAGCCAAGAATGCCAATTGGAACGTCACGCTGAGGCGTATGCGCTTCTTGCGCTGCAGTTGAAACGGCGTCAAAGCCAATATAGGCGAAGAAAACAACTGAAGCGCCACGCGCCACACCTGACCAGCCAAATACACCAAATTCACCCGTATTTTCAGGAATGAGCGGCGACCAATTGTCCTGATTAATGTAGCTTGAGCCAAAGAAAATTACCATCAGCACGACTGTTGTTTTAATGGCGACAATAATATTGTTAAACTGTGTCGACTCTGTCGTGCCTCGCACTAGGATCGCGGTAAGAACTAGGATGATCCCGACAGCAGGAAGATTAAAAACGCCGCCTGTGCTTGTCCCATGCGACGAGAGATATGAAAAATAACCCGAGGTTAATTGCGGCGGCAGTGAAAAGCCAAAGCCTTGAACCACACGATTAAAATATCCAGCCCATCCGACAGCTACAGTAGCTGCGCCCGCTGCATATTCTAAAACAAGGTTCCAGCCAATAAACCAAGCAAAGATTTCGCCAAGCGCAACGTAAGTATAAGTATAAGTGCTTCCCGAGACAGGGATGAGAGAGGCTAATTCCGCATAGCACAACGCAACAAAGGTGCATGCCAGTCCTGAGAGCAAAAAGGAGATCATAATTCCCGGACCTGCATATTTCGCGGCCGCCGTGCCCGTCAGCACAAAAATACCCGCTCCGATAATGGCTCCAATGCCAAGCGAGAGCAGCGAGGCCCATCCCAAAGCCTTTTTTAAGCCCCCTGACTGTGTTGAGCCGTCTATATGAAGGGACTCTAGCGTCTTCCGCATGAAGTAATTTTTATTAGAAAGTTTTGAAAACATTGAACCCTTCAGCCTGAATACGAGGATGTTTCGTTAAAACACCCGCCCCTGAGCGTTTGTTCACTACATAGAAAAAAGCAGCCAAGGTAAAGCCTTCACCTTAAATATTCCATGATAACTTCAGCAGCCCGATCGCTTGGCTTGGCGCCAGAGAGGGAAAGCTTCTCATGAACGCGCGCAAACATTAAAATCTGCTGGCGACGCTTCTCCTCATCCACCAATAGCTCTTTAACAGCTTGAGCAAGATTTTTTGCTGTTGCTCTATCTTGAATAAATTCGGGAATAAAGTTTTTTTCAACAATGAGATTGGGTAATACAATTGAATTTATTTTAATCAAAAATCTAAAAAAATATTCAATAAAAGAAACCTTATAGGCGACAACCATTGGGACCTGGCTCAACGCCAATTCAAGCGTTGCTAGGCCGGAAGTAACTAAAGCTAAATGAGCCTTCTCGAAATTAGCGGGTTTTTCTGATTGTGATATCAACCGGGGCGCAACAGTCCATTTTTTTATCTCCTCAAGAAGCAGTTGCTCCATATTCGGAGCTACAGGCAAAACGATGTCCAGGTCTTTGATTTCAGATTTTAGCAGATCAACGACAGCGCCATAAATAGGCGCCATGCGCTTGATTTCAGCCACACGGGAACCTGGCATGATGATAAAAGCATTTTTTGTTTTTTCTAATTCTGGAGTTTTATAAGCCGGTGTGCGCTCTAACAAAGGATGCCCGACATAAACGCATCTTGGACCTGATAAGCGACGATAGGCTTCCGGCTCAAAAGGAAATACAGCCAGAACGCAATCTATATAGGCGCACATTTTCTTTGCGCGACCTGGTCGCCAAGCCCACACCGTTGGACTAACATAATTAATAATTGGAATTGATGGGGAAATTTTTCTAACGCGCTTGGCAACGCGATGCGTGAAATCTGGCGAGTCGATAATAATCAGACAGGACGGAGAGGATGAGACGATAGCGGCGATGGTTTGAGAAATACGGAAAAGAATTTTCGGTAAATTCTTAATGACAGGCAAAATGCCCATAACGGAAATATCATGCATCGGAAATAGCGAGACAAGACCAGCTTGCCGCATGCACATCCCGCCTACGCCTGTGAAATTTTTATATCCGCGCGCCTTAAGACTTTCTATAAGACTTGCGCCCAATACATCCCCAGAGGCTTCGCCAGCAATCAGAAATATCACTTGATTACTCAAGCAATTGATCTCTGACGTCGTGGCGCGCACAAAGGTCTTTTGTTATTTTGATCAAAAAAATCAAGTAACATCTTTACGTCTGACTGGTCTCCAAACAATTTTCGAGCTTCTACAAGGCGTTCACGAAAGACCTGATTAGACTGATGATTAAATAATTCCCGGTAGACGATTTTTAATTTCGCGATACGTTCAGGATTAAAACCATGACGCGAAAGGCCTGTTAGATTAAGGCCATAAAGATGCGCTCGATTACCGCCAGCAAGCGCAAAAGGCGCGACATCGCCCTCGACACCGGCTAAGCCGCCAATAAAAGCGTAAGCGCCAATTCGAACATATTGATGGATCGCTGCGCCTCCGCCGATGACGACATGGTTGTCTAGGTCGACATGACCTCCAAGCAAAACATTATTAGCAAGCAAGACCTTATCACCAAGACGACAATCATGCGCTACATGCGCGCCAGCTAGAAAAACGCACCCTCGTCCAATACGCGTGCCCAGACCTATGCCAGAATTTATTGTGACATTTTCTCGAATGAGACACTCATCGCCAAGGGTAACGGCCCCCTCTTGCAAGGCCGCTTTTTGATCTTGAGAGGCGCTTCCGACACAGGCGAAAGGAAAAATTTGCGTTGACGCGCCGATCAATGTGCGACCGGAGATAACAACATGCGCATGGAGATTACTGCAGGGGCCAATCTCCACATGAGGCCCAATATGACAAAATGGACCGATCTTGACGCTCTCATGTAATTTTGCGCCGGGCTCAATGATTGCTGTTTGATGAATCATCGTCATCTCACATACGATAATTCCTAAACGCCCATCATTGCGCTGATTTCAGCCTCACAAACGAGCGTTCCCTCGACCAGCGCTCGACCATGATACCAACCGATATTTCTTTTTTGCGCTGTTTTCGTCATATGAAACTCAACCCGATCTCCGGGAAGTACTGGTTTACGAAATTTAGCTTTATCTATCGTCATGAAATAAACGAGCTTCGGTCGCTCGGTTACGCCTTGCGCGCGTATTGCGAGAACACCCGCCGTTTGAGCCATCGCCTCAATCAGCAATACGCCTGGCATCACTGGCCGCTCAGGGAAATGGCCTTGGAATTGCGGTTCATTAAATGTCACATTTTTAATGCCAATACCCGATTGATCGCCATTAATATCAATCACGCGATCGATGAGTAAAAATGGATAGCGATGCGGCAAATAGCGCATAATTTCGATAATATCTGCGCTCTCAAGCGCTTGTGACGATACCTCGCTCACCTTTTTCTTCTCCCAACTATAAGATTTCTTGTGACTAAGTGTTTTTTGCTTTTGCCTTACCGGCTTGCGCTAATTTATCCAGCAGCGCTTCGATACGCATGAATTTTCTTAACGGTCGCGCTGGAGCCCCGCCAACGCGTGCGTCGGCAGGAATGCTTCTCATGACGCCGGATTTAGCCGCGATTTGCGCCCGATCGCCAATGGTAAGATGGCCGCCGATAGCTGCCTGACCGCCAATCATAACAAAATCGCCAATCTCACTAGATCCCGCAACGCCGGTTTGCGCGACAATCGCGCAACCCCGCCCAATAATGACATTATGTCCTATCTGAACCAGATTATCGATTTTGGTTCCCTCGCCAATAATTGTATCGCGAAGCGCCCCTCTATCGATTGTAGTATTGGACCCAATTTCAACCTCATCTTGAATAATAACGCGCCCGAGTTGTGGCGTTTTTTCAAAATTATTTCCGCTCAACGCATATCCATAACCATCCTGACCTAAGCGCGCGCCAGGGTGAATAATAACGCGGTCTCCGATCAATGCGCTCATTACCGTAACGTGAGCGCCGATATTACAATGACGACCGATACAGACATCCGCGCCAATTACAGCATGCGCCCCAATAACGCTTCCTGTTCCAATTTGCGCGCGTGGCCCAATAACCGCACTAGGATCAATGGTCACGCCAGGCTCAAGTCGCGCGAGTGAATGAATAATCGCGCTTGGCGATACCCCTGAATTTTCAAATAGCGCGCTTGGCGTTGTCGCGTCAGGATAAAGCTGCGTTAAGACACGCGTCATGGCCACATAGGGATCTTTTGCGATTAAGCCGATCATATGTTTAGGCAATAAATCAGAGTGGTGGCGACTAAGTATGCATGCGCTTGCGCGGGAAGAAGATAAATTTTCCTGATAGCGGCGCGAACCAAGAAATGTGAGGTCTCCAGGACGCGCCGTCTCTAATGACGATACGCCCATGATCAGAGACTTGAGGGCTTCAGCCGAGGTCAGAGCCCCTTGAGCAAGCTCAGCTTCTGCTATCTCAGCAATTTCGCCTATGGTGAAGGCGCGCGTAATTTTGCGGTTAAATTCGAGGCTCATGGCGACCTCCAAGACATCAACGCAAAATAACTCTCGTTGTTAAATAAACGAGCGCCCCTAGAAAGTTAAAAAGCCGAGAAGGATGCCTCGCTCGGCTTTTAACTTATATTAGAAATTGGTGCCGCCGGAGAACCTAAAGTATTGCGTCACGTCGACTTTAGACTTCAGATAGGGGATCGCATAATCAAATCGCAACGGACCCATGGGCGAGTTCCAAAGAATGGATGCGCCCGCCGCCGCACGCACGATCATATTCTGACTTTGCGGTAACACGCAGGTGCCCTGACCATAGCCAGCCTGTTGGCTGTAGGGCGCAATACAGGTGACGCCTGGGATCGTCGCCCAATTATTATTAGTGTAATTCGTCCGTCCTTTATAATCCCAAAGACTGCCAACGTCGTTAAAGACCGCGCCTCTCAAGCCCAGATCTTTCGGCAAACCCCAAATTGGAAATTGGACTTCCGCCTGCGCGCCCCAATAATTAGTGCCGCCCAGCGAGTTGCCGTAATTGGTGTTGCTGTTCCACGCCAGCCAGTTGTTGTCTCTTGGACCAATACCGCCTGGAGAGAAGCCGCGAACCAAGGAAGGTCCAAGGTTAAAGTTATCCTGAATGCGGGGTTGATAGCCGCCAAAGGGCGTTAGATTACCCGCTTGTCCATGACCGATCGCAACAACGTCATCGAGATAGGGAATTTCGTGGAAATAACGAATATCGCCTGTGGTGCGGACATAACGCGAGAAGCCGCCGAGACCCGCAAAATCCTGAGATAGCGTATTGTGGAAGCCATTATGCGGATTTCTGAAATTATCCACCGTGTCATAGGTCAACGAATAACCTGCCAACGAGGTCATGATTGAGCCAACAGATTCTTTAATCGCCAAAGGCGCTTCGCCGTTTGAATTACAATTGACTGCAATCGAAGGATAATTTGGCAATGGATATAATGGTGAGAAACCTGGCGTTACGTTGGGCAACGGCACAGTACAATCGTTATACGGCTTACTATCTGAGTTAGGTATCGCGATCGTCGTATTGTACAACGAGTAATGCGGCGAGAATGTCAGCTGATCTGTGATCGGTATGCCAAGACGCAGCGTGCCGCCTTCAGATGTCGAAGAATAGATCGAATATTGATAAGCGCGCTGATGACGCGCGAAGAGATCAAACCCTGCCGCCATGCGCTGATCAAGAAAATAAGGTTCGGTAAAGCTGAAATTAACACCACTTGCGACCTGGCCGCCCTGAACTGAAAGACGCACAGCCTGACCACGGCCTAAGAAGTTGCTTTCCGAAACAGAGACTTCGCCAATGAAGCCTTGGTTTGTTGAATAGCCGCCAGATACGCCGAAGTTACCTGTTGGCTGATCTTCAACCTCGACAAGCAAGATAACTCGGTCGGGCGACGAGCCAGGCTCATTGCTGACCTTAACCTTTTTGAAATAGCCTAAACCATTTAAACGACGCTCAGCGCGATCAACAAGAACGCGATTATAAGCGTCCCCCTCGCCTAGATCGAACTCGCGCCGAATGACATAATCGCGCGTCCGTGTATTGCCCTTGATAACTATCCGTTCAATATAGACACGCGGTCCCTCATCAAGAAGGAAGCGGATCGCAACAGTTTGGGCTGCCTGATTGCGTTCGCCTCTTGGCCGCGCTTGCGTAAAGGCATAGCCTCTTTTCGCGACAGCTCTCGTGAGCGACTCCACCGTTTTTTCAACTGCATCGCCGTTGTAAATGTCGCCTGCTGAAATTCTCAATTCGTCCTTGAGAGAATTCCCGTCGATATCGGGCACATGAGATTCCACATCAACGCTTGAGACGCGATATTGCGGTCCTTCTTCAATAGCAATCGTAACGATATAACCGCCCTGTTGAGCGTCAAATTGCGCATCCGAGCTGGTGACGCGGAAATCGGCATAGCCATTTTTCAAATAAAAGCGGCGAATGATTTCTAAATCACTTGCGATGCGATCAGGATCATAAACGTCTGATGATTTAAAAAACGACATAAAATTCATTTCAGTCGTTTCCATCATGCCAACCAATCGACGGGTCGAATAGACGTTGTTGCCGACAAATTTGATTTCTTTAATGCCCGTTTTTGATCCCTCTTCTACCGTAAAGACAACGTCAATTTTACCATTTGGCAATTGAACGGTACGATAGGTGATCTTGGCGGCGGCGCGACCATTGCGCTTATAGATTTCCGTCAGCATAGTGACGTCAGCAGTCGCGGTTTGTGGATTAAAAGTTGTATGCGCTTTTGTGCGGAGCTCTGGCAATATTTTGTCGGAAGGGATTTTACTATTGCCCTCTAAAGCAACGCGATTAATCGAGCCGCCCTCCGTCACGCGAATGATAACGCGATTGCCCTGACGACTGGCGGAGATTGTGGAATAACGCCCTGTGGCGCGCAGCGCTTCCAAACCCTTATCAATTTCAGCCTCGCTCGTGCCTGCAAAGAAGGATTTAATATTTTCTGCGTCCGCGCGGTCACCCGACACGACGATTTCTGGCGCCGCCATAACAGGCGCTGCCGTCGCGAGCGCGAAAAAGAGCGCTGTTGCGAAAAGAGACGTCGATTTCCAAATACCGCGTGTAAAAAACATGTACTATCTCGTTCTCAATGCTTTATGCCCCGAAGGCGCATATGCGCATTTTATCCAAATTCAGTGCCGTCCTTGAGAGAATCGCCTCTTCCGAAATCGCCCCGGAAGCGGGCGGAACCTTGCGATTCCCCTCTCTAGGCTTCGACCTAACCTACATATCTTGAAAGGGTAATGAATTAATAATGTGTCGAAGACGTGGCGTAAAAGCCGCGATTCATGGTCAGCAAAGGGTTAACAACCGGCTAGAAACGGGCAAAATTCGCTTTTGAGAGGAGTAAAGCGCCTGTTGGCGCTCTCAGGAGGCGCCCCCGGCCCATTTAGCGATGAGTCGAGCGAGATCATTGTAGGTTGAAAAAATCATCAAGGCCCCAACCATCGCCAAGCCAAGACGAAAAGCAAATTCCTGCGCCCTCTCGTTAAGCGCGCGTCCTTGCAGAGCCTCAATGCCATAAAAGAGTAGGTGTCCCCCATCCAGCAACGGGACAGGCAGAAGATTTAAAAGTCCGATGGAGACCGACAAAATCGCAATAAGATTGAGAAAAGGCGCGAGGCCAACTTTCGTGACAGCCTTTGCCATTTGACCTGACATTTGCGCAATGCCGATGGGCCCGGACAATTGATCTGCGCTCTCACGACCCGTCACAAGACCAAGCATATAGCCGCCCGTGCGCGATGAGATTTGCCAAGTTTCTTCGACCGCTAAATACAAAGAGTCTCCTAAGCCATAACGCTCGTCATGCACATCTTCCGCGATTGTTGAAGCCTGCAACCCCAGCATGCCAATGCGCATCGTCCCTACTGGATTTTTGATTTCTTTCCAGGCTGGCGTTGCAAGAAGCGACAGATCTTGATTATTGCGTCGGATGATAAAGGAGAGCGATTTCTCTGCAGAGACAGAAACAATTTCCTGCATTTTTGCAAAGCTGGAAATCTGTACGCCATCAATACTAATAATCAAATCGCCAGGTTGAAAACCCGCTAACTGGCCTGCCCCACCCTCTACAACAGTGCCAACGCGCGGAGCCAAAACAGTCCGCCCATTAAAATAAAGCAGCCCAGTAAAAATAACGATCGCAAGCAGAAAATTTGCCAGAGGCCCAGCGAAGACAACTGCAGCGCGCTTGCTGAGAGATTGTGCAGCAAAGGTCACGGCGCGCTCTTCAGGCGGCATCGCATTAAGAGCTTCAGGATCCGCTACGCTTGCGCCATTAGCGTCGCCGTGAAATTTGACATAACCACCCAAGGGAATTGTCGCGATCCGCCACCGCGTACCGTAGCGATCAATTCGCGCCCATAATTCTGGACCAAAGCCAATCGAGAAAGCGTCAACCTGTATGCCACACCAGCGACCGACGATGAAATGACCATATTCATGCACAAAAACAACAACGCTTAATACAATGACAAAAGGAATGAGATAGAGTGCGAAGGTCGTGAGAATATCCATCTTTCGCCTTCCTGACGCGTTAAGGCCGCCCGACTGTTAGCGCAGCCAATGAGAATTAATGTACCGTCGACACAAACGCGGGATCTACAATCGCTAATTTTTTACGCGAGCGCTCACGAACCAATCGATCAACATCTAGCGCCTCGTCAATCGTTGAAGGTTCTTTGGCATAACCCTCGCGAAGCGCAATGGCGCAAGCTTCCTCGACATGGTGGGCGATGCCTGAAAATGCAATGCGCCGAGCGAGAAAGGCCTCAACGGCAATCTCATTCGCGGCATTGAGAACAGTCGTGAGCCCGCCACCCTGAGCTAAGGCGTCTAGCGCTAGGCGAAGCGCAGGAAAACGATCAAAATCCGGAGCCTCAAAAGTCAAAGTCGCTATTTTAGCAAAATCTAATCGGGGCGTGGGCGCCGCCAAACGATCGGGAAAACCCAAACAATGTGCGATCGGCACACGCATGTCCGGCGCCGCGAGACCTGCTGTGACCGAACCATCCGAAAATGCGACCATGCCATGAACAATTGATTGTGGATGAACCACAACTTCAAGCTTCGCTGCTGGCACGCCAAAAAGATGATGGGCCTCAATTAATTCAAGGCCTTTATTCATCATCCCTGCAGAATCAATCGTGATCTTGGGCCCCATAGCCCAATTTGGATGATTGAGCGCTTGCTCTACAGTCGCTTCGGCAATTTGCTCCTTTGTCCAGGTGCGAAAAGGGCCGCCAGAAGCAGTAACGATCATACGCTCGATTCGATCCGGGTCTTCGCCGCCAAGCGCTTGGAAAATTGCATTGTGTTCACTGTCGACAGGCAAAAGTCGCACATTCTTTTGCCGGGCTGTGCGCATGAAGGGCGCGCCGGCGCAGACAAGACATTCCTTGTTTGCCAGCGCGACATCCTTGCCTGCGGCAAGTGCGGCATGTGTGGGTTCAACGCCAGCTGCGCCGACAATCGCCGAGACGATCAGATCCGCGTCTCTTAGGGCGGCCTCAATGACTGCAGCCCGACCCGCGCCGACTTGAATATTTGTTCCAGCCAGCGCCTCTTTAAGGGCATCGTAAGCGTTTTCATCGCGAATTGCGACAAATTCCGCTTTCAGGCGACGGGCGATATCCGCCAATCCTGCGACGTCTTTACCGCCCGCGACAGCAGAAACAGAGAAAAGATCAGGGTTTCTCTCAAGAAGATCCACTGTGGATCTCCCAACCGAGCCCGTAGCTCCCAGTAGCGAGATGCGCCGTGGAGCCGGCGGCGGAGATTTTTGAGAATAATCGATGGTCAATGACATTGAGATTTGTCTACCAGAAGAAGAAGCCGTCCGCCACTGAGCCTGGAGAATGGATAAGACCCAAAAGCGATGCGTAAATCACAGCGAAAATAAACGCATCGAGCCTGTCCATTACACCGCCATGGCCAGGAATGAGCTGACTCGAATCTTTAACGCCAAATGTTCTTTTTACAGCTGATTCAAAGAGATCGCCAAATTGGGAGATGACCGCAACGCTCAGGGCGAGCAAAAGCGTGGGAATACTCTCATAGGGCGTTGCGCTAAAGAGGCGTAACGCCAAGAGACCGCAAAAAGCGCCGCAAACTAGGCCAATAATCGATCCAGACCAGGTTTTTCCAGCCGAAACAGCTGGCCATAATTTAGGCCCGCCAATCAGACGCCCGCCAAAATAGGCAAAAATATCAGCTCCCCAGACTATCGCGAAGAGAAAGGCGATTGATTCTAGCCCATGATGGGGCGAAAGCCGCAACAGACAAACGCCAGCAACAAGTAAGCCGGCATAGACAATCCCTCCCCCCGCCCAAAGACGACTTCCCTGTTGGGCAAGGCATGCGGCGATCACTGCAACGGCGAGGATTAGGATAAAAACGCCAGCAAGCTCATGTCGCCAACTCAGCCAAGCGACAAGCGCACACCCAAAGGCGCCGAGCGCGCTTCGCAAATGCACCCGCTGTGGGGAAATCAGGTTCTGCCATTCCCAACTCACCGCAGCAGCAGCAATGAACCAAAATAAAACAAATAATTTTCCACCGACGATCACGGTGACAAGCGCAGCAATGATCAAAATAATTGCTGAGATTAATCGCGGCCAAAGATCGACAAATGGCGCTGGATTGCCTTGTTGCTTGTCTGAATTAAACGTCACGAAGCGGACTTTTTGCTCAATTGTGCTGCCGTTAAGCCGCCATACCGACGTTCGCGATTCATATATTCAGCAATCGCTGAAATGAAAGCCGCGCGATCAAAATCGGGCCAGAGGACAGGCAAGAAAACAAATTCAGAATAAGCAGCTTGCCAAAGTAAAAAATTCGACAATCTTTGTTCTCCTGATGTGCGAATAATCAGATCAGGATCAGGGATATCATTTGTTTCAAGTTCTGCGCCAAAACAATCAGCGTCTATGTCGTCTGAGTGTAATTTTCCTTCCTCGACGCGCTGCGCCAGACGCCGCGCCGCTGCTGCAATCTCCTGTCTCGCGCCATAATTAAACGCAACAACCAAGACGAGTCCTGTATTATTTTTTGTAACAGTCTCAGCCTCTATCAAGAGCTGAGCAATATCTGGCGCAAGCCCCTTACGTTCGCCTATAATTCGAACACGAACATTATTGGCGTTGAGTTCAGCAAGGTCATTGCGAATAAAAAGATGCAAGAGCCCAAGCAGGCTTTGCACTTCATCAAAAGGCCGCGTCCAATTCTCGGCTGAAAAAGAATAAACGGTCAAATAACCAATATTGAGATCAATGGCTGCGCGAACAGCACGACGCAACGCCTCCACGCCTCGTCGATGGCCCTCAAGGCGCGGCAATCCGCGCTGCGTTGCCCAACGCCCATTCCCATCCATGATGATCGCAACATGACGGGGTGACGATCCATTGTCTGGATCGCTTATGGCTCTATCCTTAGAAGCGCTTCCCGACATTACTGTTTCCAAATCGCCTGACTTGAGAGGAACCGAAACAAATTTTTTAAACTTGCATGATCTCCTTTTCCTTAGTCGCCAAAGCAGCGTCAATTTCTTTTATTGTTTCATCTGTCGCCTTTTGTACTTCACTCTCATGACGTTTTTCATCATCTTCAGGGATCGCATGATCCTTCAGAAGCTTCTTTAAGACATCAAGCCCATCGCGTCTGACATGGCGCACAGCGATCCGCGCCTCTTCAGAATATTTGTGGGCGACTTTGACCAATTCTTTACGGCGCTGTTCATTTAATTCTGGCATCCGAATGCGTAACATCTGTCCTTCGACAGTGGGCTGAAGTCCAAGATTAGCCTCCCGAATAGCCTTATCAACTGCGATCACAAGTGCTTTATCCCAAACTTGCACTGCAAGCAGTCGTGGCTCTGGAACGCTGATGGTTGCTACCTGATTCAGGGGCTGGTGTTGCCCATAGGCGTCTACATGAACGGGCTCTAAAAGGCTCGCAGAGGCGCGTCCAGTGCGTAACCCGCCGAACTCATGTTTGAGCGTCGCGACAGCTCCCTGCATCCGCCGCTTAATATCAGCGAGGTCAAATGTCTCAGCCATAGTGTCAAATACCTGTCTTTTATTGTTTCAAATCACAAAGTTGCCCGTAGGCTTATACGCGCCAGCCTTTATGGCATGATTTTCAAAAACTCGGTAATAAAGCGCAAAGTATGTTCCACAAGCTCATGGCGACACAAGGGTCGAACGTCCCTTGCCCGCAAGGGTTTCAGTAATGGCGCCTGGCGCAGCGATGGAAAAAACAACTATCGGTATTTTATTTTCACGCGCCAGCGCAAAAGCCGCCGTATCCATCACTGCGAGATTTTGGCTGATTGCCTCATCATGGGTCAATTTTTCATAACGGCGCGCCTTAGGGTCACGCTTAGGGTCAGCGGTATAGACCCCATCAACTTGCGTGGCTTTCAATACGGCGTCAGCAGAAAGTTCAGCAGCCCGCAGAACAGCTCCCGTATCGGTCGTAAAAAATGGGTTGCCTGTTCCACCCGCAGCAATGACGACGCGCCCCTTTTCCAGGTGGTGCAAGGCGGCGCTGCGCGAAAATGACTCACATATAGACGGCATGGGCACAGCGGAAAGGCATCGGGCCGCCTGGCCAGCCGCCTCTACAGCTTGTTCCAGGGCGAGGCCGTTCATTACTGTCGCCAACATGCCAATTGAGTCAGCCCGCGCACGCTCAATGCCACTATCAGCGCCCTTGATTCCCCGAAAGAAATTACCGCCGCCGACAACAACAGAAAGCTGGTGTCCCGCCCTTGCCGCTGCGGCGAGATCACTGGCGATGCGCGCCAGTGTTGAGGCGTCAAGGCCATGAGGCGCTGGACCTTGGAGCGCCTCGCCTGACAGTTTGACGACCACTCTTTTCCATTTCAACCCGGCTACAGCTGAGGCCAAAGCGTCTCTCCAGATAGATCGTTGCGGCAAACAGTCTGTTCATACAAAAGCCTATGGCGTGCCGGCAAGCCAAGAACGCTCAAAGGAGACAAGTTTCTGTGCGCTCTGCGTAAACGTTGACAATGTTTTAACATCTTGTCTGCGCATGGCCGGCGTTCTTTAGAACCTATTAAGCATGAATAAAGCCTGATTTGAAAATTATGGGCTGTCTTGTTCACCCTAAAAATTGAAAAAAACCCTAGAATAATTATAAAAAAATGTCTCAACCATGATTTCCTAACACTTCGTTTATTCTCTCCGCCTCCAGCAATTGTGTTCGTTTAGCTAAATCTTAAATGCCTGCTGCCTATACCTAACGGGTAAGCATTCGTGTGAAGGCGTGAGTATTGTGATGCATGAGACTAATCGGCCCAGAGTAAAATATGTCATCGGTCCCGATGGAAGCCCGCTGACCATTGCGGATTTGCCGCCCACATCAACAAAACGCTGGGTGATCCGCCGCAAGGCTGAAGTTGTTGCAGCCGTTCGAGGAGGCCTCCTTTCCCTCGACGAGGCCTGCACGCGCTACACGCTCACAGTCGATGAGTTTTTAAGTTGGCAGACATCAATTGACCAACATGGTCTTGCTGGATTGCGCACAACCCGGATCCAACAATACAGGATATAAATTCTTTTTAGCGCTATAATAAAGGCCGAGGGAAACCTCGGCCTTTTCTATTTCTCTTCTATCTAAACTATAAAGATTTGATCTTATCGACCAATTTTCTACGTTCAAATAAAACAACCACTACAAGCGCCGCCAACAAAGGAATGATAAGATAAAATAGTCGCCAGACTAATAAGGCGGCCAAAACTTTAAAGCGGGGCACTTCTGGCATGAGATTAATAAATAATAACTCAAAGACCCCGAGCCCTCCTGGCGCATGCGAAACCAGCGCAGCCGAAAAAGATAAAAGAAAAGCGCCCAGCACAACGATATAGCCTGGATTGCCAATTTCAGGCAGAGCAAAATAAATTATGCCTGCCGCGCCAATTAATTCTGCCGGCGCAGCAAATAATTGACGAAACATGATCTCTGGTCTGGGATACTGAATCTCAAAACGCCCCCAACGAAACGGCGGGAGATGCATGAGCGACGCCGCGACATAAACCCCAACAAATCCCAAACAGGAAAGGCCCACAATTCGCGCAGTCGCAGGATGGGTTATCAGATCTGGTAAAAACCCAGATAACCGCTGCATCATGGACGGGTCGTAGGTCAGAAGAACGCCGCCAAGCAGAACATTGCCGAAAGCGAAAGTATAAGAACATAATAAAACGAGGCCAGCGACCTGCGCCGCGGTCAACCCTTTGGTTGAATAGGCGCGATAGCGCACCATGGCGCCAGAAAATACGCTAGCGCCAATATTGTGCGACAAAGCATAAGTTGTGAAAGAGCATAATGAAATGAAAATCCAGGAAATATGTCTTACGCCAAGGTGCAAAAGCGCAATTTGATCATACCAAGCAAGAGCGGCATATGCCAGCAGCGTGCTTAATCCGGCAAAGAGGTAGTGAGAAACAGGGATGGCTTGCAGATTTGCCCAAACTTCCGCCCCAACTGATTCACCTTGAAACTCATGATAGAGCAAGGAGAAGGAGGCGACGACGGCGGCAAAACCGATAATCGGCCAGAATAATTCAGCCAGTTTTCTCATAAACACCGCCGCGTAAAATATTCAACCAACAGAAATCTCTTTATACTCGATAATGTGATATACAATGCCACGCCCTCACTGGCATGAGGAAGGTTATAGGGCAAGTGGAAGGAAAACGGCCTTAGCGCCATCCTGAACCTCATCCTAACTCCTCTGAACTCAGCTGCCCCAATCTCCTTTTGGCGCAAGACAACAGCTCTTTTTATGTGGCGGTCTTCTCGCACTTTACAAGCGCGCAAAGCGCTCATACGGACTTGTAGACATAGAGCCGTCCAGTAAGCGCTCTGCCTGCCTCATTGCTCTGATCAAGATCGACTGCACTCTTGATTTATCCAGCGTCTCTCATCTGAATTTAAAAAAGAGATAGCTGCTTACAAGACGCAAAGATAACTGAGCGAGATAAAAAAGAGCGAGTCACATCAAGCTGTAAAGATAAAAACGCCAGATTGAACCGCAGAATCCTGACTTCAGATCCAGTCAAAATCTGAGCTAAGCACGCGGTGATTTTGTTTCAAGCCATTTATCAAGCGCAAGATCATCTTCAATTTTCGGCGCGACCCAGTCGCCTTGAGAGCCATCTAAAAAATGTCTCTTTTTCCAAAACGGCGCCCTAGTTTTGAGATAATCCATGATGAATTGAGCGCTCGCAAAGGCTGCCTCTCTATGCGCCGAAGCGACAAGCGTTAGGACAATCTGCGCGCCAGGTTTTATCAGTCCATAGCGATGAATAATCGTCGCACCAAAGATCGGCCAACGTAGGCTTGCCTCTTTTGCGACAATCGCAAGCTCTGCTTCCGCCATCCCTGGATAATGCTCAAGTTCGAGCGCCGACAGGGGCGGTTCTTCATCGCGACACAGACCAATAAAACTAATGACAGCGCCAATATCTTTCCGATCGGAGAGAAGGCGTTTTTCTTCTTCTTGAGCGCAAAAATCTTCCAATTGAACGCTCACCTTGAGCGCAACCATGATCTAACCGCCTGTCATGGGAGGAAAGAAAGCAATTTCACGCGCTGAGGCGATTAGAGAGTTCGCAGAGGCATGGCGCTTGTCAATTGCTGCGCGGATTGATTGGCGATTTTCAAAGGCGAGCGCATAGCCTTCTCCCCGCGCGACAAGCCAATCGACAAGTTCAGCGATGGTCCTAACCTCTTCAGGGAGAGTAAGTTCTTCCTCTGCCAGGCCAATGCGCTCTCTGACCCAAGCAAAATAAACAGCTTTCATCTTGTGTCATCTTCTCCAAAATGCACAACAGCCGCCTGGAGATAATCAAAGCCAGTATAAAGGGTGAGGATCGCGGCTACCCATAATAACGCCGCGCCAATTTTAATCGTTCCTGGTAAAACAGCTTCTCCCGCAGGTCCTGCAATAAAAAATCCAAGCGCAAAGAATTGCGCAACAGTTTTCCATTTTGCAATTGAGGAGACAGGCAGATGAACTTTGAGTTCAGCTAAATATTCTCTTAAACCAGAAACAAGTATTTCGCGGCATAAAATGATGATCGCCGCCCAGATTGTCCATCCAATCAATGTTCGATCTGAAACAACGACTAGCAATGTCGCAGCAACGAGCAATTTGTCTGCAATCGGGTCAAGCATGCGGCCAATCGGAGATTGTTGCTGCCAAATCCGCGCCAAATATCCATCAAGGAAATCAGTAATCGCGGCTGCAGTATAAACGCCCAAAGCCGCCCATCTAGCCCAGTGATCCGTCGTCCAGAGCAAAAGCCCCGCAACCACAGGCACCGCAGCGCAACGGCCATAGGTCAAGAGGTTCGGCAAGGCCAGAGCCTGTGAGCGCGTTTTCGACGGAATGGCCGTATCAATCATGACGAATAGGGAATAGATGTGTCTTAACCTTTGTCAATAGAAACCCCTCCTCCTCTCGCCGTCAATTGCTTGAGAGCTTTTTTTGCAGCGCAGCAATCATTCCTCTCCGTCGATCGAAAATTTACCAGGCCCGGAAACGGAAAAGTAGAGAAAGACAAAAGAATAAAGCGCCGCTAACTCGCCCTTATTCAAGATTGGCCAGAAAGCGCTTCCAGCGTGAAACCAAAAATAAGCGACAGCCATTTCTCCTGACAATAAGAAGGCGACAGGTCGCGTTTTCCACCCCACTAAAAGCAGAGCGCCTCCAGCAAGTTCTAGCAATCCGCCAATGCCAAGCAAGGAAACAAGTTGCAAACCATCAAACATCGCGACATGCGGAAAGCCGAATAATTTCGCTGTCCCATGTTGTAAAAACATTACTGCGGCCGCAATCCGCAATAGGGCCAACACATAAGGTCTGTAACGAGGCAACCGGGATGCTAGGCTCATTGAGCAAAACTCATTAAATAATTTCAGCAATGTCGTGGAAATCAAAACGTGGTCCGCGGGGATACAGCTGAGACTGGTCTCCATAGCCAATATTCATCAAAAAATTTGATTTGATCTTCGTGCCGACAAAAAATTCTGCATCAACCTTCTCTTTATCAAATCCACTCATTGGTCCAACATCCAACCCCAATGCCCTAAGGGCAATTAAAAAATAAGCGGCTTGCAGCGTGCCATTACGGAAAGCAGTTTCAAAAATTAAAGTCTCATTACCCAGAAACCAGGATCGCGCGTCAGTCGCTGGATAAAGGCGGGGCAGATGCTCAAAAAAATCCAGATCATAGGCTAAGATAGCTGTTACAGGCGCCGCGAGAGTCTTTTGTAAATTACCAGGCGCCAGCGCTGGCTTTAATCGCGCTTTCGCATCGGGAGATTTTATAAAAAGGATTCGCAACGGCGAACAATTTGCGCTGGTTGGTCCCCATTTCGCCATCTCTATCGCCTGCTCAAGCAGTAAGTTTGGGACGGGTTTCTCTAACCAACCATTATGCGTGCGAGCGCTTGTAAAGAGCTGCGCGGAAACAGTTTCTAAAATCGATCCATTGATCATTTTTTGCTCCATAGATCGTGTGGAAAACATCAATATTAATGTTTTTCTTGTTCTAGATTTAATCGCAGCCGTCGCTCCTGAGCTTGCAATTCTCGATTAGCCGACAGAAACGTCAAAGCCTTTTGATAAGACTCAAGAGCTTTTCTCTGATCTCCGAGAGATTCATACAAAGGACCCAATAATTCCAAGGCGTCAAACCTCCGGGGCTCGAGCTCGAGCGCCCTTTCAAGATCAGCTATCCCCGCCTTAATCTCGCTCTGTCCGCCGCCCTGCGCCAACCGTAGACGCGCGCGATACATAAAGGCCTCTGACCATTGCGGCTCAAGACTGACCACATCATCAGCCAATTTGCGCGCTAACTCCGTTTCTCCGATTTTTGCAGCATGAACGGATCGGGAAAAGAGCAGCATCGCCGTATCTGAATTCGATTTCGCCCACTGCTTTAAAATAGCACTCGCCAATAGGCTTTGCTCACGCGCTTCCGATGTCTGCGCTAATTTTTTGAAGAGCCGCGTCGCATCATCCTGAGAATCGGCAATTTTATGGCGCGCCACAAATTCGCCCTGATCAATCGCCCCAGGCGAGCGATTAAAAATTTCTTGCCGATCGTCTGCACTTGCGTTGGAAAAATCATTGAAAAGAAGAAATGCGCAAATGAAATGGAATTTTAACTGTAATTGACCACTTGTCATGACCCGATTGTAGAGATTTTTTTATGTTTAATCAAACACGCAACAAAACTTAAACCTCCTTTTTTTACTTTTTTTTAGCCACAATTTGAATGAATAGTGATGAAGCGTAAGTCATTACAGTGACTGACGGCGTTTAATGGTAACTTGTTCATGATTTCGTCACAGACCTAGCGTTATCAGATTAGGCCAGCTTTTGCTGCCCGTTGAGCCCGTGGAGAATAATAATAATATGATCGACACAATTCGCCGTCTTCTTGCTCAAAATGGTAAGCTTCATGCGCCAATTGAGAAAATTACCAACTCCGCTGATCTCTATGACGCTGGCTTGACGCCTTTTGCCGCGATCCGCGTCATGCTTGCGCTCGAGGAAGCTTTTGACGTTGAATTCCCGCCAGAGATGCTGCGCCGTCAGAGCTTCTCCTCCATCGATGCGATAAGCGCCTGCCTCGCTCAAGCGACGCCAATCGCTAAATTACGTCGTGCAGCCTAATTGATCGCTTGGACTTGATCGCTTAGGCAATGCCGCTCAAGTCGGCGTCTCCTTAAGATCCCCCCGCGCAGCTTGAATCTCAACAGGCGGCTCACCGCCTGTTTTTCATGATCCACCCCTCGCTACTTTCAAGACTGACGCCTTTGGGGGTATATCTCCGGGCCTCTGGCGACTGCCGTCCATAATGAGCCGCGACAGTTTGCTTGAATAATTTGCCTTCATAAATGAGAAAGTTTTTCCATGCCGCCCTATCGTTCTCGCACTTCAACACACGGCCGCAACATGGCGGGCGCACGCGGCTTATGGCGCGCGACAGGCATGAAGGACGCAGACTTCGATAAGCCAATCATTGCCGTTGCAAATAGCTTTACCCAATTTGTGCCTGGTCACGTCCATCTTAAAGATCTGGGTCAGCTGGTCGCGCGTGAAATCGAAAAAGCTGGCGGCGTAGCAAAAGAATTTAATACCATTGCAGTCGATGATGGCATCGCAATGGGGCACGACGGCATGCTTTATTCACTACCCTCGCGCGAACTCATTGCTGACAGTGTTGAATATATGTTCAATGCGCACTGCGCCGATGCATTAGTATGTATTTCCAATTGTGATAAAATTACTCCTGGCATGTTGATGGCTTCTCTGCGCCTCAACATCCCAACCATATTTGTTTCCGGCGGCCCAATGGAAGCGGGGAAGGTCGTTCTTAATGGAAAAGAACACGCACTCGATCTTGTAGATGCTATGGTGGCTGCTGCTGATGATAAAATCAGCGACGACGAAGTAGCTGCGATTGAACGCAGCGCCTGCCCCACATGCGGCTCATGCTCCGGCATGTTTACCGCCAATAGCATGAATTGTCTTACAGAGGCGTTAGGGCTTTCCTTGCCCGGAAACGGCACAACCCTCGCCACCCATGCAGATCGCAAGGAGCTTTTCATTAAAGCGGGGCATCTGATCGTCGATTTGGCCAAACGCTATTATGACAATAATGATGCTACGGCTCTCCCCCGCACCATCGCTTCTTTCAAAGCTTTCGAAAACGCCATTGCGCTTGATATAGCGATGGGCGGATCGACAAATACTGTTTTGCATCTATTGGCGGCAGCTCACGAAGCTGAAGTCAACTTCACCATGGCCGATATCGACCGAATGTCGCGCCGTGTGCCGGTGTTGTGTAAAGTCGCCCCCTCTAAAGCCGATGTCCATCTCGAAGATGTGCACCGCGCCGGTGGCGTTGTCGCTATTCTTGGCGAATTATTTCGCGCCGGACTGCTCCATGGCGATCTGCCAACCGTGCATTGTTCTAGCATGAAAGAATCTATTTCGCGGTGGGACATCGCACTCTCGCCTAGCGATGAAACAAAAGTTTTTTTCAGCGCCGCGCCGGGAGGCGTGCCCACGCAAATCGCCTTTAGTCAAAATCGACGTTTCAAGACGCTGGATCTGGATCGTGAACATGGCGTCATTCGCAGCGCCGCTCACGCCTTTTCACGCGATGGCGGTCTTGCTGTCCTCACCGGCAATCTAGCCCTAGAAGGCTGTATCGTGAAAACAGCCGGCGTTGATGAAAGCATCCTCAAATTCTCTGGACCCGCACGGGTCTATGAAAGCCAGGATGCAGCCGTCTCAGCTATTTTGACGGAAGACGTGCAGCCTGGCGATGTCGTTGTGATCCGCTACGAAGGCCCTCGCGGCGGTCCCGGCA
>SXGU01527138.1_pt1 | contig 32824 bp, 27 predicted proteins | sample 3174531 | NCBI WGS metagenome assembly SXGU01 (sample SAMN11356863, study PRJNA531348) | freshwater metagenome | isolation source: freshwater sample F1-140 | place: China: Fuxian Lake, Yuxi | collected 2017-12-25 | reverse complement strand
CCTCCGAGGTTTTAAAACCTCGGAGGGTTTATTTTTGGTGGTAAGATTCGCGCAATGAAACTAAACCTTGCCCTTGCCCAGATCAACACAAAATTGGGGGCCCGGGCGCGATCCGCTGCCCTCCTTACATTCAGAAAGAAATGGCGGCAATCCAGCAAAACAACCTGGCTGAATTTGATGCGGTGCTGTTTCAGCATATCGGCTTTTTTATGCACAACATGGCCGCTGCATTCTGGCTGGGTTTAACTAATGCCTCGCTGCATCCGGTTCCCGGCGATAAAGACACCCGACGTTATTACCGGCAGATAGCGAGGCTCAGTGTCGGCTTCGCGCTGCTTGCCGATTTCGCCCTTTTGACCCTGGGCGGAGCGCTTAAACGCAAGGAACGGCTCTCAGGCCGTTTTGCCGATGTGCTCAGCAACCTGTATTTGTGTTCCTGCGTGCTTAAATATTACCGGGATCAGGGCTCCCTCAACGACGACGCGCCTTTGCTGCATTGGGCCTGCCAACAGACCATCTACCGCGCCCAACAATCCCTGCTGGCGATTGTCTGGAAGCTGCCGCTACGCCCGGTCGCGTGGCTTTTACGCAGCCTCATCTTCCCGCTCGGCAAACCCTATTCGCCGCAAAGCGACGCGCTGATTCACCAGACCGCCGCGTTGCTACTCAGCGATACGGCGGTTCGCGACCGCCTGACGCAGGGTATTTACATCAATACCGAAGCCGATGACGCTACCGGCAAAATTGAAGTGGCCTTTAAAGCCGTATTGGCTGCTGCACCGGCAGAAGCCAAAATCCGTGCTGCGCAAAAACACCGGCAAATCGCCAAAAACGACCTGCTTGCATCGCTGACGGAAGCATTAGCCAAAGGCGTTATCAGTCAACAGGAGGCGGATTTGATTACCGCCGCCGAGCAGGCGCGATTCATCGCCATCAGCGTGGATGATTTTAGCGCCGACGAGTTGATGGGAAAACCGCTTTAAATTGCAAAAGGGGTTTGGGTAGCAACGACTGGAATTTTTATACGCCGGGTCTTGCGGTCGTCCACACAGATGGCGACGCAAGACGGCGTCAAGGCGATTTCCTTGATAAAATCTGAAGCTCCATGCCCAGACAAAGGTGAAAAATCCTCTTGGCCCGGCTTATTGCAGGGCAATAAAGGCCTTTAGCAGTTCTGCCGTATTGGCCATGCCTTTATGCAGATTTTGCTCGATTTCCGCCATCGTGATTTCGCCGTCGGTTTTGCCTGCGGCCCAGTTGGCGATAACCGAAACAGCGGCATATTCCATCCCCAATTCTTTTGCCAACGCCGCTTCCGGCATGCCTGTCATGCCGACTAAGTCGCAGCCGTCTATTTCCATGCGCTTGATTTCCGCAGCGGTTTCCAGGCGCGGACCCTGAGTGCAGCCATAAGTCCCTGTCGTTGTGATTTCGATGTTTGCCTGAGCGGCGGCGGTAATCAAAGCGGACCGCAGTTTTTGATTGTAAGGGCGGGTAAAATCTATGTGCGTGACCGGATAGTTTTCATCTTCAAAAAAAGTATGTTTGCGGCCATGACTGTAATCAATAATTTGATCGGGAATGGCGATATGAGCGGGCGCCATCTCTGCGGTGATGCCGCCGACTGCGGCAACGGCGATGATTTGTTCGACGCCCAGATGCTTGAGGCCCCAGATATTGGCGCGGTAATTGATTTTATGCGGCGCGATAGTATGGGGATTGCCGTGTCTGGCCAGAAATATCACTTCCCTGCCGTTAAGTTCGCCGGTAATGAAATCGGCTGACGGCTCTCCGTATGGCGTTGTCAGCGGCTCGCGCTTGATCAGTTTCAAATCCTTAAGTTGGGCCAAGCCCGTGCCGCCGATGATGGCTAGTTTAGTCATGCGTTGATGTCCTCGTTGTCTTTGCAGGCATAAATGCCGGGTGCGTTGCGTAAATATCCCTTGTAATCCATACCATAGCCGAACAGGTAACGGTTTTCCACTTCCAGGCCGACAAAGTCAGCCTGTATAGGTTTGTCATGATCAAGCATTTTGTCTATCAATACGGCGGTATAAACCGATGTCGCGCCTTGCTCTATACAATATTGGCAGATAGCCGCCAGGGTAATGCCTTCGTCGAGCACGTCGTCAATAATAAGCACAGTCCGGTTTTTAAGCGATGCGCCGGGTTTAAGCACCCATTCAATAGAGCCGCCGGAAATCTGGTTTTGATAGCGGCTGGCATTAATCGCATCAATGTTTAGCGGCATGGTGAGCCGGGGTATCAGTTTACCGGCGACAACGATGCCGCCGTTCATGACACAGAGCACTAAGGGGTTGCGGTCGGCCAGCAAAAAATTGATTTGTTCGGCCATTTTGTCCAGGGCCGCTTCAACCTCCTGTTCGCTATGCAGCAAATCGGCGCTTGCCTGAATATTTTGAATTTCTTTAAGCATAGTGTTGAATGAGTTCATTGATGAGATTGGCGATATGTTGTCGTTTTTCGCTGTTGATCTGCGCTTGTGATTTATCCGCTTTGCCTCGCATACGCAGGAGTCGTTGTTCCCGAACAGGATCATCAGTGATTGGCAGCGCCGTCAGCACTTGTTCGGCAGCGGCCGGATTGTTGCAAACCAGCAGCATATCGCATCCTGCCAGTTGCGCGAGCTTGGCGCGTTCGGGGAAATCACCGGCCGATGCGGCGCCTTCCATGCTTAAATCGTCACTGAATACGGTGCCGTTAAAATTCAATTCCTTACGTAACACCTGTTGTATCCAGAAAGGCGAAAAACCCGCCGGTGCGGAATCACACAACGAATAAACCACATGCGCGGGCATAATGCCTTCCAGTCCGTCCGCAATCAGTTGTTTAAACGGCAACAGGTCTTTTACCCGGATACTGTCCAGATCTCTTTCATCCATCGGCAAGGTCAGGTGCGAATCCATTGCCACCGCGCCGTGCCCCGGAAAATGTTTGCCAACCGCCGCCATGCCCGCTGCATTCATGCCTTTTCTAAAAGCACCGGCAAGCTGCGTTGCCAGTTGAGGATCGGTTGAGAAAGAGCGATTGCCGATGACCTGACTGACACCGCAATCAATATCCAGTACCGGTGCAAAACTGAAATCGACGCCAACCGCCAATAATTCCGTCGCCATCAACCAACCGGCGGATTCTGCAAGCTCAGGCGCATGGGCATAATATGAAGCGGGCGGCAGGCGGGTAAAGCCGTTTTGAAAACGCTGTACCCTGCCGCCTTCCTGATCGACCGCAATCAATATATGGCCGTGTCGCGCCGCACGAATACTGTTGATGAGTTCGGTGACTTGTTCGGGATCCTGGTAGTTACGCGCAAAAAGGATAACCGCGCCGGTATTGGGATGGTTGATTATTTCCTGTTCATGTTGCGTCAGGCTCAGCCCTGCGACATCCAGCATAACCGGGCCAAAAGGAGATGGATTTGTCATCGTTTTGTTTAGAGTGGTTTTTTTCGAGGGGCTTGGTTTCAATTAAATGCCGCACATCATAACAGGAAAATTATTGGATGGTGTCGTCGCTGAAAAGACAGCCCATTTCCGGCTGTTTATAGATGTTCTCCGGCAATATCCCTATTCAGAAAATCCATTATCTGTTGCTTATCGTCAAAATTCCCATAAGCCAGCGCCAGTTTGACATAAGCCGATTCAATCGACATATTCCAGATCATTTCCGCGCCATGCTCTATCAGCATGCGGGTGCTTTGGTAGGCATTGGCCGATTTAATCGCCGGTGCCAGATAGACCTTAATGCCCCGTTCGCTGCAACGCTTGATAAACTCGGGCAAGCAATGATTTTTGCCCCATTGCCTGGACGCGCAGGCGGTACCGGAATGATACAAGTCATGTAAAACCGCATCGACCTGTTCCAGGTTAAAGTTGTGATAGTCGAGTCCGGGATAGGGTTTTATCATTAATATGCGCCCGGAAAAGTTGGCTTTTAATGGCGGACTATTGGCAGCTTTCTTAATCGCTGTATCGTTTGCTTCGGTCGACTCTGCATGCAGCGGCGAAAACCGGTGGTTTTCAAACTGCAGGTAACTTTTACCCTGAACGCTGAAAAAATCGCCACTCAGTTGCAAAGAGGACGCCAGTCGGGCGCCTGAATGGACTTGGGTGGATTGCTGTTGATTGCGATAGGGAACAAAGACGCCCGCGTGTTTTTCTTGCAGGATAAATTCTACCGCGCAGATAAAATTTTCCAGTCCGTTCGCCCTTTGATCGTCCAGCGGATAATCGCTGGAAACCAGAAGCATGGGGATCTTAACGGCATGGAAATAAAAACTTAATGCAGAGGCGGTAAAGCTGAGCGTGTCGGTGCCGTGAGTGATGATGATACCGTCATAGCGCTCGGGCTGTTCCGCTTCAATGGCAGCTATTATCGTTTCCCAGACGCAAGGCGCAAGATTCTCGCTCAGAATTTCAATGGGACGGATGGTATTGAAATTAATGGACTGATGATTTTTATAATGGGCTTGAAACTGCTGAATCAATTTGAAAGGGCTCGTACCGGAGGTATTTATGGTTCCGTCTGTAACCGTAGAACCGATCGTTCCACCGGTAAATACAAGCAGTATATTTTTCATAGTATGATGCCGTCTCACAGTTAATTTAATCAAGCATAGCAAAGTAGCCTGCTTAATAAAACCAATCCATTAAAATGAAAATAGCACTTATTGTCGCGATGGCAAGCAACCGGGCTATTGGTTTAAATAATCAATTACCCTGGCATTTATCCGCCGATCTTAAACAGTTTAAAAAAATCACCATGGGTTCGCCTATTTTGATGGGCAGAAAAACCTACGAATCCATAGGCAGGCCGTTGCCGGGTCGGACCAATATTATCCTTAGCAGGGACCAGGCCTATCAGCAGGACGGCTGCCTGGTTTTTAATGAGATTGAGACGGCGCTAAGACATTGCTGCCAAAGCGCTGAAATGCTTTTTGTTATCGGCGGTTCGGCGCTTTATGAAGCGATGCTGCCGCTTGCCGATACGCTCTATGTAACTGAAATAAAAAGAGAGTTTCCGGGCGATACGTTTTTCCCTGAACTAAACCTGGCTGATTGGCGGGAAGTGGAGCGAGAAGACATCAATGATGATCCCGATGCCGCTTTCAGCTATAGTTTTGTGAAACTAGAAAAAACAGGTAAAGCGACAGATAGACCCGCTTGATCGGTGTCCGTGCAAAAACTGACAAAAGACTTGTCAAAACAGTTAAAATGGAAGGATTTAACGATTATCCCGTGGAAGCAACAGCTTGGTAGCTAATATGCAAACAAAATATAACACTGATGACCTCCGAATTTGTGGAATAAAAGAAGTCATCGCACCGATTCAGGTTCACGATGAACTGCCGATTACCGAGGTAGCCGCACAAACGACGCTACAGGCAAGAACCGAGATTCATAATATCCTGACCGGCCGGGATGACCGGCTGTTGGTTGTCGTAGGCCCCTGCTCTATTCATGACCCGGTGGCGGCTAAAGAATATGCCCGCTTATTGAAAGGCCTTAAAGATGAGACCTTAGACGACTTAATGATCGTGATGCGGGTTTATTTTGAAAAACCGCGTACGACGGTGGGCTGGAAAGGTTTAATCAATGACCCGGATATTGACTCCAGCTTTAATATCAACAAGGGTTTACGAGTTGCCCGGCAATTATTGCTGGATGTAAACACTTTGGGCGTACCGGCTGCGACCGAATATCTTGATTTGATTACCCCGCAATACGTTTCCGACTTGATTTCCTGGGGCGCTATCGGCGCCAGAACCACTGAAAGCCAGGGTCACCGCGAATTGGCCTCGGGCGTGTCTTGTCCGATAGGTTTTAAAAACTCGACTGACGGCACGATAAAAATCGCCATTGATGCAATAGGAGCAGCGATGAGCCCGCATCACTTTTTATCGCTGACCAAGGCGGGGCACTCGGCCATCTTTTCAACAACAGGCAATGAAGACGTACATATTATTTTAAGAGGCGGTAACGACCGGCCCAATTATGATGCCGTCAGTGTCGAGCAGGTTGCCGAAGGGCTGAAAAACGCCGGGCTCAGACCGAATATCATGATTGATTTCAGTCACGCCAACAGCTTGAAACAATGTCAGCGTCAACTGATTGTCGGCGAAGATGTCGGCGGACAAATAGCCAACGGCGACCACCGGATCATGGGCGTCATGATTGAAAGCCATCTTAAAGCAGGCAGTCAAAAGGTGATTGAAGGTCAGCCTTTGGTCTATGGACAAAGTATTACCGATGCTTGCCTGAGCTGGGAAGACACGGTTCCGCTTTTGAAAAACCTTGCCAAAGCCGTGCAAAAACGCAGAACTGTAGACACCAACCGGAGCCTAAGCACATGATGATTTATGTTAACGGCGAAGCCCATAATTGTCCTGAACATAGCCGGGTAGCCGATGTTGTTGCCGAGTTGGGCTTAACCGGCAAAAAAATTGCCGTTGAACTCAATAAAGAGATTTTGCCCTTTAATCAATACCCATCCCAGGTTTTACAAGAAGGAGATCGCATGGAGATTGTTCATGCCATAGGCGGTGGACAGGATGATTCTTTTGTTCTTGCCGGTCACACCTACCATTCAAGACTGCTGGTAGGAACAGGCAAATACAAAGACCTGGAAGAAACCCGCCTGGCTATTGAAGCCAGCGGCGCGGAAATCGTGACGGTAGCCATCCGGCGTACCAATATCGGTCAAAATCCCGGTGAGCCTAACCTGCTGGATGTTATATCACCGGACAAATACACTATTTTGCCCAATACGGCCGGTTGTTATACGGTGGACGAGGCGGTAAGAACCTGTCGTCTGGCAAGAGAGTTACTCGGCGGGCATAAGCTGGTCAAGCTGGAAGTGCTGGCCGACCAGAAGACCTTGTTTCCCAATGTGGCCGAAACTTACCTCGCCGCGGAAATTCTGGTCAAAGACGGCTTTGATGTCATGGTGTATACCAATGATGACCCGATTGCCGCTCTTAGGCTCGAAGAGATTGGTTGCGTGGCGGTGATGCCGCTGGCCGCACCGATTGGTTCGGGTCTGGGCATACGTAATCCGTATAATATCTTGACCATCGTTGAAAACGCCCGCGTGCCGATTTTAGTCGATGCCGGTGTCGGTACGGCTTCCGATGCAGCCATTGCGATGGAATTGGGTTGCGCCGGTGTATTGATGAATACCGCCATTGCCGAGGCCAAAAATCCGGTATTGATGGCGTCGGCGATGCGTAAAGGCATCGAAGCCGGCAGGGAAGCTTTTCTGGCGGGCCGCATGCCCAGAAAACGTTTTGCTTCCGCTTCATCGCCTATCGATGGTTTGTTTTTTTAATTATGCAAGGGCGAGTTACAGGCCCGCCCTTGCCGCTTTAATGTAAGTTCCTCATGTCTGCTCCCGAACCCATTTTCACACAAAGAATCCGTAGTTTTATCCGTCGTCAAGGACGCATTACCCAAGGCCAGCAACTGGCTTTAGATAATCATTGGGACCGATTCTGTATCGATCCTAAAGCAGATGTTGATTTTGTACAGGTGTTCGGTCGTGATGCGCCGCTGATTGTTGAAATCGGCTTCGGCAATGGCGATAGTCTCGCCAAGATGGCGGCGGCTAATCCCGATAAGGATTTTATCGGCATTGAAGTGCATCGACCCGGCGTCGGACATCTGCTAATGCTGTTGGCGGAGCAAGAGTTGAATAATGTAAGAATCTATTGTCACGACGCCATTGACATTATTGAACATAAAATTACCGATAACAGCTTGACGGGTGTGCATTTATTTTTCCCCGACCCCTGGCCGAAAAAAAAGCATCACAAGCGCCGGATAGTACGGCCTGCTTTTGTGGAATTATTAGTCAGGAAATTGAAGCCGGGCGGTTATTTTCATGCGGCAACCGATTGGCAAAATTATGCGGAAGCTATGCTGGCAGTCCTGTCGTCAGAGCCCGCCATGAGCAATATGAGTGAAACAAATGATTACTGTGAACGTCCCGATTACCGCTCATTAACAAAATTCGAGCAACGCGGCATACGTTTGGGACACGGCGTTTGGGATTTGATCTTTACCAAGAGATGAGACGTGGTGCAAGGTTAAATTGATGTCTTTTAACCTTGCACCCTCAGAGGTCTAATTATTTTTTGAAGAATAAGCGTCCAGCTGCATTGCCTTGATGATGATGGCCAGCTCATCGCGGCGCTGTTTTAACGGTGTTATTTCCGCTTCAAGCGTGGCTATATTTTCAGCAAGCGTGCCTTTGGCGCTGTTGATTTTCCTCAGCATCTGCAAACGGCCTTCAATCTGCTTTTTATGGTCTTTGATTTGGTGCATTAACGGCGTTAATGCACCATGAGCCCACATTGTGGAATCGATATGCGCCTGCTTTAAAATGGCCCTGGCTTTTTCAATCAGCGTGTGATAAAGCTTGTTTACCACAATGTGTTGTTCCGTCATGGTTATTTTAGCACTGGAGCGGAAAGCTTCACCTTCTTCAAAAATCTCCTCTAATTCGATTTGATATTGAACAATAGAGAATAATTGCGGCTCGACTTCCTTAAAGCCGTAATCATCCTTAAATTTTTTGTGTATCGCCTTTACCAGACGTCGCGTTTCATTAGCTACACCGATAGCGTTTTGTAACAGATCACGTAAATCATCAAACAATTTACGGATGTTTTGCTTCATGCCGTAAGTTGTCAGGCTGTTAACAATTTCACGCCTGTTGCTGTTGATAACGGCGTCAACCCTCTCATCGGAAAATGAATCAATCAGCATTTTCGCCTGAACAATAAAAACCCGGCGTGAAGACTGGAAGTTTTCAATGTTGGCCATGTAAAGATTTTGTTTATCACGGGTTTCGGCCATCAATTTGCCCGTCATATCCTGATTATGAAAATCAACTTTCTTGAATTCTTCAAGCTGATCAACGGCATGTGATAATGCGGTGTTGGTCAGGTTCGCCGACTCATTAATCAGGAAGCCGATATCGCGAACAATAGATTCCATCAGAATGCTGCGTTTCTGCATCAATATATTGTTGGCAAGATAATTTTCCAACGGGGCCAAACGGCTTCTTTCCAGCAACGCATCATCATTCTTAACTTTAGCCAGCAACGCTTGCTTGGCTGAAACCGGAAAGATGGTGTTTTCGTTTATTTTCAGAATAGCCGCTGAGGCTTTAATTTGCGAGGTAATCGAGTTTTCATAGTCGTTTGATCCGGCAAGGTCATCCCACATCGCATCAATCTTGTTCATGACTACGGCCAGGCCCTGGGTTTTACCGGTACGGGCGCGGCTGATATGCGTTAGCCATATCTCCAGGTCGCTTTTGGTAACGCCTGTATCGGCAGCCAACACAAATACGACTGCTTGTGCGCTGGGCAACATACTCAATGTCAATTCGGGTTCGGCGCCCAGAGCATTTAAGCCGGGTGTATCGATAATCGACAATCCTTCTTTCAGCAAAGGATGAGGAAAACTGATTAAAGCATGACGCCAGCAGGGTATCTCTACTTTTTCCGGATTAATAATACCTTGCGCGGCGGCTTCGCGTTCGTTCCATAAACCGAGCTTGTCAGCCAGTTCCCGGTCGACTTCCTTGGTTGCAATCAACTCCTTAAAGGTTTCCTGCATTTGCGTCGGGGAATTGCAATCAAGATCAAATTGCTTCCAGCGATGGGATTGTCGTTTAAGCTCAGCCAGGGAAACATCTTCAAGACGACTTTCAATATCCAACAATCGAATATAACTGCCACCCGCTTCATCATAAAAAAATTCCGTTGGTGACATCGTCGTACGCCCCGGTGAAGACGGCAGCAATCTAATACCGGACTCGGCAAAAAACAGCGCATTAATCAACTCGGTTTTGCCGCGCGAAAATTCGGCAACGAAAGCCAGCGTAATGCGATCTGTTTCCAGCCCTGCAAGGACATTTAATATGGTATTGGTACTATGAGAATCATTCATACCATAGCGACTAAGCCACTGTTGGTACATTTCTATAGCCCGAGACAAATTTGCACGCCATAGCGAATATTCGTGCATTTTTTCTTTAAATTCCAGATTCCTCATGGCAAGCCTTTTGTCACTAACATAGTTTTATAAGTTAAGTCGAAATATCAGATCAAGCGTATTTTCCAACAATTGTAGTCTATATCTTGAGAACTGTAATATTGTGGCATCTTTATTTTCCCGAGCTAAGTATTACATGACTTCTAAATGCCATAAAGACGCTGATAGTCTTTTATTGCATCGAGTTGATCACTGTTCTCTGCTTTTAAATAGTCAATAATATTCGCTAAAGTTATTATTGAAACAACCGGCATGCCAAATTGGCCGGTGACTTCCTGGGTAGCGGAGCAATTATTCAGCCCCTTTTCCTGCCTGTCCAGCGCGATTAAAACACCCACCGGTGTTGCCTGCGCATTTCTGATAATCTCCACCGATTCCCTGACCGATGTCCCGGCGGTAATGACATCATCGACAATCATGACCTTGCCCTGCAAGGGTGTGCCGACCACTATACCACCTTCTCCGTGATCTTTTGCCTCTTTGCGGTTGAAAGCGAAGGGAATATCGCTGGCGGTGCGCTCGGCGTAGGCAATTGCAGTGGCGCTGACTAATGGAATACCCTTGTATGCCGGCCCGTAAAGAATGTCCGGTTTGATACCGGATTGAATTAACGCCTGTGCGTAAAACTGACCTAATTTCCCAAGTTTGGCACCGGTATTGAACAAACCGGTATTGAAAAAATAAGGACTGGTCCGACCTGACTTTAACTGAAATTGGCCGCATTTCAAGACGCCGCAATCCAGGGCGTAGCTAATAAAGTCTTTTTGATAATCGAGCATATTAATATGGTATAAGCAAATGAGTTTACGGTCACAGCTTACCGGCCTATGCCGGCGGCTTTATGTTCTTCTGTCCCTGAGGGAACTAACGCAATCGAATCATCTCGAAACCAAGCCTACAAAAAGCAGGCTTATCAGCATGATCTATTTTTGTAGCTGTACTCGCTGTTGTAAATCGACGTATTAATTTCATACTGAACGGGTTCCGGTCTTGCATAATATTTTTCAAAAATTACGATTGGCACCGACATGATCTTAAGGCGCGAAAAATTTCCAATAACATTGTTTATATCGTACTTCGCTTGCTTTTAGAAATCATTGAAAATGTATCGTTTTCAAGAAATTGAATTTTAAAGACAAAATTGTGAACATAAAGACACTTCATCAATTATTATCCATTAATTTTACGCGCCGGGTATTCAGGGTACGTCAAAATAACCCGATAGCCATTAAAAATTTAGTCATATTGGCAAAAATGACCAAATAAACACATTGACTGATTGTCATCTTAAGCTCCGCCAAATTTAAAATCAATGTGTTAAAACATTTTATTTCATGACATTAATGAGGGATATTACGGCTGAATCCGCCAACAAGTATAAACTTGTCGCTAAAAGCTAGTGCAAAACGCTTTTAATCACCGTTACCGCAACCGTTCGACAACCCCGCCACTCATCGCGACTATCCGTTCTATACCGGAAAACGCGAAGATGCACGCTACTAAAATCAGCGCTTAACGCATAAATTTTTCCAGGATACTGTCCAGAAAATTCCAGCCTTTTTCCGAACATAGATAATAATCTCCCTGTTTAATAATCAAGCCTCGCGTTAAACAGACGGATAACGCGGGTTCCAGCGTATCGACGGAAAGCCCTGTTCCCGCTTGATAGGCTGCCAGGGTGAAGCCTTGTTTCAAGCGCAAATGATTCATGACAAATTCCAAAGGCAGGTCCGCCTCTGAAATCACATCAGTCCCACCATATTTATGCGTATCTGCCAGGTATTGCTCGGGATTTTTCGGTTTAAAGCTGCGGATCATGTGCGGCAATTTCCCGGTTATTTTTCCATGCGCACCCGCACCTATGCCTAAATAATCGCCAAACCGCCAATAATTTAAATTATGTCGGCATTGCCTATTGGCTCGGCTGTAGGCGGAAACTTCATACTGCCGGTAACCATGATCCGCCAGCAATCGTTGACAATCATTTTGCATGGCAAAAATAAGGTCGTCATTGGGCAACTTCGGCGGGAATTTATGAAAGTAGGTATTGGGCTCCAGCGTTAACTGGTACAAGGAAATATGCGCTGGATTCAGACTGATAGCTGTTGCTACATCTTTTTTACTGCTGTCGACACCGGCGCCCGGCAATCCGAACATCAGGTCAAGATTAAAATTTTCAAACCCGGCCTGATGGGCAATCCCGGCAGCGGCAATGGCTTCTTGCGCGGAATGAACCCGCCCCAGCGTTTTTAACAGGTCGTCGTTAAAGCTTTGTATGCCGATCGATAAGCGATTAATACCCAGCGCCCTGAATTCGGCAAACTTGTGACTTTCAAAGGTCCCCGGATTGGCTTCAAGGGTAATTTCCAGCCCCTCTTCGAGTGGGATTTGTCGCTCTATACCCCGCAACAAGCGATCGAGCGACTCGGCTGAAAACAAGCTGGGCGTGCCGCCACCGATGAAGATGCTGCTGATGGGACGGTTGATATTATAAATTTGCAGGTCTGCGGCCAAGTCATTCAGCAGCGCATTGATATATTCAGTTTCTGGAATACCGGTTTTCACTGCGTGCGAATTAAAATCGCAATAAGGACATTTTTTGATACACCAGGGAATGTGGACGTACAAGCTAAGCGGCGGCAACGGGATGACCATGTCAGGTGGTTGTAATGCCGTTCAGTTTAACACCATTTAAAACTGGAGGGGTTGCCTCTGTTCGGTGATACGCCGCCGGGCTGAGGAGATGTTTTTAGTCAGGCCGGGCAACGGCTTTATCGTTGTCCGGCATTCAGCATCCAACAATCCAACAACGATGACCAAATCAGCAAGCCATTGCCATAGTGAAATGTCGGGCACGAACAGCATGTGCCCGACCCCGCTTAACGCCAAACCTAGCCCGGAATGTAAACTGACCGCAAGCAACATTATAACCGCGCTCCGGTTAAGCGTTATGTTGGGCACTTTGTCTCAAATAACATAAATCTCAATTTACCCAACAGGATTTGAAAAGAAACGTTATGGCCTGAGTCCTTGCGTTGCCAGAAAATCTCGTTATCTTTCCAAGCTGGATATAGTTCGATTAATTTTTCATATGTGTTTTTAAGATGCGTAATTTCCTTGGGATGAAGGCAATAGCATTCAAATCGTTGTAACTTCTTGCTTTCAGCACACTTGGTAATTTTATCAGTGAATGCGTCAGATTCATCACTTAACACTTGAGCTTGCTTTATATCGCTTCGCTTATTTAACTCGATTCGACCAATGTCATATTGGCTTAACTCGATGTGAGAAGTGTTTTCTGTGGCATAACTAGCGATGCTTAGAGAAAAAAGGAATGCGAACGTGACAATTTGAATTTTATGAATCATGAAAATTTTCTCTGTAAGAATTGCCCAACGTTAAGTAGACACCTCCAAGGTGCCTATCGCTTATGGCGTATCGGCGCATAACGCCTCCTATAATCCGTTAGACTCAGACGGTATCACGTTAATCAACGTAATAGCAAGTCTTTTGGGGCGAATAAAGAAACACGCTATAGACGAACGCCCTACAGGTGTCTATTTATTTCGGTTTATAGGCGTACAATCTTAAAAAACCACAGACCCATTAATATATAAGGATGTTTTTCATTAAAATGCTTCGTTAGGTGGATTTTTATACCAACTGGAAATACACCGCCAAAGCTTTTGGATCAAGTCCGTAATCGAATCCGGATCAAACACTACAGCATTCGCACTGAGGAGCTTTACGTGCAGAATAATTCGGGTCAGCGTAAAAAATAATGAGGTACGAGATCGGCAAGGGTAATAAATTAGTGTTAACAATGTATAACGATTGTTGTATCAGGCTGAGTTTTAGCTATTTGCTTGTTATAATGGCGGTAATTTTGTAACAGTATCAATTCTGATCGAGGAACTTCATGGCTCAAGGCATGATTCAAGGCAGTATCGTAGCGTTAGTAACACCGATGGATGAAAGCGGTGCGGTGAATTTTAAACAGCTTAAGGGCTTAATCGAATATCACATTGAGCAAGGCAGCGATGCGCTGGTTGCCGTGGGGACAACCGGTGAGTCCGCTACGCTCGATGAAGCGGAACATTGTGCTGTGATCAAGGCGGTTGTCGACTATGTGGACGGCAGAATACCGGTTATTGCCGGAACCGGCGCGAATTCCACCACGGAAGCAATTGCGCTGACACGCAAGGCTAAAGAAGTCGGCGCCGACGCCTGCCTGATTGTAACGCCTTACTATAACAAGCCGACCCAGGAAGGTTTGTATCTGCATCACAAGGCCATTAACGACGCCGTTGAAATTCCGCAAATTTTGTACAATGTACCGGGACGGACAGCCTGTGACATGTTGCCGGAAACAGTCGGTCGGCTCTCGCACCTGAAAAATATTGTCGGCGTCAAGGAAGCCACCGGTGACTTGTCCAGAGTCAGGCAAATCCGTGACCTGTGCGGCGACGATTTTGCCCTTTATACCGGCGATGACGCCACTAGCCGGGAGTTTTGCCTGTTGGGCGGTAACGGTAGTATTACCGTCACCGGCAATGTTGCGCCTAGACTGGTGCATGAAATGATTGCCGCTGCAATGGCGGGGGACAATGAAACAGCGCTGGCTATCGATATGAAATTAGCCGCCTTGCATCTTAATCTGTTCATTCAATCCAACCCAATCCCGGTAAAATGGGCCGTTGCCGAAATGGGCCTGATCGGCAAAGGTATTCGTTTGCCGTTGACCTGGTTGACGGAGGACTGTTTCGACAAGGTTCGTGACGCCATGCGCCAAGCCGCTGTAATTTAGTCTATGAAAACATATAGCGTTGGCCCAAGTCTTATTGCGGTTGCTATGCTGGCTTCTGTATCCGCTTGCAGCACGATTAAAAATCTGTTTCCGGACAAGGAAAAAGATTATCAATATACCGTGGAAATCCCGCCGCTGAATGTGCCCGCCGACCTGGGTAAAAATGACATTTTGGATAGCCACGTCGCCGCATCATCATCGCCGGTTGCCGAAGAACCCACCCAAGCGGCTGCTCCTGAAACCCCGGCTGTAAACGAGCCGCCGGCGGTCGAAGAACCTCCCAAAGCAGCAGCCTCTGATGAAGTCCCGATCGCAAACGAGCCGCCTGTGGTTGAAGAGCCCGCCAAGGCGGCGGTCTCTGAAGCCCCGGTCGCAAACGAACCGCCTGTCGTTGTAGAACCGAGCCAAGCGGCAGTCTCTGAAACTCCGGTTGCAAACAAGCCGCCTGCTGTCGAAGAACCAGCCAAGGATACAACGCCCAACAATTCTACGGCTGCCGATGCCACGGCAAGCGACTCGACTGTAAAATCCGAAATCAAGCTCGAACTGGCTAAATCCGATACCGGAGCAAGCGAGTTGCGAATCGGCGCTCCGCTTGCAAGAGCCTGGCGCATTGTCGGTAAGGCGCTCAGCCGAAAGTCCATTGAAGTCACCGAGCGTAACCAGGAAGAAGGCCGGTTCACCGTGCAATATGATCCTGAGGAGCAGAAAGTTGAGGATGGATCGTTATGGGACGAGGCCGTCTTTATGTTCAGCGGATTTCAGGGTAATGAAAAAGCGTATGTGCTCAAGTTAGCGGAAAATAACCAGCAGACCCATATTGTTCTGCTGGATGAAGCAGGCCAACCGTTGATCAATGATGCCGCCGGTTTAAAATTATTGACGGTGTTGCAGGATACCATCAAGGCTGATTTGGCTGATAATTAACCGGTAAAAACATACCCTGAATATTGCTCGGCACACCGTTATGCGACCCTGGGGTAACGAGAAAAAAATATTTCACCAGCCTAAATACATTGACGCTGGTTCCCAAGCCGGAGCTATCATCGTTATACACAAGTCTGTTCAAGACCTGAATGTAGGCCCGAATAAGCACACCCGGCGTCAGCAAGGGCGTGTGTTTCCGGCATCACGTGGCTTCGAAGTGCCGGAAACGCCTGCCCTGCGCTAATGCGCGGACAGACTTAATCCGGCCTACGTCGAGCGGTGTATCTTGAACATTTTATTCCCTCTCTCCAGCCCTCCCGGAGGGAGGGGGTGTGCAGTTGTTGAAGTTATTTTCATACTTTAAAGAGTCCATCGGCAGGATAAATACCTTTTCATGCACTCGTAACCCAACTTAACTTAATACAGTTTTACTTACATGATAAAAATCCCTGGAACCTCAGCACTTTCCGACTTTCGCATTAAAAAACTACTGGCCGAATTACAGTCTGTAGAACCTTCCATCAAGGCCGTTTCGGCGCGTTTTATTCATTTTGTGGATATTGACGGTGACTTGAGTGAGAGTCAGTCGGCAATTTTATACCAGCTGTTGTCATACGGCCCCGGCGCATCAGCAACCGTTGCCGCCACAGGCGAACGCTTGCTGGTTGTGCCGAGAGCCGGGACTATTTCACCGTGGTCCAGTAAAGCGACCGAAATTGCCCAGCGTTGCGGCTTATCGTCGGTCAAGCGAATTGAGCGGGGCATAGAGTATACGCTGGAAAGAGAAACCCATTTGACAGCACCGCTGACGGTCTTGTTACATGACCGCATGACGCAAACAGTATTGTCCGGCGATACGGAGCCGGATCTGTTTGCACAGCACAATCCCAAGCCGCTGCAAAACGTCGCGGTCATTGAAGAAGGCCGCGAGGCGCTGGTTAAAGCCAATGCTGAGTTGGGCTTGGCGCTATCGGAAGATGAGGTGGATTACCTGTGCGACAGCTTTCAAAACCTGGACAGAAACCCGTCCGATGTGGAATTGATGATGTTTGCCCAGGCTAATTCGGAGCATTGCCGACACAAGATTTTTAATGCCGACTGGACGATTGACGGCGTGGAACAGGGTCAATCGCTGTTCGGCATGATACGCAATACCGCCAAACGTAGCCCCGCCGGTATTTTGTCGGCTTACAGCGACAATGCCTCGGTGATTGAAGGCTCTAACGCACAGGTATTTATCCGCAATGCGCAAACCGGCGCCTACGGTTATGTCGAGGAAGATGCGCATCTACTGATGAAGGTGGAAACGCATAATCATCCGACGGCCATCTCGCCTTTTCCCGGCGCGGCTACCGGTTCCGGCGGCGAGATACGCGATGAAGGCGCGACCGGACGCGGTTCTGCGACGAAGGCCGGGTTAACCGGGTTTTCCGTGTCGCACTTGAAAATCCCCGGATTTACCCAGCCTTGGGAAGAGGAAAACGGCAAACCCGAACGGATTGCCTCGGCCTTGACGATTATGCTGGAAGGCCCTTTGGGCGGTGCGGCATTTAATAATGAATTCGGTCGTCCCAATCTGGCAGGTTATTTCCGCAGCTTTGAGCAAGTGGCGCCGGGCGGCGACGGCAATCAATTCAGGGGCTATCACAAACCCATCATGATCGCAGGCGGCATGGGCAATATTCGTCCGATGCTGATCAAAAAGCAGCTGATTCCACCGGGCTCGTTAATCATTATCCTCGGCGGTCCGGCCATGTTGATCGGTCTGGGCGGCGGTGCGGCGTCATCACAGGCGTCGGGCGCGGGTTCCGAAGCATTAGATTTTGCTTCCGTGCAGCGCGAAAACCCGGAAATGCAACGCCGTTGCCAGGAAGTCATCAACCATTGCAACGCCATGGGTGACGAATCACCGATTGTCTCTATTCACGATATTGGCGCGGGCGGCCTGTCCAATGCGGTGCCGGAAATTATCCATGACTGTGAGCGCGGCGGTCGTTTTGAATTGCGCCGGGTACCCAATGCCGATTTGAGTCTGTCGCCGATGCAGATTTGGTGTAATGAGGCGCAGGAACGCTACGTAGTCGCCATCAAACCCGAATCGCTGGACTTGTTCAGCGCTTTTTGCGAACGTGAACATTGCCTGTACGCCGTTATCGGCGAAGCCACCGAAGAAGAACATCTCGTGCTCAATGACGGGTTGCTGGGCGATAAGCCGGTCGATATTCCGATGTCGGTGTTATTCGGCAAACCACCGAAAATGCATCGTCGAGTTAACCATGTCCAGCCGCAACTCACTGCGCTGGATATGGGCGGCATCGCTATCGACGAGGCGGTCAGGCGGGTGTTGTCGTTCCCGGCGGTGGCCGATAAAAGCTTCCTGATCCATATCGGTGACCGCTCGGTGACGGGGCTGGTTGTTCGTGATCAAATGGTCGGCCCTTGGCAAGTGCCGGTTGCTGATGTCGCCGTCACGGCATCGGGATTTTATGCCGTCAGCGGTGAAGCGATGGCAATGGGCGAAAGAGCGCCGATTGCTGTGATTGATGCCGCCGCATCGGCAAGAATGGCGATAGGCGAGGCATTAACCAATCTGGCTGCGGCCCGTATCGATTCTTTGAAAACCGTTAAGCTATCGGCCAACTGGATGGCTGCGGCGGGTTTCCCCGGCGAAGATGCGGCATTGTTTGATGCAGTCAAGGCGGTCGGCATGGAATTGTGTCCTGAACTGGGCATCGCCATACCGGTCGGCAAGGATTCATTGTCGATGAAAACCGTATGGCAGGATAGCGCGGCTGAAAAAATAATGACGGCTCCGCTGTCGTTGATTATCACGGCATTTGCACCGGTTCTGGATGTCAGTAAAACCCTGACGCCGCAGTTGCGTAAACTGCAAGAGGAAGACAGCCTGTTAATCCTGGTTGATTTGGGCGCCGGTAAAAACCGCCTGGGCGGGTCCGTATTGGCGCAGGTTTATAAACAACTCGGCAATCAATGCCCTGATCTGGACAGCCCCGTTTTATTAAAAGCGTTTTTCGATGTCGTTCAGGCATTGAATCATCAGGGCAAATTGCTCAGTTACCATGACCGCTCAGACGGCGGATTATTGGCAACCGTCGCCGAAATGATGTTTGCCGGCAGAATGGGGGTTTCTCTGGCGCTGGATGATTTCTGCGGTGACGCCTGTTCGGCGTTGTTTAATGAAGAATTGGGCGCAGTCTTGCAAGTTCGCCGCAGCGATTGCGATGAGGTCATTCAGCTGTTAAAACATGCGGGCCTAATCGATTGCATTCACCGAATCGGTGACGTCAGCGCAGAGCAACAACTGACGATTCGCTATAGCAATGAGCTCATTTATTCCGCCACACGCGCCGAACTGCAAGCCATCTGGTCTGAAGTCAGCTACCGGATGCAGGCCTTGCGCGATAACCCGGATTGCGCTCTGCAACAGTTTGAAAGGATTGCCGATAATAACGATCCGGGGCTGCATGTTGAGCTTGGTTTTGATGTCAATGACGATGTCACCGCGCCTTTTGTTGCTGAAGTCCCTGCCGAGCATTCAATCATTGATCTTTCAACATCGTTGCCGGTGTCTGTCTCGATCACCCGTCCCAAGGTTGCCATCCTGCGCGAGCAAGGGGTTAACGGTCATGTGGAAATGGCGGCGGCATTTGATCGGGCCGGGTTTGACAGTGTTGATGTCCACATGAGCGATATTATTCACGGACGGGTCAGCCTGGCTGATTTTATCGGCTTGGCTGCCTGTGGCGGTTTTTCTTACGGCGACGTGCTCGGGGCGGGCGGCGGCTGGGCAAAGTCCATTCTGTTCAACGCACGCGCCAGAGATGAATTTGCGGCGTTTTTCCAACGGCCCGACACTTTCGGTTTAGGGGTCTGTAACGGTTGCCAAATGATGTCGGGATTGAAAGACATTATTCCCGGAGCCGAGCATTGGCCGCGTTTTGTGCGTAATACATCGGAACAGTTTGAAGCCAGGGTGGCAATGGTTGCCGTACAAAAATCACCGTCCATCCTGTTTGCAGGCATGGAAGGCTCCAGGATGCCGGTTGCCATTGCTCATGGCGAAGGCCGCGCCGAGTTCGCCGTTGATCCTGCCGAGGCTTTTGCAGCGCAAGCCGTCGCTTTGTGTTATGTTGACAATTACGGGGAGCTAACGACAAGCTTTCCGGCCAACCCTAATGGCTCGCCTTTCGGCATTACAGGGTTGACGACAACGGACGGGCGATTTACCATCATGATGCCGCACCCGGAACGCTGTTTCAGGACACTACAGAATTCATGGCATCCTGAAGAATGGAGCGAGTATGGCGCGTGGATGCGGTTATTTAGAAATGCCAGGGTTTGGGTGAATTAAAGCTAATTAATAGACGAGTATCTGATGAAGACCCTTTTTATTGTCGGACTACGCATGATTTCACTGACTCCCCGAAAAATCATCAACGCATTAATACTAACGGGCATTTTTATCATCATTATAATGCCCGATGTGGTGTTCGGCTTGTTGTTCGAACTGCTCCATTTCCTGTTCGAATTACTGCTTGAGTTCGCGCATCTCTTGTTCGAAGCAGTCGAGTCTGTTCTTGATACCTTGATCGAACACCTTTTTGATACCGGGCTGCACGATACCCAGGTCATTGTCTACTACATCCTGCTAGCAGCCATTTTATACGGCCTCTTTCGTCTGTCTCTCAGGATACCGGGTATCTGTCGCCGGGCAAAAGAAAACCTGCTGATAAGCTGGACTGTCTATAAAACGCGTACCGCCGTCTATTGGCAGGATATGACGTTGATGAAGAAAATCAAATGGTTCGCGATCGTTGTTACGGTGCTTACGTTGTACGTTATGTTTGGGATGTAGCGGATAGAAATTGTCTGGAAATCAAACAATATCCGGGCCGAAAAATCGGCACAACGTCCGTATTATTTTTTGCTGATGAAACGCTCCAGGCGTTGCATCGCCACAGCCATGTTATCGATTGATGTGGTATAGGCGAAACGAATCATCCGCTGTGCGTTATTTATACCGAAATCCTTGCCGGGCGTAACGGCGACAGCCTCATCCTCGAGAAAATCGACGGCGAATTTAAAGCTGTCATCGGTAAATTTGCCGCAATCGGCATAAATATAAAAAGCCCCTTCCGGTTTAACCGGGATTTCAAACCCTAAGCGTAACAAATTGTCGTAGAGAAAATCGCGGCGAGCGGCAAATTCAGCGCGTCTTTTTTCAAGCTCAATAAGTGTGTTTTCATCAAAAGCGGCTAATGCGGCATATTGTGATTGCGTGGATGTGGCGATGAAAATGTTTTGCGCCAATCGTTCCGTCACGTCAACAAACGCATCCGGCACGATTAACCAGCCGATGCGCCAGCCGGTCATGCCGAAATATTTCGAAAAGCTGTTGATAACAAAGACATCATCACTGACAGACAAGGCCGTGCAGGCATTTTTACCGTAAACCAGCCCGTGATAGATTTCATCGGAATAAAAACAGCCGCCCAGTTCGTTGGTTGTCTGAATAGCTTGGGCTAATTGAGTGGGATCGATCAGCGTACCGGTAGGATTGGACGGCGATGCGATCAACACGCCTTTGGTTTTTTGGCCCCAGTGCCGGCGGATCAATTCCGCGCTTAACTGATACTGGTGTGATGCGTCAACAGCAATGGTCCTGGTCGTTCCTTCAAACAACTTTACGAAATTGCTGTTACAGGGATAGCACGGATCGGCCATTAACAGCTCTTCACCGGGGTTTAAACTGACACCGAGCGCCAATAAAAACGCGCCGGAAGCACCTGGGGTGACAAAAATACGCCGACTGGCGACACTAACGCCGTAACGCTGCTGATAAAAGGCGGCAATTTTTTCACGCAGCTCAGTCAACCCCGCTGCCGGCGTGTATTTGACGTTACCGGTCTGAAGATGGCTGACACCGGCGTCGATAATCGCTTGCGGCGTTAAAAAATCGGGTTCGCCGATTTCCATGTGAATAACCTGACGTCCTTCTGCCTCCAATTGTTTGGCGCGATGCAGCAACTCCATGACATAAAAAGGAGAAATATGCTGAGTTCGCTCTGCCAGTCGTTCGCTCATTCTGCTGATGCCCATCAAAAGGGCGCAATCATACCAATAATCCTTGCTAACTGGTTACTATTCTGCTAAAAATGCGCAGTTTTTATTTATCTTGTCTTTTAGGAGTTAATGGATGACCAATAGTGCTAAGCCGGGTACTTCACCTTTTAGTTTTACGCCTTACCTAGAAAAAGAAGGTGAAGAATACATGAATGAGGCTCAATTAAAACATTTTGAGACCATTCTGAAAAACTGGAAAGCTGAGTTAATGCACGAAGTCGATCGTACGGTGCATCACATGCAAGATGATGCGGCCAATTTTCCCGATCCTAATGACCGCGCAACTCAGGAATCGGAATTCAGCCTGGAATTAAGAACCCGTGACCGCGAACGACGACTGATCAAGAAAATCGACGACGCATTGAAGGAAATTGAATCCGGTGATTATGGCTTTTGTGAATCATGCGGCGTTGAGATAGGTATCCGTCGATTGGAAGCCAGACCGACCGCCACCTTGTGCATAGACTGCAAAACGCTGGACGAGATTCGGGAAAAACAAATGGGGTAGACCGGGTCACCACCGACAAACCCATCCCTATCGGCCGGTTCGCACCATCGCCTACCGGCTCCTTACATCTAGGCTCGCTGTATACCGCTCTCGCCGGTTTTCTTCACGCGCGATCACTCCGGGGCAAATGGCTCATACGCATTGATGACCTGGACACGCCGCGCAATATCAAAGGTTCTGCCGATACTATCCTGGCTACGCTGGACGCTTTCGGCCTGCATTGGGATGACAATGTCGATTATCAAAGCCGTCATCTCGATCTTTATAACGACCGCCTCAATGACTTGGCGAAAAACGGCCTGATTTATCCCTGTACTTGTAGCCGAAAAACCCTGTCATCAATCGGCTCCGGCATTTATCCGGGCATTTGCCGCAGCAAACCTTACCCGCCGGAAGCCCCTCATGCGCTACGCGTTAAAACCGACAGCCGCATTATTGCCTTTCGCGATGAACTGCAAGGCCTGATTTCACATAACCTGGCCGAACAAGACGGCGATTTTATTTTAAAAAGAAAAGACCGGATTATTGCCTATCAATTTGCCGTCGTGATCGACGATGACCGGCAGCACATCAATCACATCGTGCGCGGCTGCGACTTGCTGGATGAAACCCCCAAACAAATTTATTTGCAGCAATTGCTGGGACTCGCTACGCCTGCCTATATGCACCTGCCCGTTATCGTCGACAGCCAGGGTTATAAGCTCAGCAAACAGACCCGCGCCACGGCCGTTGACTCAAAAGCGCCTGAAGCCGTCATCTTTGAATTACTCCAACTGTTAAAACAAAACCCGCCGCACGAACTTCAACACACCCCGGTAAATGAGCTACTGGATTGGGCCGTTGCGCATTGGAATCCGGTTTCGTTAAAAAATACTCGTAAGTTAGCAATTTAAGTCGGCTTATACTAAAATCCAGAACCATAATGACACGGTAACAAATCCGACACTCCCCAACCCCTTTTGGAGATAAAAAATGGCTATTTATAACGGCAATGACAAAGACAATACGTATGAGGGTACTGGTGATGCGGATGTAATTCATGGCTACGATGGCGACGATACCCTCAGTGGTTTGGGGGGAGATGATTACATCTATGGCGATAAAGGTGATGACAGATTAATAGGGGGTGACGGCAACGATACCCTTAACGGTGGGTTGGGTAATGACTTTCTGTTTGGCGGTGAAGGAGCCGACACTTATCTCCTCGCTAAAGGCAATAGCCGCGACGTTATTTATAACTATCACACCGACAACAGCATGGATGTCATTAAGTTTACCGATATGGCCTCAACGGATATCACTAAAATTAGTCGCAATAATGATGATGTGCTACTAAATTATAGCGACACCGGCCAGCTAACGCTTGTTTACGTTTTTTTAGCTGCCGATTTCTACATCGACCAGATTCAATTCAATGACGGAGTCATCTGGAGCTGGGATGATATTAAACTGAAAGTTCTGCAACCGACTGACGGCGATGATTTACTCCATGGCTATGATGATGAACACAACATTCTGTCCGGTTTGGCGGGTAATGACCGTCTTTTGGGCGGTAACTTGAGTGATACTCTTAACGGTGGATCGGGTGATGACAGACAGGAAGGGAATGACGGCAACGATACCCTCATTGGAGAATTGGGTGACGATAGGTTGAACGGCGGTGACGGCAACGATACCCTGAATGGAGGATTGGGTGATGACAGGTTGGAAGGAGGTAGAGGCGCGGACACTTATCTGATCGCTAAAGATGGGGGGCAGGACTTTATTAGCGATGGCGACTACAGCATCGATATAGTTAAGTTTACCGATGTGGCCTCAACGGAGATCACTAAAATCAGCCGCAATTATGATGACTTGCTAATGAACTATGGCAACAACAGCCGGTTAGCACTTACTGACGCTTTTTCGGGCGATATTGCTTACGACCTCGACCGGTTTCAATTCAGCGACGGCGTCATCTGGAGTTGGGATGATATTAAACTGAAACTTCTGCAACCGACTAGCGGTGATGATTACCTGCAAGGCTATGATGGTGAACACAACATTCTGTCCGGTTTGGCCGGTAATGACAGCCTTTTGGGCGGTAACTTCGGTGATACCCTTGACGGTGGATCGGGTAATGACACGCTGGAAGGCGGTGGCGGCAATGATACACTTAATGGCGGTTTGGATGATGATGAGATGAAAGGTGGAGAAGGATCTGACACTTACCTCATCGCTAAAAGCGACGGTCAGGATACTATTTATAATAACGACAACAGCAGCCGCAGCAGCATCGATATAGTCCAGTTTAGCGACGTCGCTTCAACCGATATCACTAGAGTATCTCAATACTATGGTGATTTGATACTGTACTATGGCATCGATAGCCGGCTAACGATTCAAGGATATTTTAGCGGCGCGTATAACCGCATTGATCAATTTCAATTCAGCGATGGTGTGATCTGGAGCGTTGAAGACATCAAGCCGAAAGTTCTGCAAGGGACTGACGGCGATGATCATCTCGTTGGCTATAGCGGTGAACACAACACCATCTCAGGTCTGGGGGGGGACGACATTCTTTGGGGTGGCAACCTCGGCGATACTCTGATCGGCGGTACTGGCAATGATTACATGGAAGGTGATGGAGGAGCCGACACTTACCTGATCGCAAAAAACGATGGTCAGGACACTATTGACGGCCACGGCAATGACGACAGTATTGATATCATTAAATTTACCGATTTCACCTCTACGGATATTACCAAAGTAAGCCGAAGTAATGATGATTTGCTGCTCAACTATGGCGCTAACGGCCAGCTAACAATTAACTACTACTTTGTCGGCACGGGTTACACCATTTACCAATTTCAATTCAGCGATGGGATAACCTGGGATTTTGAAGATATCAAGACGAAAGTCCTGCAACCGACCGATGGTCATGATGTGTTGCAAGGTTATGATGGAGAGCAAAATAATCTGTCCGGTCTGGCGGGCGATGACTTTCTTTGGGGAGGAGATCTCAGCGATACACTTGATGGTGGTTTAGGGGATGATGACCTGGAAGGTAACGGTGGAAACGATACCCTTAAGGGCGGTTTGGGGGATGACAGATTTTGGGGCGGCGAAGGAGCCGACACATACCTGATCGCCAAAGAAGACGGTCAAGATACTATGAATAATTTTGACATTGACAGCAGCATTGATGTGGTTAGGTTTACCAACGTAACTTCAACGGATATTACTCAAGTAAACCGCTTGAATGATGCGTTGCTACTGAACTACGGTATCGATAGCTGGTTAGTGATAAGCAATTATTTTTTATCAACCGATTACCGAATCAACCAGTTCCAATTCAGCGACGGTGTAATCTGGCGCTTTGAAGATATTAAATCGAAAGTTTTGCAGCCCACTGATGGCGATGATGTGCTGCAAGGTTATGATAATGTGCAAAATAATCTGCTCGGTTTAGCGGGTAATGACACGCTTATTGGAGGTAATCTCAATGATACCCTGGACGGTGGAAAAGGCAATGACATACTGAGCGGAGGCGCCGGAGCCGATACATATCTCATCGCTAAAAATGATGGTCAGGATATTATCAATAACCTAGGGGCCTATAACAGCATTGATACGGTCAAGTTTACTAATGTGACCTCAATAGATATTACTAAGGTAAGCCGCTTCAATAATGACTTGCTACTAAACTACGGCATTGACAGCCTGCTAACGATTAGTGATTATTTTGCCGACACGAATTACGCCATTTACCGATTTCAATTCAGCGATGGGGTGACTTGGCGCTTTGAAGACATCAAACCGAAAGTCCTGCAACCGACTAGTGGCGATGATTACCTGCATGGCTATGGGAACGTACAGAATAATCTATCCGGTTTGGCGGGTAATGACACGCTTATTGGAGGTAAGCTCAATGATACCCTGGACGGCGGTAAGGGTAATGACAGACTGAACGGAGGCGCCGGAGCTGACACATACCTCATCGCTAAAAACGATGGACAGGATAGCATTAATAATTTTGACACCGACAACAGCATTGATGTAGTCATATTTACTAATGTAGCCTCAACGGAAATAACCAAAGCCTACCGAAATTTTAACGACCTGTTACTGAATTACGGGTCTGACAGCCAGTTAAAACTCAGCAAATATTTTGACTCTGATTACTATCGCATTGACCATTTTCAATTCAGCGATGGCGTTATCTGGCGCTGGGAGGGCATCAAACTTAAAGTCCTGGAACCGACCACTGGCGATGATAAGCTGTTCGGTTACTTTAACGAACATAATAACCTGTCGGGTTTAGCCGGCAACGACACGCTCATTGGCTCTAACCTCAGCGACAACCTGTACGGTGGGCTGGGCGATGACAAGCTGCAAGGCGGAGGCGGTAACGACCTGCTCACAGGTGGCCTGGGTAATGACCGGATGCAAGGCAATGCAGGCAACGACACTTACCTAATCTATGCAAATAATGGTCAAGATATAATCGACAACCTTGATAAATACAGCATCAACAAGGATGTGGTTAAGTTCGTTGGTATGTCATCAACAGATGCGATTAGAGTCAGTCGCAACATCGCGGGCGATTTACAACTTAATTATGGCGTCAACAGCCAGCTCATCCTTTCCAAATACTTTTACTCAGCCGATTACCGCGTTGACCTGTTTCAATTCAGTGACGGAGTTACCTGGGACTTTGACGTTATCAAGCGGAAAGTGCAAGCGACTAATGGCGATGATTACCTGCAAGGCTATGATGGCGTTCCCAATAATCTGTCCGGTTTGGCAGGTAATGATACGCTTGTTGGCGCTAATCTCGGGGATACCCTTAATGGTGGACTGGGTGAAGATGCGTTGATCGGCAACGATGGTAACGATACCCTGAATGGCGGCTTGGGTGATGATACGATGAAAGGCGGCGAAGGCGCTGATAGCTACCTGATCGCTAAAAACGATGGACACGATAGCATCGATAACAACAGTATCGACAATAGCATTGACGTGGTTAAGTTTAGTAATGTCGCTTCAACGGATATCACCAAGATCAGCCGCGCATTCGTCGATTTTAACGACTATGACCTGCTGTTAAGCTACGGCGACCACAGCCAACTCGCGATTCAAAACTATTTTGCCTTACCGGAATACCGTATCGACCAGTTTCAATTCAGTGACGGCGTCATCTGGACATGGGCGGACATCAAGCTCAAAGTCCTGCAAGCAAGCAATGGCGATGATTACCTGCATGGCTACGACGGCATCCACAATAATCTCTCCGGTTTGGCGGGTAACGACACGCTGATTGGCGGTAATCTGAGCGATACCCTGATTGGCGGAACAGGCAAGGACATACTGTCAGGCGGCGACGGCGTCGACACGTATATCTTCGCAAAAAACCATGGTCAGGACACTATTGACAAAAACTTCGACTTTAGCCTGAATAACAGTATTGATGTGGTTAAATTTACCGATATCGCGTTGATTGATCTGACCTCTATCACCTTCTCCAATGTAAATCCTGGTGTTGGTTTTACTATCAGTTCAGGCAACGGTGACCAGCTTAGCGTTTTAAACTATTACTTCGATTTTCCCCAATGCCGGTTCGCAGACGGCAGTTCGCTCGGCAATTTTGTACTCGACTATGCCGGTTTTAATACACTGATAGGTACTGCCAAAAATGATGCCATGGTGGGGCTTGAAGGTTCGGACAGTATGAGCGGTTACGTCGGAAATGATCTATACATGGTCGATAATGTCGGTGACAGCATCATTGAAGCCGCTAATTCCGGAAAAGATACCGTACTCAGCTCAGTGAATTATACCTTGGCTGCACATGTGGAAAACCTGGCGTTACTGGCGGGCGCACTCAGCGCCACCGGTAATGAACTGAGCAACATCTTGACTGGCAATAGCGCCGCTAACACCCTAACCGGTCTGGCAGGTAGCGATACCATGAGAGGCAAGGACGGCAACGACAATCTGATTGCCGGTATCGGAGACGATAAACTGTATGGCGGAAATGGTGCTGATACGCTAAACGGCAACAACGGCAAGGATGAACTAACCGGCGGTTTTGGTGCAGATAAAATCGTACTGACGGAAACGACAGCGGCAACTGATACTGTAATAATCACAACAGGCGATAGTAAAGTAATCTCTTATGATACCGTCACTGGCTTTGCCCTAGGCAATGGCGTAGACAGCTCGGGATCAGATCGTCTGGACTTAAACAGCACGGCAATTGCCGCTAATGTCATAGCGTTTAACGGCGTGAATTTCGGGACTATCAAAAGTCATTCGATCAGTAACGGTCTAATCAGCTTCGACGATGCCGATAACTATGCATCCGCATTAACCCTAAACGCTGCAAGTCTTACCGATGTTTTCAGCTATTTAAAAGCGGCTATTACCGCAAATTCAACAGTTGCTTTTAATGCGTTGGGAAACACCTATGTGTTCCAAGATAGCGGTGCAACCGACACGCTAGTGCAATTAACAGGCATTACAGCCAATAATCTGAACATTACAGGCTTGGCTGCTGACGGCATCTGGTTGGCGTAATGGCGATTACGATAATCCGGTAAGTCGAAAACATACGGCTCGTACGCAGTATTTCGACGTTCCACTATGACAAGCTGTTGCCGTTGCTCCATCATTAGGCTTCGACAGCAACCGGCTGAACAAAGTCACTCTGGCGGACGGTACCGTCTACAACTACGCCACTAATGCCTTGGGCGAGCGGGTCAGAAAAACCGGCGATGCGCTGAGCACCGGCGGACGCGTCTACGTCTACGACGAAGCCGGTCACCTGATCGGCGAATACGACACAGACGGCGCGCGCATCCAGGAACACATCTGGCTGGGCGACCGGTCGCGGTCATCGGCAGCGGCGGCAGCGTTTACTACGTGCTCAGCGACCACCTGAACACGCCAAGGCAAATTATCAACGACGACAACGAGCTGCGCTGGCGCTGGGACAACCTCGACCCCTTCGGAGTCAACCTGCCCGACAGCAACCCGCAAGGCCTCGGCAATTCCACCTACGCCCTGCGCTTTCCTGGCCAATACTACGACAGCGAAAGCGGCTTGTTCTATAATTACTACCGTACTTATGACCCGAAAGGCGGACGTTATACGCAGAGTGATCCGATTGGGTTGATGGAGGTATTGAATACATATAGCTATGTTGAGGGTAATCCAATAAATTTCATAGACCCGTTGGGACTTGATGTAGCCGTTATTGAAAATGGGCCAACAAGCGGTAATCCCATAGGTCATACAGCGATTGCTGTTACTGGTCGTGGAGTAGCCAGTTCTGGCAATAGCACAACGATTGGCTCAAGTCTAACAGATTACTTGCAGAGAGAAGTTGGGCGTAGGGACACTAAAATTTACATTATTCCAACCAATCCAGAACAAGATAAAAAAGCGTGGGAAGAATTAAAAAAGAACCATAAATACATTGGTCTTCCTTATGCATATGGAAATTGTTCAGACTTGTCAAACGATGCTTTAGATAAAGCAGGCATTGGAGAAACGAACCTTTATCCCGGAACATCAAGAGATTTAAACAGGCTTTTGCCCGGACACGCAGGCGCTAGAGCCTCTCATGCTGGTGCAACAATCGTTGATATACCAAAAAACTCATCTTCTTTCCCTGAAGTTGTAAATCATTTTAATACACGATAATGCAAGTACCCGATATTATGGTCAACGTTCGAGAAAAATTTTTGAGTATCGCTATTTTAGTGTGGATTGTGGTCACTGTAATTTATGCCTATTTTTATATAACTTCCGTATTGGCACAACCAAACTTAGAAGGTTACGAAACTGAGTGGCAATTTCAGTTGCTGATGTTTTCAATTTTCCGTTTACCTTGGCTACTTATTGGGTTAGTAGCGATTATTTTTGTTTTAAAAACCCGTAAGTCGGGTAAAAAAATGGTGGCGTAAGCCCGGTCGGGCACATGCTGTTCGTGCCCGACATTTCAACGCAACTGAGGTTAACGGGTTTGGGTAAGAGTTGTTATCGGTGGCTTCGGTGCATTGGGATGTTGGGCAACGCTACGCTTGTGCCCAACCTTGTATGATTAAATTTAATGAAATCTTACGAACAATATCGAGTAAGCTTTAAACGTTCGATGGGAGGCCGTCCCGACCTGAGGACTCCCGCCGGACGGGTTATGTAACCCGTCCGCATCGTTTTTAATTGCCGATCAGGCACATGCTGTTCGTGCCCGACACTTCAATACTGGGAGAGACGGCGGGGGCAATCCCGTCACCCCGACCCGGACTCATCAGGAAAACCGGTTAATCCTGTCAACCGCTATGATTGTCTGAATTCATTCATATCCGCATTGTTAACCCGGTCATAGATTTCTTCAACCGTTAGCGTTAAACCGATAGACCCGAAGGTGACCGTGTCGCCCAAAAAATAATATTCAGACAACCAGTGATTGCTTTTACGAAGCACTTGAACCGAAACAAAATCAGATTCTATCAGTACATATTCCTGCAAGGACGGCAGGTTGATATACCGTAACAGCTTTACGGTGGTATCGGTTCTCCGCGTCGACCGGGACAGCACTTCGACAATAATCAACGGCGCCGTTGAGAAATAATCATCACCCGCCATGTTGCCGCAATCGACAACGACATCGGGGTACACATAGTTTTTACCGACACGCACTTTCATGTCGGCCATAAATGTGGTGCAGGGCGTACCTTTAAGATGGCTTCGGAAGTTACCAAAAATATTCCCTGAGATACAATTATGGTTATAGCCCGCACCCGCCATGGCGTATACCTGGCCGTCGATAAACTCCCTCTTTACCTCCGAAGCCGGTTCAGTCGCCAGATACTCTTGTTCGGTGATGCAAATGTTATCATGGTCCTTATTTAACGCCATAAGTCGTTCTCCGGTGATGGATGTTGTGTTGCAATTATTATAATCATTCTATCAACAGTGAAAAATACAAGGTCGACCGGATGCTGTTGTCGGCCTACGATAATTGCGGTCAGGTACAAATTAAGTTCGACCATGGTCCTCACGCGGGACGGTATTTGCAGCTAATGTTCATAAAGTTGACAAGCCTCGTAATAGGCCTATAATCGAAACAGCTAGAAAATCTGATCTCACTTTGTTTACCAACTCGACGTTACCTCTGTAATTCCTCGTTCTGTTCTTCATTTAGTAATTTTCAAATTTACCAGCCTTGTTAAGGTCTTTCATTGAAGACCGCATTAAAGCTAGCCAACTGTCGGCAGTTTTAGTCCCATATTACCCAATTTTCAACAAAAAGAGACGCATGTCACCATCCAGCAACTACAGCGCTTATTTTCAAGCGCAACTTCAAGTTACCCCCCCAAAAATCGTCCAGCCTGTTAAAGAAAAATCTAAAGTGGTTATCCGATACAAACGTAGTTGGACAAAAGAGCAGTAACATTGGCTGGCAGAGGGCATTGAAAACCTGCACTAAAGAGTCGCGTACTAATCTGAAGTTGAATAATACGACCAACTTCAGTAATACCCCTTGATATAAGCCTAAGCCCTGTCAAACAACAGCTGATCTTTATGCATCTGGTGCTTCAACAACGCCTTGCGTAACGACTTTTGCACTTCACTTTCTCCAGAGGTGAAGTGCTGCCAATCCGGGATGCGCGTCCCGGCTACCCGCCCGCCTGGATGAAATTGTTAAGCCGTGCGCATCATACTCCGAAATATAACACTGATTCAGATGCTTCGATAATTGGTGGCAGACTCTGCCTCGGATCATTTCCGACAAATGCATGGAAATCTCCGGCATCTTAAATGGTGCGCGATGCAAACCCTACGCGACTACGAGCCACTTTGTAAACATGCCCCGTCCGGCGGGAGTTTGAACAAAACATATAACCATTAAAATAATGCTTGACGATTATTTGTTAACTAGCATTATCACGCGCAGGAATGATGAAAAATGCCTTTCGCCGCTTCTCTAAATGTTGAACAGGCGGTTTCACCTTCGGAAATACCGCCCGCAAGAGCAGGAATTTGCGCCCAAAACCCGTATCCTTCAGCAGGGTGGATGACAAACCGTAACTTGATACTTGCTCCAGTTTTCTGATTTTTACTCAAAAAGAGCGTTTTACGGTTTTTTATGTAATTTGATAATCCCTGCTGTATTTTTTCCTCTTTGCCAAGCCCTATTTGTCCAATAAGTTCCTTCAAGCCGTATCATATTGGCTCTTCCCGATTTCGTGGGGTAACCACTACCTATAGTATTAGGCATAACCGAATAAACGCCGACCTTCGACATCAAGCCAGATATGTTGGAATAACCGGCCTAAGTCATAGATGCCGTAGCAACGCCGCTTGATG
>SXGU01326656.1_pt1 | contig 32832 bp, 29 predicted proteins | sample 3174531 | NCBI WGS metagenome assembly SXGU01 (sample SAMN11356863, study PRJNA531348) | freshwater metagenome | isolation source: freshwater sample F1-140 | place: China: Fuxian Lake, Yuxi | collected 2017-12-25 | reverse complement strand
TGATTCAGCGTGAACCAGTCTCGATTCCAGCCACGGTCGGCCGAGTTCTCGATCGTTTGTTCCTTCGAAACTTAATTTACCAATGAGTTTTCAACGCGGCTGAGTTTTTTGACCACACGGGCAAGGCGGCAATTCGCTCGGCTTGGCGTTCAATTCGTCGGGAAGGTCAGCTCGACCAGCTCGCCCGCGCGAACGGCGAGTTGTTGAGGGAGCGCGATCCGGACAAGGATGCCCCATTCGGGAAGGCGGGAGTCGCGGAGGTGTTGCGGCGGGATCGGCTCGAATTGCGAGCCGACTTGTTCGATCGTCGTTTCTTCTGTGTGCAACAACGAATGTCGGCGACGGACTCGCACGCGATCCGCAGGAGCGGGATTCAGGGATTGATCGGCGCGGACGTAGGTGACGATGTAGCGACGCTCGTGCGAGGCGATCGTGACGATCGGATCGCCGAGCTTCACTCGCTGTCCCGGCCAAGCGTGAATGGCAGCGACCTCCCCCGCGAACGGAGCGCGAATCACGAGTCCGTCGATCTGTCGCCGGACTTCGTCCATGCGTGAGGCTTGCGTCGTGATCGCCGCTTGTAACGGGGCCAGCAACGGAGCGACTTCCGGCAAACTGAGCGGTGGGTAGTCGTCGTAACCCGCTTCGGCTTGAGTGATCTGACGTTTTTGTTCGGCGAGCGTTTTCTCGTTGGCCGCGATGCGCGCGGCGACTTCGTCACACGCAAGCCGAGCTTGCAGAGATTCCAGTTCCGTCGCCGCTCGCAACTGCGGAGTCGATTGTCGAAACAGGTTCTCCGCTCGGTCAGCCGCCGCATCGAGACGTTGTTCCAAAATCCGATCGACGGCGAGCTGCACTTGAGTTTGCAACGCGGTGACTCGGCGTTGCTCGCGCTGCCAAGCCAAACGGATTTTTTCGTGAAGGTGATCGCGCTGTTGATTCGAGAAATCAAACGACAACTTGGCCGTCGCCGCTTCGACTTCGAGTTTGATCCGCGCGAGTTCCGCTTGCTGCGTCACCAATTGCTGCGACAGCAACGGATCATCCAAGCGAGCGAGCACTTGATTGGCCTCGATCTTGTCGAGCACTTGCCAGCGTTGTCCTTCGGTCGGCTCCGTCAGCAAGCCGCTCGCCCCGGCGGTCATTATGGAGCGGATCGCTTCGACCTCGCCGATCGTGTGTGGAGCGGGAATGTCATGATGCCACATCCACAACACGAGTCCGGCCAAACCAGCGAACGCCAACGGCGGCAGAAACCGTTGTCGCAATCGCTGCGAACGGACGGCCCACGGCGTCGGGATGCGACCCTTCTTGCCGTTGGTCAGTTTATCGTTCGATGTTGAGTTTGGGAGCATGCTCGGCATGAGCTACATCTCCCATTCTTCGTGATGCACGACCAGCGACACGTTGCTGAAGCCGTCCGCCTCGTTCAACTCTTGCCGCAGTTCTTCGTGACGTGCGGGGTCGCGAAGCAACAAGGCATAAGTCATCTCGCATGAGCCACTCGATATCGCGAACGCGGTTGTTGACTGCGCTCGAATGCGAGCGCAATGGCGATCCAAAATCTCACGCAACCGATCCTGCAACACTTTCAAATCGCCGAGCAATGAGACTCGCAGCGATACATCGTGCGTGTGTCGGCTGCCAAACAACGTCAGCCGCAAGTAGGCGAACGCAACCGTCATGCAGAGCATCGTCACGACCGCCGTCGAATATCGCTGAGTTCCGACCGCCAGACCTTCGATGATGGCCCACAACACAAAGGTCGTGTCTCGCGTGTCCTTCAGGACGTTCCGAAAGCGGACCATCGCGAACACCGCAACCATGCCGAACGCCAACGCAATGCTTCCCGCCACCAGCGACATCATCAAGCCGACCAGCGGCGGCATCACGACTAGCGACGCTACGAACGTCTGCGAATACGACAACGTCCGATGCGTCACCTGATAAACCCAGCCGATGATCTGGCCGATCAACAACGCCAGCAGCATTCCAAACACAACTCCCGCCAGCCCGTGGGCAGGTGCTCCGTGATCGGAGTTGAGCAGCGTTTCGACAAATGGCGGCATCGAGGTTTCTCACGGTGCGAACGGAAGAGTGTCTCCCAGTCTTCACAATTCACATAGGTCAGAGCCGAGTGATGTCAGGCGACCCAGACGAGAAGCTTCGACCTTTGCTGCCGCGCGTTGCCGGTTATGCCGGTTGCATGAGACCTGCGGCGAGAAATCACCGCATCCCGAAGCTGCGACCCGCTCGAACGCATTCGACGTACTTCGGGACAGAACAGCGCTCGAGACCGAATTGCTGCACGAGCTGGTGCATCCACGCAGGGAAGCGTTCGTTGAACTTCAGTTCGAGCACGACTCCTTGAATGGGGGCCGCCGCGCCCGAGGCCGGAATCTGTAAGCGTTCGCCGGGACGATACGGAGCGCCCCAAATCTCGCGATCAAACGTGACACGAAGGTTGTCGTCGTTCCGACCGACGTAGGCTTCGCGACGATAGACGACGTAGGTCACACCCGCCGCATGCAGCTCGGCACGCAGTCGCCAGAACTCGTCCCAAATTTGTTGAGCTTCCGAACTGACGGCGAGTCCCGGCTGACTGCTTCGCAGCGCGGGAACTTGCCCGGACATCGCGAGCTCCACTTGATCGCGCGGCGCGGCGACTCGCTGTTTGATGATGACTTGGTTGCGTCGCCGTTTGATCTCGCAGAAGACCGGCGAGTCGGGCCGACTGTCGTACAAGCGGATGCGCAATTTGTAGCGCGACTCCCAACCATCGACCGTTTGTTGAAACAACGTCATCGCGGGGGAGTCGAGATACAGACTGCAAACCGGATAACCCGCACGCGGATTCGCCGTCGCGAACTCATCCGGCTGAATGTACGGCCCCGCCACATCTCGAACCGCCTGAGCCACACGCTCGGACAACAAGTACTTCAACTCAAAACGGCGTGGCAGCACGAGTGAACCCTTTGGGCAACGTGGTCGTTGGCACCACTCTCAGAAATCAATTCAGCCAATCGGGAACGAGCGAAAACGTTTCGTCGATTTCGCTGGTCAGGCCGACGAGTGAGTCGCCTGTGTTTTTGCCGGTGCCGTTCCCTCCAGCGAGTTTATCGACTGACGTGCTGCCGCCGGTGGCGAGGTCGCCGATGACTTTGTCGGCTCCGAATTCGCCTAGCACCGTGTCGCTGTCGAGGCCGCCGGTGAGGGAGTCGTTGCCGAGTCCGCCGAGGAGTGTGTCGAAGCCGGTGCCGCCGGTGAGCGTGTCGTTGCCGCCGAGTCCTGCGAGTCCATCGTTGCCGGAGCCGCCGTCGAGGACGTCATTGTTCGTGCCGCCGATCAGCGTGTCGTCGCCACCGTTGCCAATCAAGGTGACTGGTCCGGTGAAGGCGCGCGCGTCGATGAGGTTGAAGTCGTCGCCGCCAGTCAGTCGCGCGGCTTCGATGCTGTTGAGTGTGTCAGTCCCGAAGCCGGTCAGTTGCGAGTTCGTCAGGATGAAGTCCGCGTTGCCTGTTTCACTGAGCGTATCGGTGCCGAGTCCGCCATCGAGAATGTCGTTGCCGTTCTCGCCGAAAAAGTAGAACGAGCCAGCGGGTTCGCCGGAGAGAACATCGTTCCCCGCGCCGGAGTTCAGCGAGTCGGATTGATACCCGCCGAGCAGCGTGTCGTTACCGTTGCCGGAGAGGAGCGTGTCGTCGCCGTAGAAACCGTCGAGCTGCACACTGCCGGAGAAGACTCGCGTGTCGAGCAGATTGCCGTTGAAGCCGCCGGTCAATTCGAGTTGCTCGACACCGCTAAACGTGTCTTGCTCTCCGCCGCCGTACTTCGTGATTTGCAACTTCCCTGCTTGGCCGACGACGGTGGAGACGATCATGTCCGAGTCGGCGACATCGCGCACGACATCGGTTCCGTTGCCGCCGACCAGCACGTCGCTGCTTCCTCCACCGACGAGTGTGTCGTTGTTGTCGCCGCCGTCGAGCGAATCGTCCGCCTCGCCACCGTCGAGCAAATCGTTCCCCGCCCCGCCGAGCAGTGTGTCGGAGTTGAAGTCGCTCCCGCCGAGCAGCACGTCGTTGCCCGCGAGTCCGTTGAGCTTGTCGATGCCGTTGCCGCCGTCGAGGCGATCGTCTTTCGAGCTGCCGGTGAGTGAATCATCGCCCGCGCCGCCGAGCAGCGTTGCGAGGCCGGTTCCGCCGATGAGCGTGTCGTTGCCGTTGCCGCCGTCGAGCGACGTGACGCCGCTTGTCCCGCCGGTCAACGAGTCATTTCCCTCGCCGCCGAGCAGCGTCACTCGGCCAGAGAAGCCGCTCACTTTGATCACGTTGTTGCCGCCGCCGCCGGTGAGCCGTACCGCACCGAAGCCGCTGGGCTTGTCGGTGCCGAGACCCGTCAGCGAGGTCGCCGTCAGCGTGAAGTTGACGTCACCCGCTTCGATCAGCGTGTCGCTCGCGTCCCCTTTGAGGACATCGTTACCGAGATTGCCGGTGAGCAAGTCGATCCCCGCTCCGCCGGTCAGACTGTCATCGCCGCCGTTGCCGATGAGCGTGTCGTTGCCGTTACCGCCGAGCAGCGTTTCCTTGCCCGCTCCGCCGACGAGCGAATCGTTCCCCTCGCCGCCGTCGAGCAACGTGCCCGCCAAGACATTCGAGGTCAACGTGTCATCGCCACCGAGTCCCAGCAGTGTGAGCTTCTTTGCGAAACCGTTCGGCAACGAAACGGCCGACAGCGTGTCGAAGCCGGTTCCCCCCGCGAGCGTGACGCCAGCGTTCGGTACGCCGAAGCGCACGATCGGTGCGTTCGCGTGTGAAGTCAGACTGACGGCGAGTCGTGTGGCGAGTGCCGGATCGACAGCGATCTGCGCCGCGATGCTGCCCGGAAGCCGCGTGCTATCGACTTCAAATCGGCGGTCGGTCGCAAGCTGCGTGTCGGTCAGGAACGACACGTCGGTGTACTTCACAAGCATCGTGCCGATCGCGACCTCACCGGAGTTCGCTCCGGTCGCCCGATAGATTTCGCTGGCGACTGCCGACGTCGAACCGACCAGCCGCACGTCATCGACGCCGGCACCGCCGAAGACTTCGATCGTCTTGTTGCCGAGTCCGCCGACGAGATCAATCGTCGCGACGTCATCGCCTCCCGCGAGGCTGACGAGGATGCGCGAACCGGTCACGCTGGCGAGCGGCACGCGGACTTCGTTCGCGTTGACCTGCACGCTGTTCGGCACGTTGAGCGCCGCGACGGTGCGACCGGTATTGCGGATCGCGAAAAAGTTGTTTCCCGTCCCCGGAACGAAGTCGATTGTCAGCGTGTCGATCGCTCCGCCGACAACCGTCGCTTCGACCAACAAGTTCCCGCTCGCGTTGCGCGAGACGATCATGTCCGACGCTTGAGCGATCCCGACACTCGGTGTCGCTCCGATCCAACTCGCCGGGTCGAAGCCCCAGTTCGCTCCCGCGACGCGCGTCAGCGAATGACCGCCGCCGTCCGCCGTCGTCGGCCACGGTGCGATGTCGTCGAACTCGACCCCGTCTTCCAGAATCATCGGAATGAAGTTTGGCTCGGTCGCGGGCGGCTCGTCGGGCTTGAGCAAACGGATCGTGCCTCCGCCGTCATCGAGATGTCCCTTGAGGCCACCGAACAACACGCTCGATTGCGGCAGGCCATACGTTTCGGCGAACAGTCGCAGACGGTCAGCATTGAGCGGGTCAGCCGGATCGAACGGCACGATCACGAGACGAGCGTTCGCAGCCAGCGTTGTCCCGGCGGCGAACGCAAATTGAACATCTCCCGCGAGCTTCCAGTTCGTCAGTGTGACGCTTGCGTTCGACCGGTTTTGAATCTCGACGAATTCGAGATCGTCCTCGTTGACGTTCGGCAGTTCGGTCGGGCGATACATCACTTCGCTGATGACGACCTCGCCGAGTCGCGGGCCGGGGTTCACTCCGCCGAGCGTCCGTGAGGACATCGGCACGAAGCGGCTCGGCACCGACGGCGGCACATCGGGACGCGGCCACAAACCGAACGATTCGCCGTTGAGAGCCGCTCCGAAATCGACGTGGTCGATGAACTGCGTGAGGCTGTCGTTGATGTCCGCTGCGACGAGCCAGACGTTGTCGCCGTGAGCCGCATCGAGTCGGAAGTCCAACGGATCGGTCCCGCCGCTGCTGTCGAAGTCTGACTCGTCAAACACGAGATAACTCAGCGGGGCGAGCGTCGTCCCGTCTGGGATGCGGAACTTTTTGTAGTCGCCGTTCGTGTCGCTCAGATACCAACCGCTCAGGTCGATCGTCGTGTCCGTCGGATTGAAGAGTTCGATCGCGTCTACATCGGGCAGGTCCGTGTGCGTCAGCACTTCGTTGATGACGATGCTGCTGATCGGGCCGACTGCCGCGACGCCGGGCGAGCCGTGAACTTCGGTGCTCGCACGCCAATGTTGCGGGTCATCGAGATCGCCGGTTGTCGCGACCGCTTCGAGCGAACTGCCGAGTCCATCCGCTCGATTCGGCCACGCACCGTTGTCGTTGTACGTTACTTCGAGCAGTTTCGTGCCGTCTCGCTTGAGCAGCTTGATCGTCTCGCCGCTGTCACTGAGCGACCCGGTGAACTCACCCGCAATCGGCTTGCCGAGTCCGTATTTGGTTTCAAAGACCTCGCTGTTCTGCACCACGAGAATCCGTTCGCCGGGAGCGAGCGTTTGAAACGCACCGTTCGTGAAGTTGAACTCAATCCCTTCGCTGAGCCGCAACTCGGCAAGGTCGATGACGTTCGCGCCGATGTTTTGAAGTTCGATGAACTCGGTCTGCTCTGTGCCGAGCGGGTTGTAGTTGATTTCGGTGATCGTCAGGTTGCTCGCCGACGGAGCCTCGTTGACGAAGAACCGCGCCTCGTCGAGCGCCGACCAAGTGTCGCCATCTTTCGCACGAACACGAATCAATCCGGAGGCGTTGATGTCGATCGGCGTGCCGGTAAAGCCGGTCGAAACCAGCTCGGCATCGAAGCTGATGTCACCGCTGTCGGGGCCGACTTGATGCACTTCGACCGCCACCACGTTGTTCCCCGCGACGAGCAAATTGCGATCGAGTGTGAACTCGAAGAAGGTCGATTCATCCGCGCCGCTTGCGGCGAGCGTTCCGAAAGCGATGTCCCCTTCGGGCATGTTGCTGCGCGCGACCTCGGTCCCGTTGAGGTACACGACCGCGCCGTCGTCGCGTCGCATCCGCAGCGTCAATTGGCTGACACCGGCGGGATCGGTCACGTTGAACGACTTGCGAAAATAAGTCGTGATGTGCTTGTTCGCCTCGTCGCTGCCGAAGCTGACCGTCGTCGCCTCGTCGCCGTCACCGTAGCCGAGCTCCGCATTGCCACTCGACCAGCTTGAGTCGTTGAACGCGGAGGCTCGCCACGCGGTCTCTTGATCGCTGCCGGTGTCGAGATATTTCCACTCGGCCCCGTTCGCGATCAGCGTGCCGGTATCGACTCCCGTGTCGAACAGGATCGCGTTCGGATTGATCCCGCCGCCAACCAGTCGCGGATCGCTCCCATCGATCGTGTAGTAAACGTCGCCAGTCGGTGCGGTGAGAAACAGATCGAAGCCGACCGCCACTTGCCCGCCACGCTGACTGAATTGCGGAGCGTCAACGCTCGAAAACAGCGGGGCCGCCGCGCCTCGGAAGTTTTCTCCGCCTGCATCGAACAACACCGCCTCGCGAAGTTGCTGCAACAAGATGTTGTTGCGCGGCGGAATGAAGTTGTTGACGATGTTGTCGAGCACGTTCAGCCAATCGGCCTTCGTCAGCGGTGCCTCGCCAGGCGCACGCTTCGAATCGCCCCAGCGTGCGGACTCGGCGATGATCGCCTGCTGAATTTCGTTCGTGCGATTGAGGAACCGCGCGGTCGCAGCATCTTGTGTCAGCGCGCCGCCGTTGAAGAGATGCTGCTGCACCGAATCGCCGAAGGTCACGCGGAACTCTGCGACGTGCATCAGTTGTTGCAGGATCCACTGCGGCGAACTCCGGTCGAATGTCTCGCCCGCCGGGAACGGCCCGACCCGATTCTCGTTCGCGTTGAGCAGCGTGTGCTCAGAGTCGTGCGAGAAGAACTGGAAGCCCTGCCGATGGTCCACCGCTCGACTGCGGATGCCGTACCAGTTGTTCGGAGCTTGATTGCCGAGAAACGCGGAGACCGGCGCATCGAGATTGCCGCCCCACATCGCGATCAAGTTGTAGTCGATCAAATTATCGACATCGAGCAGCACCTCGAACGCCGCGTTGTTGCTGCCGTCCGGGTTCTTGCCTTGTAGCTTGAGGTACTTGTTGTAGCGTTCGGTCGCGTCTGACTCCGCCGCGATCTCGTTGACCGCGTCGTACAATCGCTGCCACGCATCGAGGTTTCCGTCGGTCGCGTTGAGAACGTAACCCGCTTGCGGCTCAACTTTGATAACGTCGTAGTCCGTTTCGTCACCGCCGAAGTACGTCTCGGCGTAATCCGCCTCGGATCGCTCCTGAGTTTGATAGATGCCCCAGTATTGGCCGTTGATGTAAAGGTGATAGAAGTCGCCGCGCGTGTAAGGCTGGCCCATCGCGTGTTGCGTGTCGCGCGAGAAGATGTCGCGGACCATGATGTTGTTGCCGTCGCCTCCGAACGACCACGAATAGTTCTGCGAGGTCCGCAAGTCGAACTGCTGAAAGACGTCGGTCCCCTCTTTGCCGAACAGCGGGTACTTGAGCGTCGCGTCACCGTATTGCTCGCGGAAGAAGAACCGCAATGCGTGCTTCGGGTTGTCACCGCTGCGACTGAACCCTCCACGAATGCGCAGCCCGGCATTCGCTTGAAAGCCCTTCGAGCCGTCTGGATTGATGAGTTCAATTGACCCCGGTCGCTCCCAAGCGATCCCGCTGCCACCGGCGTTGACATAGATGCCGCTGCCGGGATCGAACAGGTTCGCCGCGTCGGTCGTGACGCTGAAAGTCGGGATCGCCTTGAGCGAGTCGATCAACTGCGGCCCGTAAGTCGGATCGTTCACGACGTCCGGGTCCATGCCGTAGTCGAGGTCTTGTCCGTTGACCGGCCCGGTCGGGAACCCGGCGGGCGTCTCTTCATTCGGCGACTGACGAATGACGTCGTTCAAGAACAAGTAGGTCTGCGTATCGACGTCGCTCGCCGCGAAGTTGGCCTTGAACGCGGCGGCTCGCAACACGGTCGTCTTCGAGAGGTTGAGCGGCGACGTGTAAACCGTGCCGTGCGATTGGGTCGGCGTGCTGCCGTCGGTCGTGTATCGGATCGTCGCTCCGGATGTTGCCGTCGTGATCGCGACCGTAATCGGCTGCGTGTAGAAGCCGTGATCGACGCTGAACTTCGTGTCGGCTACTTGATCGACGAAGCCTTGCAAGTTCGCGCTGCCGGGAGTCGGCGTGTCGAAGAATTGTGGCGGCAAGACGTTCAAGCCAGTCGCGACAAGTTCCGGCGTCAACAGGAATGCTCCGTCGCTCTTCACGTTATTGAGCGCTTGAAACGCGAGCACATTGCGGCCCGTCGTCAGCAGATTCTTGACGTTGTTGAGATTGATCGACTCAACCGTGCGCGATTGCTCAGCCGTGCGCGATGTGGTCGCCGCCGACGTGACCGACAACGTCGCAGGCGCGTTCCGCTGTGCGATCTTCGTCCCGTTGAGGTACGCGACGAAGCCGTCGTTGTACCGCATGTTGAGCGTGAGATTCTCAACTCCCGCCGGGTTCGCGATATCAAACGGAACTCGCAACCACGCGGTCGAGTTTACATTCTTGACGCTCGTCTGCACGTCGGTCTTCGCACCAGCGGTATCAGCCGTCGTCACTTGCCAATTGAACGTCCCGTTCGACAGCAATTGATACTCGCTGCTGTCCACGAAGTTGTCGTCGCGGAAGCCTTGCCGAATCCCGATCTCGAACGAGTCGCCGCCGCCATGCTCAAAGAACATCGAATCGAGCGTCGCTGTGATCCCGCCCGCTGGAACAGTGAATTGCCCGACGGTCCAATCGTGACCGCGCAGACCTTCGTAGCGAATTTCGTTCGTAGGGCTTGAGTCCGAGTTGAACTTGTTTGTGAACGTCACGCCCGACAGCCGCAGCAACCCGCCGTCATCGCTGCCGAAACCGATCATCCAGTTCCCCGCCGGAATGAATACCGTCGCTTGAGCACGCAACGCGATGTCGTCTTGGTCGTCGTTGTTGACGCCGTTCGGATAAGCCTGATTCGTCCCGAACCTGCCGGTGTTGCTCGGATAGTCGATGACCTGCGCCGTCGTCCGAATGTCGCTCGCGAATGTGTAATCTCCCGGCGCGAAGTTGCCGTTGAAGATTGCTTCGGTTTCCGTCGTCGATTCAATAGCTCCGTCATTGCCGCCGTTGACGTCGATGAACCGCACGCCGATCCCCGGAGCCGCGATGCCGTAACCGATCCCGGTCGTCACGCTCTTCCAACGGGAGTCGATCGCAAAGTTCGGCTGCATCCAAGTCGTCAGCCGCGACGTGTCCGTCGAGTTCGGTACGAGCAAATCGCCGACCGTCCCGCTCGTCACCAGCCGCGATTCGGTCAGCAACCCAAACGAGACATCCTTCTGCTGCTGCGGAAAGTTCGGCGAGAACGCCTGCGCCACGCTCCGATTCGGTCGCACCAACGCGAGGTATTCTCCCGCGTCGTTCAACGAGAAGTTCGTGTGCAACTCACCCGACTTCCGATCCTTGCCCGACGCAAAGACGACTCGATACTCGCCCGCCGCCAACGAGACGTTCGGAAACTTCCACTGCGTGAGCTGCCCCGAATTGTCCGTGAGATACCAGTCGTTAAGGCTGACCGCATTCGCCGTCGGATTATGAATCTCAATCCAATCCGACGAGTCCCCATTCTCATCCAACAACCCACCGCTGTTCTTCGCGAGAAACTCGCTGATGAACGGCTCGGTCGAAGTCATCAGACAACGAGCCTCCAGCCGCTCGGCCACCTGAGCCAACCCCGACCTTCGCAAGCCGTGTCTGCAATCTCGTTCACTTCCCCCAAGCTGTCGGCGTATGAAATCAAGAATCAGGAACGGGCTGCTGAGTTTTCCAAGAGGCCGTCGAATCGGAGGTATCACGAGAGACTGCCCTTACAAATGTGAACGGAATGAGGCACGGCGCGTTGTGGCGAGAACACGAATGCTCGCGCCCCGCGATCAGCGTATAGCCATCGGAATGGGAGCGTCAATCAGCATCTCTTGATGCTGGAAACTCGGCTCGACCAGGGAAACTGGCGAACTCAGAAATCAGACAGAGGGTCCGCTAAGTTTGGGGACAGGCTGGCCTTGATTCGCCGGGTCCGGTTGCAGCGAGCGCTGCGCCGTTTGCTTTCCCGACTCCTCAATCAACGGAGAATCTCCGATGCGTATTTTGATCCCAACATTGATGCTGCTCGCAATGGCCCTGACGGGCTGCGACAAGGACGAACAACTCCGGAAGTGGCAGCAACAACAAGTCGAGCAACTCCAACAGCAGGCCCGCGAGAACGCTGAAGCTGCGAGAGAACTGGTCAAAGCTGATGCTCAAGCCCGGCAAGAAGTGGCCGTGATCCACCACGATCTGCAATCCGAACGGATCGAGATTGGCCAGCAACGGGACGCTCTCGAAGCCGACCGCAAGGAGGTTGCGACAGCACGCCAGCGCGTGCCATTGATGGCAGCAGCATTTCAAGGCGGTGCCGTGCTGCTGACGTGTGCGCTGGGACTCGGTGTGTGCGGATGGTTGCTGTCCGCAGTTTCAAAGCCTGACTCCGATGGCGAACTCGAAGACCTGCTGGTACTCGAAGTCGGTGGTGAATCCACGCCACTCTCGTCTTCGCGCCGGTTGGATTCGCCCACGGTCACGCCGGCCATCGAACTTCAGCATCCCGACCACAAGACCACACCTCACTTGGCCGCCTGAGGCGCTCCTGTCAACGGCACTGATTGACCTGTCTCACAACAGAGGAGGTTACAGACGAACTGATGGCTGAAGACAAAACGCTCCCCGGTTGGCCGCGTAAGTCCCTTGTCAAAGAAACGAAGCAATGCTTGTGGAGATACTTTCGCAGTCGACCAACGCAATTCGATGAGTGCTGGCGAGCCGCGTGGGAATGGGCCAAAGCCATCGCGGAACGAAGTCTAATGTTCCAGTTCGGCAAGTCGCGTCGTGCGAAGTGGCCGCAGGGGAACGAGATTGCAACGCAGTATCTCCTGCTGTCGCTCGTCCGCATGAAAGGGGATCACAACTTGCGTCTGCCGTTTCGGTCGAATGAGTGCTTCACGCCAAGAGTGGCTGCCATCTTGGGCGGCAGGATTGCCAAGCTTCAGTTTGATCTCAACGAAACATCTCAGCGCCTCGAGCACGGCGATCCGCCGAAATGCCTGGAAGGCCCGCCGTCGATGTCCTCGGAATCGTGAACCACAAATCTTCACACAAAGGATTTCGTCTTGTCCCACATCGTCACGATCGCAACCGAGGTGCGCGATCCGGTCGCCGTGTCAGCGGCTTGCCATCGTTTGCATCTCCCCGAACCGATCGCTGGCTCGACACGACTCTTCTCCGGGGTCGTGTCGGGCCTCGCGGTCCAACTTCCCGATTGGCGCTATCCGGTTGTCTGCCAAACAGAGACTGGCCAAGTGCTGTTCGACAACTTCAATGGACACTGGGGCGACCGCGTGCATCTCGACCGCTTTTTCCAAGCGTATTCTGTTGAAAAAACTCACATCGAGGCGCGTCGCCAAGGCTTCGAGGTCTATGAGCAGCCGCTGTCGGATGGCTCAATCAAATTGACCGTCAATGTCGGAGGAGCGTTATGAAGACCATAGAAATCCTCGTACGTCCGAACGGCGAGACGGCTCTCGAAACGCGCGGCTACTCCGGCGAACAATGCCAACTCGCCAGCCGTTTTCTGGAACAAGCTCTCGGCCGAACGATCAACGAGCAACGCACCGCTGAGTTCTACGAACCGGCTTTCGAGCACGCGCACGAACGTGCCACGCAACAGACGGGAGGCTGACCGATGTCATTGCTTTCCAGCCATTGCGCCAATTTCGACACGCTCCGACAAGCAGCATTCAACAACGATCTCGCGCTCATGGACTGCCGACATCGCGACACGGGCGAACCCATCGCCGTCTTGAGTGCCGCCAATCGGTTGCCACGCGGAGAAATCGGTTTTGTCCCACTCGCCATGCTGTTCAACGACAACCCTTACGAATTCCTCGTTCCGCCGACCGCGCCCGAGACGGACGCGCTTCCGGCAACGGATATGAATCATGATCCACCCACATCACCTCCAAGGGAGGCCACTTCATGACATTGACCACTCGCCTCGACGAATTGATCCGCGCCTGTTTCACCGGGTTATGGATTCAGTCGTTCGAGCACGAAGACGCAGCGCTCGACATCGCGCAGCTCTGTCACGCACACCAATGGCGATTCGCCGCCTGGGACGTCGATCGGGGTCTAGCACTCGCGAACGACTCCGCCGCCGCGCCGACCAAAGACCCGCTCGCGGTCCTGCGTTCCCTGCCGTCGCTGATCGCGCCGGACAGCACGACCGTGATCGTGCTGAAGAATTTCCACCGCTTCCTGCAAAACGCTGAGATCGTCCAAACCTTGCACAACCTGCTCGTCGCGGGCAAGCAATCGCGGCTGTTTTTCATTGTGCTCGCTCCCATCGTGCAAGTGCCAATCGAGTTAGAAAACCTGTTCGTCATAGTGGAGCATGACTTGCCCACGCGCGAACAGCTTCTCGACTTGGCGCGCGGCGTCGCTACGGAAGACGGAGATCTCCCTTCCGGCCCACCATTGGACGCACTGCTCGATGCCGCCGCCGGGCTGACGCGATATGAAGCCGAGTCCGCTTTCAGTCTCTCGCTCGTCCGCCACAACGCGCTGCGCCCTGACGTGTTGTGGGAACTGAAGAGTGGGATGCTCAAGAAAAGCGGTCTGATGCAGTTGCATCGCGGTCACGAAGCCTTCGATCAACTCGGCGGCTTGGAGTCCCTTAAAGCCTTTTGCTGTCGCGCTCTTCGCTACGGTGTCCGTCGCGCGGGCGTGCGCCCTCGCGGAGTCTTGTTGTTGGGAGTTCCCGGCACCGGAAAGAGCGCCTTTGCCAAAGCTCTTGGCAATGAAACCGGTCGGCCGACGTTGACACTCGATGTCGGATCGCTGATGGGCAGCCTTGTCGGCGAGAGCGAACGGAACATCCGCCAAGCCCTGCGCATCGCCGATGCGATGGCTCCCGCTGTCTTATTCCTGGACGAAGTCGAGAAGGCGCTCAGCGGCGTGGCTAGCTCCGGTCAAACGGACAGCGGCGTGAGTGCCAGGCTCTTCGGAACATTCTTGTCGTGGTTGAATGACCGAACCTCCGATGTGTTCGTCATCGCGACGTCGAACGATGCCTCGAAGTTGCCGCCGGAGTTTTCTCGCGCGGAGCGATTCGACGGCGTGTTCTTTCTCGAATTGCCGAATCGCGACGAACGACGAGCCATTTGGAATCTGTACCTTGATGCCTTCGACCTGGATCGCGATCAGAAGTTGCCGGCCGACGAGTCGTGGACCGGAGCGGAGATTCGTTCTTGCTGTCGGCTCGCTGCGCTGCTCGATCTGCCGCTGACCGAGGCCGCACGAAACATCGTCCCGGTAGCCATAACCGCCAGTGAATCGGTTGATCGCTTGCGATCTTGGGCGTCCGGTCGCTGTCTCGATGCCACTCGCGCTGGCATCTATCAAAAGTCGTCAGCGGGCTCGTCGCGCTCCTCACGAAAAGTCGTGCGCGACCCGTCTCTCAATTGAACACCTTCACCTTCTGACTCCAACGGAGGTCTTCATCCCATGAGCCATTCATCTCCGACCTCACGTCGGACTTCCCCTGCTGAACGACTGCTAACCAGCACGGCTGCCGTGCGACTGAGTCTGCGATGGTTCGGCGTTCGCAAATCCCTCAGCCCCGAACAAAAGGCCGAAGCCGCTGAAGCGTTCGGGGCTGCTGGCGAGTTCTTGAGCGCCGGCAAGAAGTTGCTCGACACACGGCATCCAGCCTACGGTGCAGTCAGTAGCGTTCGCGGTCGAATTCAATCCGTGTGGAAAGGACTCTCGTTGCCATACCCCGAACCCGCCATTCGATTGATTCGACGTGATGACATCGAGCGACTCGACACTCAACTGACGTCGTTGCGCAGCGAACTGACCACTGCGGTTGAGCAACTCGACCGACGATACGCCGAACTGCGAACGGCTGCGCAACAGCGCCTTGGCCGGCTGTTTAATCTCTCGGATTACCCGGCTTCGTTGAGCGGACTGTTTGCCGTCGAGTGGGATTTTCCGTCGATCGAACCACCGGACTACCTGCGACAGCTCAATCCAGAACTCTACGAACAAGAGTGCCGCCGCGTCTCCGCACGATTTGATGAGGCTCTGCAATTGGCCGAGCAGGCATTCCTCGCCGAACTCTCTCAACTCGTCGGTCATCTCACCGACCGGCTCGCCGGCACAGAGGATGGCAAGCCGAAAGTCTTTCGGGACACAGTTGTCTCCAAACTGACCGAGTTCTTTGAACGGTTCCGGCGGATGAACGTGCGATCGAACGAACAACTCGACTCTCTCGTGTCACAGGTCGAAGACCTTGTGAACGGCGTTCAGCCGCAATCACTTCGTGAAAACCGTGTCCTGCGTGAATCCGTCGCTGCGGAGTTGAACCAATTGTTACCCGTCTTCGATGGCCTGCTGGTCGATCGACCGCGCCGCAATCTTCTTCGGCAGGCGGGTGCGATTCCGGTGCAGGAGGCGGCCTGATGGTACTCGTCATCACGCCGGTCGGCGACGTCCGCTGCCTCTACGACGAATCGCTCGATCTGAGTTCACTGGGATCGGTCCACGTTCAGCGCGGTTCGCACGTTGAACCTGATTTCGTCGGCCAGTGGTTCGCCGACATGTCCCCCGTCGGTGGCCCCCGCTTGGGACCATTCCCTCGTCGGAGCGACGCGCTCAGCGCCGAGGTCGCTTGGCTTCGCGATCACTGGCTGGTGCCGCCAATGGTCTCCGATTCCTCCGCTCGCGTGTGACCAACGGTCGCGGCGACGAATTCTTGCTCAACCTCGTTACAAGGAGGTTTCCTTGGAAAGTTTGACCCTGCTTGGTGTGCTGACGATCCTTGCCTATTGAATCTTCAAGTCCGGCAAGAGAGTCGGCAGCGCCGGTGGATTCCGCGCCGGCTGCCGTTGGCGGCGACGTCGCCGCTGACGTGATCCTTAAACTGCAAAAATGAAGGACGGTGCGCCCGGGACAAACCGGGCGCACCGTCCGATTTTTTTAGCCATCAGAGATTTCGCAGACTGCCGACTTTCTCAATCAAACTGCGCATCACTACGGCTGTGTGATTTCTGGCCAAGTATTGTGTCCCAAATGACAGGAATTGTGTCCCAAACCAGTCCCAAACCACAGTTGGTGTGGGACACAGTTGTTGTCCGGCCGGGTATGACTGCATTTGGACTTACGATCGCGCAAGACACAGTTCTTGTCAAACTTGGGACACAGTTCCTGGCCAGCCGACCGATTTGGGACACAGTTATTGGCACACAGCCGTAACTACGCCAGTTTGATTTTGGTTATTCGACCAATCGCTGCAATTGCCGCTTCGTCAATGGACGCATCATGACGTCGATCGGGAGCAGCAGACCGTTGTCTGTCATCACGACGTTGATTGGCCGCACGTCAAATACTCCGACTCCGTGACCACCGAAGGCCACCGAATCGTAGGCTCCAAGGCGCTGAACTTTGAGCTTCACGAAACCCTGATTCAAAAACCAATGGTCAATCTCGTCCCATGAAGCCGGATTCCCCTGGATATCAGGTTGACTAATGATGATTCGACGAGACTTGGCATCGTGAGTGATCCCGACGAACCGAATCTCATCCCCAAAGCAGCGGTTCTGTAATCGCAGCCGATCCAGATATTGCAGCGGTCTTGCTGGAAGCAATATCGGCTCATCACCACTCAAGTCCACAGCGTATCCAGACGCCCAAGGCTTGGTGAACTTCAACCATCGACTGCCATTCGCGAGCCGTAGCAAGTCATGCTCGCGGCCTCCTTTTCGTTCGGGAGTCAGATGCGCGGGGAGAATCAGGCCTTCTTCCTCGCACCATTGCTCGACCGCTCGCCACTCCGCTCCGTATCGTTCGCCTTCAGGAAACGGTCGAGCTGCGCGTAGGCGTCGGCGGATGTTCGCTGCGGCATTTGCAAGCGAACAGCCCGCATCCGTTTGGCTTGAGCCGTGAGTCGTCTGGTCATTTTCATGATGAGCCAAGGTATCCCATTCCCGCCGAGATTCAAAGATCTTTGTGAAATGTGATTCGCAATCGAAACTCCCTCAAATTGTTGTAACACTGTCGCTTCAGTCCGGAGACTCTCACGGTATTGAATGGCTTCATACAGATCCGCATACGCGCGGGCCAGCCTTTTGGGCGTCGCGAGCCTTTCCAAAAGCCGTGTACCAGCCAGAAACCTGCTCCTCGAAAGTGATCACGGTCGTTGCGAGTTCGTCACGCGGGACGCGGTCCGCGGTCCGCTCGCGTCACGACGGCAGGATGCGCTTGACGCAATCGCGTCAGGTGGTCGGTGTCGAGGATGAAGAGGCTCATAGTCGGTTCGGATCCGCGTTGACCTGCCGACGATACTCGCGCATGTTCTCCAAAACCTCGTCCAGGTCAGGATGGTCCTTCCAAGTCGCGATGAGACTTGTCCAAGGCTGCTCTGTCGGACGACCGACATCCAGTTCCACGACTTCGACCTCCTTGAGCTTGGCGTCGAGTTGTTCTTTCAAAGCCGTCAATGTCGCTTCGCGCGTGTCCGCTTACGCCGAAAGCTCGAAGGGATGGCTAACGGAGGCGCGATATCGGTCATGGTTCAACGCTTCGAGGACGACTTCCACTTTCATCATTCACCACCGCACCATAGAGCCAATGAACGCCGAGGTGGCCCTGATGGTCCTCAGCCGGGCACAGTTTCTCGCAAAAAGAATTCAATTGAAACCCGACTTTGAACAATTCTCCGATCGCAACACTAAGGTCGCCGGACTCGAAAGTGTCTGCAACACCTTGGGCGAACGAGGTTTCACGAATCCGGCTGTGCCCGCCCCTGCGATCCACCTGGAGATCTGGAACGGCGATCGATGGACCGCTCACAATCGTCAGCGAACCGAATGGGGACAAAGTCATTGGCACATGCGCGTAATGATGCACAGTTGATTTCGGAATTCGTCCGTCAAGCGGAGCGGACGAGCGTGGATCGCACCACATGCCCGATCGTTTGCGCGTAGTTCGTCGCATGAACGACGTCATCCATGAGATGCTCAGGATTCCTAAATTGCATCGTCCGTTTGTACCTGTCGAATTCCTGATACTCGTTGAGAAATTCGTCCAAAAAAGAACCACAGTCCGAAGACGCCGGAAAACTGATCGACTTGATCTTGATGCGGGTGAAGAGCAATCCCAGCGATGCCGAGCGGTCCACGGTCCATTTCGTCAAAACGCCATCGCGGAAGGGCCTCGAATCGCTAGCGCCATAGAAGATCGAATAAATGGGACTGCTGGTCTGCAATTTGTCGTACAGCCATCGATTCGAGACGTGGCCGTTACCCCCGCCGTCAGCCGCAATCGCGATGACGCGGAATGCTCGACATTTCTTCGCGACCTCGGTGACGACATGCTGGCTGTCCTCGTTCGGTGGGAAGCGATCGAAGCGGCAAACTTGAAATTCGCGATCTTCTCGCATGTAACCGATCACGAGAACGGTCGCTGAATTTGCGCCGCCTCCCCAATCAATTCCAGCAACAAGCTGACCTTGGCCTTCGCGTGGCACGTCTTCATATCGTTTTACCATTGGCCGTTTGGTGCAGCAGGCCTCGACTTCTTCACGGGTGACGATGCGATCTCCCAGTGCAGTCGGCAGACCAAGGCATTCATTACGAAACTGTACCGGCCCATAGCTTGCCTGTTTTGCAATCAACTCTTCGTACTGAACCCACGGCACAAGAAAGTGGCTGATGCAGTAACCCTTTCCCCACGCCGATGCCGGATTGCGAGGCACCCACAATCCCTTTCGAGGGTCAATCCCTGTGCCACATTTCGGGCAGATAGGAGTGTGTGGTCCCAAAACCTTTTCATCGAGTAGTACTCGTTCTGCGCATTGACCGCACGGTACCAGCCACTCGCAAGCGGTTGATTGACAAAACGTGATGTCGAGATGGTTTTTAATTCCCTTCGGCGTTCCCGTGAGGATGATTTGCTTACGGCTGGAGTGCGATAAGGTCTCCATCAACACCGGCAAGTTTCCGGGCGCGGCATCCTGAAATTCATCCACGATCAAAACATCAGCCGACACACCACGGGCCGCATCAGCCGTGTTGAAAGCCGAGCGTACAAAAACTCGTGAACCGTTCGCAAAATTAAGTTTCCGTCCCGATAGATGCCGCTGCCCGACTCCAATCAAAACTCGTCGAACAAATGGGCTGTCCTGAATGGCCGGAATCAATCGCTCCAAGACGAAGAAGTCGGCCTGTTCCTCGCGCGGACAGCAGATCAGAATCTTGATTCCACGATATTTGACAGACAGATAAATGATGATGTTCACCAACATCGTCGATTTCTCGACCTGCCTGCCGCAGCGAAGAATCAAGTTCCCCTCGGCGGCGGCATACACCTCCGGCAGGTAGGGACGACCAGCGAAGCTGATCAAATCGTCGCCCAAGAAAATGAAACGCTCGGTGAACTCAAGCAGCTTCACTTTCGTCACCTTGGATCTCTTTCAGAATTTCATCGATCTGTTCCTGCGGCAGGATTGCCGCGAAACTGTTGATGAGCTTCGGATTCTTACGGATCTGCTCAACCAGATCCGTCTGACTAATGACCGGAGCACTGTTGCCGGTGCCGCGTTGTCGCAGATGTTGGAGCATCGTACTGTAAACTCCGCGAACCACATTGGCCTGACTGGTATTGATCGCCCCACCCAGCAGCAGTCCAGATATATTGTCCAGCGCGTTGAGGCAGCGCTCTTCACTCGGCGGCACAGGCTTACGCGAGTTGCCGGGAGTGCCCTTTGGTGGGCGGGGCACGCTATGTCGCGCACCTGCTTGTGGATCGGTGTCATCATGGCCGTTGTGACCTTCGGGACGAATCTCTGACATGGCTCATTCCTTTTGAATGGACAGACAATTCAGGCAAACGAAACACACATTTCAGGCAGTTCCAACCGCCTGAGTGAACACTTCTCATTGATCGCAACTCTGCGACATGACATCGCTATTGATTGACGTCGCGGAATCATTGATCCCTCCGCCAAGGCCAACTTGGTTCCGAAGAATTCGATCAAGATCGCCACCTAATTCAGGTAAAAGGGTGAGCCTGGTTAGGAACCTCGGTAGGCCCATCAGCAGCCGATCTCGATCCGGTGATTGCAATGCCAACAAGATCGCTGACAACATGCGTCTCGCTGTCGCGATCCGCGCGATCTCAACTGCATCTGCAAGACTGGCTGCGGATAAGTCCAAGCTGGAGCAGACCAACAAGATTGACCAGAACCACTTCTCGATCGGAAGTGGGGAATGCTCCAGATTGTTCCCTGACGGAGTCCATGCTGGGAACCACAATGGCCGCATTCCCACCGTCGCCGCCCCTTGAGCCAGCATCGCTTGGGTCCGTCTCCGCAGTGCGGGCATCGCCACTGATCCACTACTTGCGATGAAATCAAATACTGCTCGCAAGTCATCCGATCCGGGAAGTGTCTTCGGATGTCGGGCAACTCAAGCTTAGCAAACGGTTCCTTCTCGTTCTTTGTTGTCAGCGTGTCGATGAATGCGAGTGCCCGGAACAATCCGTGTTGTTGCTGACGGCGATTTCGGTTGAGCTTCTCGATGTGCTCACTGGAAATTGACGCCACCAAATAATCATCAGCGGAGGTTTCCTGGGGCTGGTCATTACTTCCGCTCCCTGGCACTACGGTCGCCGCGTTAATTCTCACCGCGTTGCAGCCTCCCACCCGCAGAATTGACTCTTCGCACGCATCCCAAGACTCGATGCCGGACGCGCGGTGCGCCACCTGCTGCCACAGTATGCGCTGGAGTTCGGTTTTCGGCCGTTGCTGCTCGGTTAATCGCTGATTGATTTCAGCGGCGCGAATCGCAATTTGTGCGGGCAGGCGTTTTGCCGCTACTAATCGGCTCTCGACCGCGCTGGCAACATCGGCTCGTTGCTCCACAGTATTATTCGATAGCCTCGCATCCATGCGGCACCTTCACACCATTAAGGCCAGCTCTTTTGGGTCGGCCGAAGATCACGCAGTCTTCCTGACCACATGTCGCGGCTGCCGAATTAACGCGAGCCGCCACACAATCCTAGCAGGGAGAGCCAGACACGCAAGCGTTTTTTTTCGGTTATCTGCCCACTATTGGGCAGAATAACCAGCCCGTCCCGATTTCAGCCGGAAGACTTGATCACGAATTCTCGCGATGTCCAAGCTGAGAAAGCAGAGTGGTTTGAAATTGGACGGTCGGAATTCCTTCGTGAGGAATGAGTACCATCTCGTCTCGTACTTGAGATGATCGAGCTGGAACGCGACTTTCACCCAACTTTTTTCATCAAAATATGCAGTTGCAGAAATATCCTGCCGCCGCAGCATCGCCGCAATGCACGATTCGTTCGCCCGCGGACTGGATTCATCGGGCAACGACTTTGAGCTGTAGGGAAGCTCCAACAGGCCCGACAAAAAGTCCCGGATTTGCTGGTGCGCCAAGCCAAAATCGAGCAATCGTGCCGCGCAAGCAATAATGAATCCCACGTCTGGGTAAAACTGTCGGGGGCGTCCAGCCGCATCTTCCACAAACGAGAGGTGCAGTCTCGGAACCAACTCGTGATCGAGCACATACCGAATGCGTCGGCGTTCAATGCCGGTGATTTCCGCCAACTCCGTGATGTCCATGCTCAATCACGTCCTAATGATTTCGACGGGAGTCTCCTACGCAGATATTCGCATCCTTCGCGAATACGATCAATCAAGACTATGTGTGGTCAAAAAACTCTGCCATAGCGGAACAGTCTGTCGCGGTTCGCTTTGGAAATGCTGGCTAGGTGAGAATCTCGGGCTGGACCTGCCCAAGTTGTCCGATTATGAGCGTACGAGTAAGCCCCCTTTTTGAGTTGCTCGGCTAACCTGCGAGAGGTGGCCCTTCGGAGGAACTTTCGATGGATTCTGTGCTGCATACGTGGCAGTTCTTGTTGATCGGGTTCGCAGGGTGGATCAATCGTAGCCGGCAACGAGCGATCGAATACCTGCGGACAGAGAATCAGATTTTGAGAGAGATCGTCGATGAGACACGGATTCTGCTCAACGACGATCAGCGGCGGCGGCTGGCGGTGCTAAACCGACCGGTCTTGCGGCAATGTCTCCAGCGGGCACGCTGATACCACGAACGGCCGCGCTGCTGGAATTCATTGCGGGTAATGGCGAGCATTCCTTCCGGCCTGCCCTTGATGCCATTTCCGGCGAACAACTCAGCGGGAGCTTCGCCCCCCGACCCCGACTAATGATGAATTACATCATTCGATTCTCACACAGGCGAGTCAGACGTTGGTCGAGCTGGGTCAGTTCACGATGACGTTGTTCGGCAACGCGGAGTTGATCCTGCAACTCTAGACGATTCCGTTCGGTCGATGCTTCGCTGGTGGCCACGGATTGGCGCAGCAAATCATCGACTTGGCGTTGCAGGGATTTTTGTTGATCGCGCAGCCAACGGATCGCTCGCGACGACCATTCTTTCAACAGCTCCTCGATGTGCCGGCGGCATTCGTTTCCCACTACGTCTCGCAGTCGAGTCAGTTCTCGTTCCAATAGCCAGTCCCGCTCTTCGCGAAAGCTGTGAAATGTCCAGGCGGTGCCGCTAAGAAACAAAACCAAAATCAACGGAGCCAGCAGCGCGGTCATACCACGGCCGTAGCCGAAGGCGGCTTGGTGCGAATCGGAACGGCGACCTGCCTGCCAATCGCAGTGGCTCCGAAGAATGTCGATCGTTGCTTACGGATTCTCGACGCGCTGATCAAGGCGTGGGATCGCTGGGGGGATCAGTTCAAGTCTTGAAGGACGCCTCGTCGAACTGGTACTCGATCGGACTGGAGTTCAACGGGGATTCGCTGCAAATTCGATGCGTTAAAGAGACTGAGCGAATTGACGCGGGGAAGGCGAATGACCCTTGGCATAGTCGGCAATGGAAGTACAAGCCAACGGGGAAGTTCACTTTGCAGATCGAAAATGCTGTCTATGGCCACCGCAGTCGATGGGCCGATGGGACTCGACAACAACTTGAGAAGATCCTTGGTCGATTCGTCGACAGTGCGCTGGCACAATTGGCCGAGAAGCGTCTCAACCGATTGGACGACCAATGTCGCGGTCGCCAACGGGCGGCGGTGAAGCAACTTCGTGAAGATCGCCAGCGACGGCTTCAAGCGGAACAAGCTCGTCGCAAGCAGCTTCACGAAGACGCCGACCAGTGGCACAACGCAGCTCGGATTCGAGAGTATCTCGCCGCTGTCAAAAGCCTCCTGGAACTTGGCCGCTACGAAGCAACACGACACGAGGCCATCAAGGAGTGGATTGAATGGGCTTCCTGGTACGCCGATGAGTTTGATCCGCTCATCGAAGCCACACCCCGACCTGGGATTCGTGAGCTCCCGGCAAACACATCGGTGGGGAACTTCGATTTCACTCGCAAGGGGAAAGCCGTCGTGAAAGCACTTGGCGTGACCAACACCGACGAGCTTTTCAAAATCGATCAGGACACGGTGCGGCGTGTCGCCCACCAATACGACTATTGGAATTGCTGGGAGGAGATTTGCTCCGTGCTTGAGGCACTGGGCTACGATGTGTCCTCTCGGTATCACTTTTGGTGATCCTGTCGCCAGATTGCTCCCAACCGCGACGACGATACCATCGGCATCATGAGCCAACGGAAGAAGACCACCAAGAAACCGGCCAAGCTGCTGGATTACGCCAACCTGCTGGGCCAAGTGGAGGAGCGTATCCGGCACGCTCAGGTCCGGGCCGTGCTCTCGGTGAATGCCGAGTTGATTCGGTTGTACTGGGACATCGGTCGGATACTAGATGAGCGCCAGGCTCAAGAGGGGTGGGGCGCGGCGGTTATTCCTCGGCTAGCTCGTGATCTCCATAACGAACTGCCGGAGATCAAGGGTTTCTCCGAGCGAAACATCAAGCGAATGCTCGGTTTCTTTCGCGCGTACCCCGATCCCTTCGGAATGATGCCACAGCATGTGGCACAAAGTCCGGCTCGGGCGGTTTTGCCACGAGCTGTGGCAAAACTGACGGCTCCTGCAAAAGTGCCACAGCCTGTGGCACAAATTCCCGCGGCCGATTCCATGCTCTGGTCTGTCCCGTGGGGTCATCATGCACTGCTGCTGGAGAAGGTGAAAGACCTCGATCACCGCTTGTGGTACATGGGGCAAACGCTTCAGCACGGTTGGAGCCGGAATATCCTGACGATCATGATTCAGAGCGCCGCTCACGCTCGGCAAGGCAAAGCGATCAGCAACTTCGCCGACCTGCTGCCGCCGGCTCAATCGGACTTGATTGTCCAGGCGCTGAAAGACCCATACGTCTTCGACTTTCTTACACTGGAAGAACCGTTCCACGAGAGGGAACTGGAGACGGGCCTGCTTCAGCACATCCAGCGGTTCCTACTCGAGCTCGGTCAGGGGTTCGCCTTCGTCGGTCGGCAATATCCCATCACCGTTGGGGACGAAGACTTTTACATTGATTTGCTTTTCTATCACCTGCGATTGCGTTGCTTCGTCGTCATCGACCTAAAAAAAGGAGCGTTCAAAGCCGAGCACGCCGGCAAGATGAATTTCTATCTGAACGTCGTGGACGACAAACTCCGTCACGAAACCGACGCCCCCACGATCGGCCTGATCCTCTGTCAGGACCGCAACCGCGTCATCGCCGAATACGCTTTGCGAGGCATGAACAAGCCGATCGGCATCTCGGAATACGAACTCACCCGAACACTCCCCCGCGAACTGCAATCCAACCTCCCGACCATTGAAGCCATTGAAGCCGAACTGGCCGGAATCCCGCCAGAAGAGCCGAATCCAAAACGCCTCACTGCCAAGAAGAAAAAGGCGAGCAAGAAACATTCAAGGCCGTCGTAACGCTCGCTCAATCAAGCTCAAAGACTCGTGTCACGGCGGGACGTCCGTATTCGGCACCGCCGGTCAGCACCTCGACATTGGCGAGCGGACGCGCTTCACCTTCGCCGTGCGTGTGACCACAGAGCACGGTCAGCTTTCGTTCGGGATGTTCGCGCATGATGTCGAGAATCGCGTCACCCATTGCTTTGCAGGTGAAATGCGGTGCCCAGTTGTCGTCTGAAAGTCGGCCTGCATGCCAGCAGGCTTCGCGCAGCGGTGGCACATGCGTGAGGAGAACGACGTGCTCGAAGCGGGCGAGCGCTTCTGGCAAGACTTGGTGAATATGAGCCGCCGCTCCAGCGTGGGACGCCGGTCGAGTTGGAAATGTCCAGCAAGCTCAGCAATCAACGCATAGTCGGTGAGGATCACATCGGAGTTTTCGTAGTCGCCGTATCGTGCGTCTGCCCAACCGTCGTGTCCGATCAAGCCGACGCGAGGCGTCAGCTCGATCACTCCGAGTTGTGTCAGGTAATGAAGATCGGGATGTTCGCGACACAGTTGTCGTATTGCTTCGCGCACGACCGGAATGGAGCCTTTGTAGAAATCGTGATTTCCCAAAACGAAGTAAATCGGGCGTTTGAGACGCGAATCAAATTGAGCAAGGTACGTCGCCAAGGTCTCTGCTTCACCGACATCGCCGCCGATCAGAACGGACGCGGACTCAGTGGCGATGATTTCATCCAGAAACTGTTCGACGCGTTCCAAGCCGACGAAGTTCAGATGAAGATCAGTGAGCCAGACAACGCGCGTCATCTCAATCTTCGTTTCCAGGGGAAGGTCTCAACGAGGATGGCAAGAAGTCACTGCTCGCTCTTGGCCTTGAGTGAACGACGTCGCCACGGTGCGGGAATTGTTTGTCGTCGTTCGGCGATCCGCTACTGTCCGCGACTCGGTTCGGCCGCTCGGCTAAAATTATATTCTCACATTCCCCGTGAAACGACATCTGCTTCCTGATTGGTCAGTGGTCACGACGATGATTCTGAAAATCCGTGTTTCGCCCCACGGGCGATTGTTGTGCGAACCGATCGCGGACGGAGCTGAAAACTCCAACGGGACGGCGGCGGAATTGACGGACGGCTCGGCGCGGTTGCTTTGCGAGTCGTTTCAGCGATCATCGGCGGAGGGACTATTGCTGCTGGCGGAACCGCACGTGGCCGAGACTCTGCCGCCCGATCTCTTGTTCTGGCGCGAAGATGCGCGGCGCTTCTTTCAGGCGGTGTGTCAACTTGATGAGGAACGGTTGGCGGAGTTCGCGGGAAGGAATGCGAGTCGCGGGAGCGACTCGCCTACGTTTCGACCGGATGATCTGGCACTGGCAGTTTTGATTGCGGAGGCTCCGCCGATGCACGGGTTGGAGTATCTCACCCCGGAAGTGCTGCGGCGGTTGTGGGACGAGTTGGCGGAGTTGGTGCGGCGGCGCGGCACAGAGACGGACGGTGGGCTGCCGGCGTTTTTGCGAGCGGTCAATCCGTTTCAACATTTGCTCGGCCGAGTGACGTTTCATCTGGCCGAGAACAAACGGGACGAGAGCCGGCCGTTCGCGTTCATGGCCACGTACTCGCATCGGATGTCCGCGCGGGCGGCGGTGCAGCATCTGCCGTTGGCTCAGGCGCTCAAGCAGTACGCGGGAGAGCGGGATCAGGCGAAGCTCGCGGAGTTGCTCGCGCCGGTGCGGGCTGCGGCGGACAGGAGCGCCGTCGTGAAGGAACTGCTCGCCTCGCGGGCGTTGTTTCAACCGCAAGCCTGGCCGATCTCGCAGGCGTATCGCTTTCTGCGCGACGTGCCGGCAATGGAACAAAGCGGGCTGGTCGTGCGCGTGCCCGATTGGTGGAAGGCTCGCAAGCCGCCGCGACCGCAGGTGCAAGTGCGAATCGGCGATCAGCGTGCGAGTCAGATCGGCGCGGATGGGCTTTTGGATTTCTCGGTGGACCTGGCGCTGGATGGCGAGCCGTTGTCCGACGCCGAACGCAAGAAACTGCTGGCCGCATCGGAGGGACTGCTGCTGCTGCGCGGCAAGTGGGTCGAAGTGAATCGCGATCAACTGCAAGAGGCGTTGTCTCACTGGCAACAGTTGCAGAGTCAGCACGCGGGGGGCATCGACTTCTTGAAGGGGATGCGGTTGCTCGCCGGAGCACAGCTTGATGCCGATGACACGTCCGTTGATGTGACGGCCGATTGGGTGGGCGTCACGGCCGGAGACTGGCTGCGCGAAACGCTGGAGCAACTGCGCGATCCGAGCGGTGTGGTCGGTTGCTCGCCGGGTGAAGGATTGAACGCGACGCTGCGTCCGTATCAAACGGACGGCGTGCGCTGGCTGTGGTTCATGACGCGACTCGGACTGGGCGCGTGCTTGGCCGATGACATGGGCCTTGGAAAAACGATTCAGGTGATCGATTTGTTGTTGCGACTGCGTGGCCGTCATGTTCTGAGCGGCACGGCGCTAGCCGCCGGTCCTCGGCAAACACCGGCGACTAGCGCCGTGCCGCTCACGGAGATATCCAGTCTGCTGATCGTGCCGGCGTCTCTTGTCGGGAATTGGAAACAGGAACTGGCGCGGTTTGCCCCGCAGCTCAAATGTTTCTTCGCGCATCGGTCGGAGTGTGATGCCGAGACGCTCGATCGCGTCGCGAAGAAACCGGCCGATGAACTCAAGGACTTCGACCTGGTCGTCACGACCTACACGCTGGCTCGCAAGGCGGACTGGGTCGCGACCATGCGGTGGAAACTGGTCGTGCTGGATGAGGCTCAGGCGATCAAGAATGTTTCGTCGGCGCAGACGAAGGCGGTCAAAAAGCTCGACGCGGCCGGGCGGATCGTGCTGACCGGAACGCCGGTCGAGAATCAGCTTGGCGACTTGTGGTCGCTGTTCGATTTCTGCTGTCCGGGACTGCTCGGCTCGGCGAAGCAGTTCAAGGATTTCGTGAAGCGGCTCAACAAGCAGCAGGATGCTCATGCTTACGGAGCGTTGCGGCGGCTCGTGCAGCCGTACATTTTGCGGCGGATGAAAACCGATCCGAGCATCGTTCCCGACTTGCCGGAGAAGACGGAGATGCGAGCCGAATGCGGCCTCTCCAAGAAACAAGCCGCGCTGTACGAGCAGTTGGTCGATGACCTCGCGAAGCAGTTGAAGAAGGCGAAAGAAGCTCGCGAATCAGGCAAAGCCGGTGACATGCAGCGGCGCGGGTTGGTCTTGTCGATGCTCATGAAACTGAAGCAGGTCTGCAATCATCCGTCGCAGTACCTCGCTCAGCCGGAGTTCGCGGCGGACGACAGCGGGAAGTTTTTGCGGCTCGCACAAATCTGCCAGCCGATCGCCGAACGGCAAGAGAAGATGCTGGTCTTCACGCAGTTTCAATCGGTCTGCGAGCCGCTCGCGACGTACCTCGGTGAGGTCTTCGGCCAGCCGGGACTCGTGCTGCACGGCGGCGTGCCGGTCGGCAAACGGAAGGAGCTGGTGCGGCGATTTCAAGAAGAGGACGGCTGGCCGTTCTTCGTGATCTCGGTGAAGGCGGGCGGCACGGGCCTGAACCTGACGGCCGCGTCGCACGTCGTCCATTTCGATCGCTGGGGGAACCCGGCCGTCGAAAACCAAGCGACCGACCGAGCCTTCCGCATCGGTCAGAAACGCAACGTGCTGGTCCACAAATTCGTCTGCCGAGGCACGCTGGAAGAACGCATCGACCAGATGATTCGGGACAAGCAAGAGCTGGCCGATCAAGTGCTCGGCGCAAAGAACGAAGGCGAGACGCTGCTGACCGAAATGAGCGATCGCGAGTTGCTGAAGTTTGTCGCGCTGGACATCACCCGCGCGGCGGAGGAGTAGGCTGACTCTCTGAGTCGGCCTGAGACACTAACCCGAAGCGCAAGCGAGGACGGGCGCACCAAGGCGCTTCCATTTCCAGATCACCGCCGTTTGGAGCGCCCGCCCTCGCTCGCGCGTCGGGTTCGTGTGTTGGGCTTCACGAGATCTGCGGCGCTTGCCAATCGCCGTTCGTTTCGGCACTCTTTCGTCAGACATTTCCCCCCTTCGGAATGGAGTCAATCATGGGCTGGGGCTATGACCAATGGGCACCATACGTGCCGGTCGCTCAGAAGAAGGCCAATGCCGTGAAGCACGCGGCGCAGTTGGCCAAGAAGCAAGGCCGTCCGCCAGCACCGGTGAAGCTCGAAGGCCGCAAGATCGCGACGACGTTTTGGGGCCAGGCCTGGTGCAAAAACCTTGAAGCCTACAGCGACTACGCCAACCGTCTGCCGCGCGGTGCCACTTATGTCCGCAACGGCTCGGTGGTGGACTTGCTCATCAAGCCGCGAAGCATCGAGGCGATTGTCGCCGGTTCCGAAACCTACAAGATCACGATCAGCATTGACGGACTCTCGAAGCCGACGTGGAAGAAGATCAAGCAGGAATGCTCGGCCTCGATTGATTCACTGCTCGATCTGCTGGCCGGGCGGTTCTCGGACGGGGTCATGCGGCGGCTGACTCGACAAAAGGAAGGTCTGTTTCCGTCACCGGGCGAAATCAAACTGAAGTGCAGTTGCCCGGACTATTCCTACTGCTGCAAACACCTCGCGGCGGTCATGTACGGCGTGGGAGCACGGCTCGACAAACAACCGGAACTGCTGTTCGTGCTGCGCGACGTCGATCATCAAGAACTGGTCTCGCAAGCGGTCGCCGAAGGGAACCTCGATCGGGAACTCAGCGGCCATGACGGCACTCTCGCCGGCGAAGACCTCGGTGCGATTTTTGGCATCGATCTGGAAACCGCTCCAACCGCAACTCCGACGACCTCCAGCAAGGCCAATCGCAAGCCGGCCCGCAAGCCGACAAGTCAGCTCTCTGTGGCCAAGACGCCGGTCGCCAAGAAACCTGCGACCAAGCGGAAACCGGTTCGCACCAAAGCGGTGGCGAAACAACCAAAAGCGGCCACGAAGACTCGCGGCAAGACCTCGACTGCGAAGCCAGCCCGGAGAAGAATCGCTGGCTGAGGCCGCGAAGAAGTGAACGCCGCTGATCGCTCCGTGTTCAGACCACTTGCGCAAGCCACGCGGCAGAATCGTTGCCGAACAACATCGTTCTCCTGCAACTGCAGGTCCACGAGGCTCTGCCGAAATGCCTGTGCAAAGTGATCGCCTTTGGCACGCCCGCAACAGATACGTTGCGATTGAATTACTGCTGCATCGGCAATGTTGCTGCGGAACATCCTGTGATGACTTCTTGTTCGATGCGCAACCGTGTCTTCGCAAGGCATTGGAGTAAATCCTGGCATGGCAACTTGTCGGCCAGAATTTCGCGAATAACTTGAGAATGCTCTTCCTCGGTGAGCGCGATTCCCGCTCGTTCGAAGCGTTCATGAGTCTTCGCACCCATGTTAATCGGTTGAATGTCCAATCCTGTTCGCTCCATGAGCGACGCGAGGATTCGGACGCCCGGTAAATCCAGGTCTCCGTGGTGCTCGAACGAGGCAGCCGGAAAACTGTGTGCGATCAGGCGCAGCAACGCGATGACGGCCCGGTTCGCTTGGCCCTCTGTGTAAATGCAAACGGTGGTGGTTTCGTGCCGGTGTTGCTCGACCAAGTCCAGAAACGAAGTTTCATTTTCCACGCACACCACTCGTTCAATTTTCTGATCCGAAAGGATTTCGCTCCCTGCGAGATGCAGCGCAGACAGCCAGACGGGTAATCCCTCGGCGGCGGCTTCGCTGGGCCATCGAAACATTGCCGCACCACGTTTGATCGCGAACCGTCCGAAAACCAGGACGACCACCGAAGTCAGATTCTCAACGATCCCAACCTCCGCGAGGGCTCGACTGCGAACCTCGTTCGTGTCCAATCCTTGGAATTGCGTGGCCAGTTCGGAGTCGAAGCCCAGTAAGTCATCCGCAAGATCACGCCAAACTTGATTCCGCGGACGCATCCAGTGAGTGTCGCCGGCAACCTTGCGCGAGACATGGACGACACGCTCAATGCGGATGGCATCGTGACGGAGTGCGTCCGTGTAGCGCAACAAGTTCATGTAACGATCGAGTTCCGCTTGGATTTGTTCTGCGGTCCAACGGGAGCTTCGAGACCAGAACCGTCCCTGGTGTTGCTGCGAAGTTTCTTGCTCGCGGCCGGCGACGTGTCCTGTCAGCCCACCGTCGTTTGCATACGTCTTCAAGATGCCGACGATCTGGTCTTGCCGTGATCGCCGTTCTTGTTTGCGATTCGCCAATTTGCGACCGAATGCCTCGGCGAGCACTGGCAACAGCGTGCCAGCTTGTCCGAGGTGCTCACGTTCCCAGCGGTCGAAATGGGGCGTGATCTTGCGACCCCGCGCGGACAATCGCACATAGTTCGTCGAAAAGAATGAGGCCAGAGCGATGTGCCAGGAAATGTCCACATCGAGAGTCAATTGCTTCGGAATCTGACCGTCACTTTCGGCGCGATCGAGCAGCCATTTCGCCGCATCTTGAGCGCCGGGAGTTGCCGCCAACCAGCTTTGGACAGTCGAGGCGAGATCGCTGCTACTCATGACATTTGTGCCGGACTACCGACGGCTTCGAGGTTTGGCTCAGGGAACAACAGACCTTGCGGCTTGATGCGCTCCCATTCGATGGGAAGGACCGTGACGTTCTCCTGCTCGTCCTTTTCGACCAATACAGTCGTGCTGTCACCGGCGTGTTCCTGGATCGTGCCATCCAGATCCGGGGTCGCGATGACGAAATCCAAACCCAGCTTCTTTCCGCACTGCAAAAGCAATTCTTTGCGTTCCGTCTGCAATCCGAAGAACGCATCGTCGAGCATCAGCAGTCGCAGACGTGCCTGACTACGATCAAACAAGAGCGCGGCCAACGCCAGCAGCAAGAGGTAATTGTGTGTGGCTTGCGCGCCGACCGATCCACGAATCATGTCCTCGGAACTCATCGAAGCGTCGGTGTCTGACGCGGCGAGTTCGATCCTAAAGCTGTAGTCAAACCAGTACCGGTAGTCCAAAAACTGCGGCACATCTCCCTCGATCAAGAGCTGGTCGCGCCGCTCTTCCAGGTAATGCCGAAGCTGATCGCGGCTTTCCTCGTTGAGCGCGCCCTGACGGCCAATGATCTCGACCAGCCTTTGGTGATCCGTTGCCGGTCGCGCATGGATTTGGAAACGATTATGGCCAAACGTAAGTGGTTGCAACACGCGATTCACGTCGCTGACGGCCCGCCGCAATTTGAAGAGGTCATTCCTCAACCGCTCGGTCAGATCCCTGGCGAAAATCACCTCAAACAATTCGCGCGTTTTCTCGTTGAGCGATTCTTTGATCTGCCGCTCTTGTTCACGACGCTCTTCGAGAATCCCGTCCAGTTCAAGATCGCTGCGATCGCGGATGATGAGGACGGCATCTTCGTCTTCCAACCGAAAACCATATCGAGTCGCGAGTTTGACGTTCATCACGCCCGTGTGGTCAAAATACTCGGCCGTGTCTGAAACGCCAGCCGCGGTTTGCTTTGGGAACACTGTCCCGGTGAGAATCTCGGCCGCAGCCTGCTTCAATTTGGCCGAATTGGGAGGATCGATCGGGACGGAGTCTGGGGAT
>SXGU01544859.1_pt1 | contig 32895 bp, 33 predicted proteins | sample 3174531 | NCBI WGS metagenome assembly SXGU01 (sample SAMN11356863, study PRJNA531348) | freshwater metagenome | isolation source: freshwater sample F1-140 | place: China: Fuxian Lake, Yuxi | collected 2017-12-25 | reverse complement strand
TATTCGTTGTATTCGTTGTATTCGTTGTATTCGTTGTATTCGTTGTATTCGTTGTATTCGTTGTATTCGTTGTATTCGTTGTATTCGTTGTATTCGTTGTATTCGTTGTATTCGTTGTATTCGTTGTATTCGTGCGGGGCTTCGGTGCTGGTGCCTTATCTGTAAGCGGTGGTGCCATTGCCTTCGTAGTATAAGCAATAAATAGGCGTGACCAGGGGGGTAACTGGCACATCATGTATAAGTTTTACATCAGCCCCAGCTTCTACTGCGGAGGACTGTAGGGTGTTACTCAAGACCACAAGCCATCCTCTGAAACCCAGTGTTCAGTATTAATTTTGTTCGGTTGGACATAATTAATAACCGTGCGTAACATATACAATACGTAGCTATCTTTGTACAAAACCCTACAAATATCATTTTAAGACTCTGCCCGTTGCATATTTAAAATTTTGCTAATCTTAGGCCCAATAGGATGATCAAGCTGCTCTGTATACACCTGTGCCAAATAGCGCCTGACAGGATTGCCGGTCCGGTCGTATTCCCAATAAATTGCCTTAACATAAAGCATATCCAACACATCATTGGGTATATCCTCTTCAGGATAGAGGAAATCTAACAATGTAATCAATGATGGCACATATCCTTCTTTGACGGCCTCTACTGGTTGGAACGCACCACGATATACAACAGAGGTCATGGATACAAAAATGTTCTCTCGCATCTGGAGTGGGATGGTGATGTATATCTGGAATACCCTATTTACAGTAAGAAGTTGGTAAGTGGCTGTAAGGATATTTTGGGACTGTACAGCGCATGGACCGAGTATCCAACCGAGGATCAAGTTAAACTGGGTAATTTACAAATGGAGGCAAGTATAGACATAGTTGTCTGCGACAAAGGTAAGCCCGCTACGGTATCGAAATTGTACATAAGCACCTATGTACAGAGGCAAAACGTACTTTTTTGAAGTCACTGAAAGATCAATATCGAATTAATTTCCAAGTCTACGAAGTTAGTGCATCATGGGTCTTGGATCAAATTCATGGCTATGTTCCAAAGATATTGGATATGGTACGGCTGTAACTAGCATCTACCTTGTAGGCTTTTTATTCCAACATTTACATCTATCGCGTGAGACTACTTCACACTAAGAGAGAATGATGAGAGCTGCGTTTGGCGCCGGTGCAACCCAACACAGATGCAGATGCATACAGACGAGCAGTTGATAGCTGGTATTACCGAGCAACTTTACGATTCCTTTACATTGGACGAAACTGAACGAAAGCTCATCGATCTGATCTCAGAAAATATACTTCAATATATACGATGCAACATGCTACGGGAAGTACCTACAAAGGTAGAAGTTGCTGCGCGTTCCAGCAAAGCGCCTCTACCTAAAGGCAATGCCTACTCACAGTTTACTAGTGCTGTTAGTGCAGTAAGTCGTGGTGGGGCAGTTGGTACGGTTACAGTCTCTGTCGTGAAGAGGCAGATGACACCCAAAGCTAGCGAACTTATTGTAGGGCATGAAGCGGACATGCCCTACGGCAGCTCAATTACATTTCTTGAGTTGTTCGAGCGTGTAAATAGTTTTGAGACACGGCCTATGAACCGAGCATCACTGATGTGGAATCTAGTCAGTGATGATGATCGGGCAATGGTGATAAGGATGTGAACGGATGGACTACAGGGAGGGACGCACAGAGGGAGTAGAGTAGTATACTTTGTGGAACTAATATGGCCGTTAGTATAGTATTTTTTAAAAATATTATACCGTATATGGATCGTGAGGAAAATCCCTACAAAGTATTACATTTGGAACAGGACGCCAGCATTGATGAAGTTAAAAAAGCATTTTATTATGTAGCGCAGATGTATCACCCTCATAAGGGCGGTAATGAACAACAATTTCTGCGGTTCCAGAAAGCATATCAACAGATAGTCGATGCTTACAATAAAGGACATGCTGTCCTTGTTGCACCCAAAAGTTATAATGAACTGAAACAAGGAGGAGAGATTAAAGTAAAACACCGATATCAACCAGCAGACTTTCGTAAGGAGAATCGTTTTAATCAAGGACAATTCAATGAGAAATTCCAAAAAGAAGCCAAAACAAAAGGCTCCTACACATATGATGTTAATCACCTAACTGCGTCAGACAGAGATCCCACACATTTCAAAAGCGAGTATGCCAGAGTAACAACCGAAGCTGAAGGAATTACGCCTATGTTTAGCCAAGGTGGATTTAATAGTCAGACTTTTAATCATGCCTTTGTACGAATGAAGGAACAACATCAGCAGCAAAACGGAGAGTTGGAAGAATATGGAGAACCAGAGCCCACATTGTCGAGAGAGATTGTCTCATGTATAGATCTAAATGACCCACAGGGACAGAATATGGAAAACCTATATGATAAAGCCTACGGACTACACCGTAATCCTGATACTTATCAGGATGACTTTCTGGCACAATGCCGGGATCAACCTGATATAACAAAAGAAACACGCTTGTCGCAGGGGGAGCTCCGTAGCAGGATGGATCAGTATAATAGGATGGATTTAAAATATAACAAAGACAAACTTATCACCGATCGTACCTCAGCATTGCAGGAAGTTGAAGGCTTGGAGTCATCTAAGGCTCGACAACAGCTTACGGAGCAACAACAACACTTAGCTTCAACTCGCGGTGTCGAGGCTCATTTTGATAGGATGATGTCATTGCGTGACATGGCTGGGGGTCGTATGACCGGTGTACTTGACAGACCGACTCCCACCACGACAAATTACAGAGACATGCAAAATGTCGTATACGAGCCAGCTCCATTACTGGTACAACCACAGCAGCATCTTCAGCAAAGTATGTATGGGCAACCACCTCCATTGTACAAAAAGAAGCAACATAAGAATGAACTAGAACATGAACTACATAAAGTTAAGCGTGTCGTGAGAAAACAACAGAAGGCTATTCAGCAACTACTGCACCGGGCATAGGACTGTCTACAGAGGCAAGACAGCCAGCAGAGGGGCAACTGAGACATTGCCTGCAGAGCCAGAGCTGCTATGATAGTCATTAACGATATTGTCTGGATTCATCAGAAAATAAATCCTCGCTGGCGCCTGTTGCAAGATGAAGTGTTCCAGTTCCTGCACAGTCAAACTCTCGGGGAATGCTTGTTCCAACTCGTGTTGAAACTTAACATGACGGGAGTCGAGGTTGACTGACTTAAAGCCGCCAGCATAAATCCGATTGTAATCTTCGTGGAGAGTAGAGACCAACTTTACCAAAAGCTCAGACATTTTGGTAAAACATTCCGCGCTCCAGGGAAAGTATGCGATGTGCATTCTCACCCTTTCTGCGGCCAGTGCGATGGTGTCATCCTGACTGGCCAAGGCGGCGATTTGTACCCACTGATGTCGAGGATCAGCAACATTCGGTTTCAATGAAGAAGCATGCATGTATTTCCATGACTCCAGCCGAAACACTTGGCCATCCTTGAGGTGGATAATATATCCAACTTCGTCACTCTTAACAGGAGCCGGTTGACATTTAGTATTGTGAGACAGCAGAGCTTCTGCGAATGTTGCAGTATTCAGGGGCAGAACCTTCAGGCCTTGACCCACAGACTGGGCTTCTGCCACAAGCTGTGTATGACTCAAGTCTTGAAGCGTAGCCACATCAACAATGCGGGTCAATGTCAAGCTATTCTGCTCGTGCTTGACAACATTAGTTTGTTCACTGTGCTCCATGACAACATAATAACACAAGCCTGACCGCAAGGCACTCGTATCGAAGGCGAGATCACTGAACAATTCCAAGAAAGACCGGCAGCCACGGGGTCCCCAGCCACGATTCGGTGTAATCATACCATTCGTGGACACATGCCACACACCTCCACTACTGTACAGTCGAAACATAACACCATCCTGAGCAGGGGTAATATGGTCAACCTCAGCTTCAAGGCTTTCCAGATCCTCAAACTGCTCGGTGTTGCTGGGGATCAGGACGCCCGGGGCAACAACGAACCCAGTGCAACGATCATAGATAAGTCCCTTCAGTTGAAAAGACTTGAGTTCGCACGACGCATCATATGAAGCATCGCATACAGGGGAGCAAGGGTGTCTCTTCTCTGTCTCGAGTTTCGCCACTGCTTCAAGATTTGTTTCATCGGTAACTTTAATAATGGTCAAGTTTACCTCGGAGGAAACTTTCAAACCAACATTTGTAAATAGAGTACGAAGCTCTGCTTCGGATTGGACACAGGTCAGATCGAGAATGTTCATCTTACTTTTTCGGGATAATTCATTTTTTGTGGCGTGCCGGGCGGCGAATCGGTGTAGATTGTCTTTGGCAGAAAAAATATGGATGTTATTATATAGTATTTTATGGATGATATAATGATAGAAGACAATGTAGCCATATTCGCGGGTGAGACACATTCATATGAACACAATAAATCACATTACCTCGAATGCGAGGGCATATATTTCCCCGTGGAGCCAGTTTATGGTTCCGATACTTATTGGAAAATAAGATCAGGGAAAATTTATACAGATGATCCACAGAAACTATTTTTTTATGCAGAAAAAATTGATCAGGTCAAGAAGTCAACCATGATGTCAACTCTGGATAATGTCCCATCAAGTGATCTGGATCTACAAAAACTTAAACCTGAAGGGGCAGAGCAAGGACAGCAGGAAGAAGAACCCGAACAGAAAGAAGATGAGCCCGAACAGCAGAAGCAACAGGGAGATGAGCAACCTGAAGATGAGCCCGAACAGCAGAAGCAACAGGGAGATGAGCAACCTGAAGATGAGCCCGAACAGCAGAAGCAACAGGGAGATGAGCAACCTGAAGATGACCCCGAACAGCAGAAGCAACAGGGAGATGAGCAACCTGAAGATGAGCCCGAACATCAGGGAGATGAACAGGATGATCAACAGGAGGAAGAACCGGCGGGAGCTAACAAAGGATCTATAGTTAATTTGGGTTTAGATCCGGACGCTGAGAAGGAAGTTGTGCGCCTACGAGACATATCGGAACTCTTAGCTGCCATAGAGGACTCTGGTGCCGATGTGATTGACTACCAACCTGCCACATTTATTACAGATATCTACAGCAATGTCAATGTGGAAAACCTGACTAATCTCTTGACCGATATTTACCCAGATATTGACGATGAAATAATGATTAAGAAGATGCGCGTCGGTCTGATCTCGATGCTGCGATATTTTCAGGCGTCAAATACCGGTGATAGCATGGGGAAAAAAATATTGCAGATGCGCGGTCTTCCGGATTGGCTCTTACCTATAGTTTCTTCCCAGAAGAATAGTCAGCTGGAAAAGATAATCAAGTATGCCGCAGCTGCGGACGGAACTAGTGGTGCAAAAATAACATATACCGAGCCTGAACCATATGAGCCATACCTCGCAGGAGGGTGCAATATGTCTGTAGATATGCCCTTACCTATGCGCGATTATGTTGACTTTATGGAATATACTGGAAATAATAGTGCTTCATCGCTGCCGCCAGGGTCTTGGAATAAGACTCGCGTTGATTACGCCGCTAATGTGGTCTATTCTACGAAGGGTACGCGCGACAAGTCCACGTTTAAGATCAGAAAAGAGCCTGGTAATGAGTACCAGACTAAGTTCGAACTGACACGACAGTATGACGAAAAAATAAAAATAGCCAAAAAGCGCGGGGCAGCCTATGCTACTGCACTGACTAGGCCTGATAGTATCAAAAAAGTATCCATCAAGAATCCTGGCATGAACCGAACTGCTCATGTCATTGGGTTATTTGAGCGTATTAGCCATAATTCCACCGCAACGGTACCGTTGCGTGGCGCTGGTCGAATCATCAATATAGAATGCGATCCCGAGGAGAAGCATGCAGTTAAGCTTGAATCAGTACTTACTGATTATTATACGGAAAACTCTGTATACAATTTACTCACAGCGAAGTACGCAGGGTTCTTAGAGAAGTGTCACAATGTCATTCCGGTATTGGATCTCTTACGCGTATACCATTATGAATTGGGCGATATTGATATAGAGAGCTATGCTGTATTTAGAAAGATTATGATTGATAACCATCCTGCGATCAAATCATCGTGGGCCACGGGGCACACCGCATGCATGGCTAAATATTATAAGGATAGCATTGTTGGAGAAGAATATGCCTGGAAACTCACAGCTGATCAGGGTATAACTCACTTTTGCGAGAAAAAGAAAGCCATTCTCGGAGAGTTAGAGCAATTTACTGTCCCACAACAACGCACATACACTGACGTAACATCAGGGGCAACGCCAAAGCCTCGCTATCCATGTTCTATTTTTCGCGACGATGCTGACAGGATGTGGTATTACGATACATACAGCAAGAAATATTACAGCAAGGATGACTATGAAGAGGTGCATTCCCACGCAGTATGGGATCTCTACAATGACAGTATCGCAGAACTTCAGAAATATCAAGACCCCAGTGTGCTTGAGCAAGAGTGTGCCTTGGCAGCACAAGTTAAAGAAAGGGTAGAGCTTCTACGTAACACTGAAAATCGCAAGGGAGTGCTCGGTTCGCTCTCTATCAATATCATCAAAGATTTACCAAACCCCTCAGCTATCACCGAGTTTCTTGATGGATTGAACATTCAGGGAGATATGGCTCATCGCAAGCTATACAAGCAATTTCTCGATGACTACATGAGTAGAGGCGTACTGATTCAGAACGGCAAGAAGGGCTGCATTGAGGTAGCTACTACAGGGGAATATGTATGTTGTGTGCATTTTATGGCTTTCTTGTCTCTCTCGGCGAATGAAGTATATGACGAGAATGCAGATTTCGTGGAACGATCTAAAGATGGTATCGGAGGTATACGATGCAAACATTGTGGTTTTATGCTTGTTGATGCTGACCAAGAGGAGAATTATTCCATACACTTACAACAGAGCCTCCGTGCCATGTATGTGAGTGACGATCAGAGCCAATTCACTGGGGACGACAAGAAAGCTCCATTACACCATTTCATGAATCAGCTATATGAAGAAGTTATCGGACAGCTAGCTAAAAATAATATATATCTGGAGAACTCACGCTCTGCTATACTTTCGGAAGCCATCGCTTACATTGAAACACACATGCGCGCTTTTATTAATCCATACGGAGATAAGACTCCGGCTCTTGGTTATCCTCCTTCGGATCTACGGGCAAAAATCTGGTACGGAGAGCAACCCTTATTTGAGTATGACAAAACAAAAAAGCCCAAACTTATTGGTCAAGATGCGTATGACGCGAAGATTGAGGAGTTCAAGAAACTTACGGCATCGCCGCCTACTGATAAAAAAGCATATGCCATAACGCTGATTCGCCTAAAAAGAGAACAAGATGCCATACCATACCCCTTAAGAAATGTCAAAGCGTTCTTCATGGCACAGACATCCAAAGATTCAGACATTAACGGAATCTTTCTGAAGATAGCCAACGGTATTGTTGCTAAAAATAAGGCTAAGGGCAGTAAAGAAGGTAGCGATAAAGAGTTTAATACAGCATGCTCCCTGTTTATGAATAGCCCCTATAATATGATCTACAACTTGTTTATGTTCCGCGCGCACTGTTATAACGCTGCTGTCTTAATGGCACATATCCGTCGGGCAGTTGAGCTTCAGGAACGGCAGGACATTGAATCGTTTTTTGCTACATACATAACTGAGGATTTTCTAGTTAATTTTTGCAATAACTACCATGACCACATGTATGTTGTATATAACAAGATTATCGTAGCCTTGGCATCTATCAGTTCAAGCCCAGCTGAGCGTGAGTATATCAGCAGGATGTCACAGCTTTACGGCGGTAAATACAGTGTGTCTATGCTGCAAATATTTGCCCCAGCCTTGATGGACTTGCAGAATATGCCAATCAAACCGAGCTCCTCCGTCTACAAAGAGTTGTACGACAAGACATATAAAGGTATATACAAAGACCTGAGACAGGATGCCATCGACGCGTATGATGAGCTGAAAGCCCTGGGTGAAGCTAATCTGGACGAAGATGTCAAACCATCAATGTTCTATAGCTATATTAGTAACGAAGAAGAGACCGTGAGAGAGCAACGCAGTGTCTATGACATCGCTACACACTTGCAATGTATGGGATATGCCCATCAAGAAGCTCGCAACTATCCAGGACTTATGAAGGACTACTACGAAGAGATACACGCAAACACATGTCTTGCCGCATATAAGCGCACTGTCGGTGATGCAGAATCTAAAGACGAAGAAGAGGGGAAGCTCAACTATGACGATATGTTGCACGAGGAGGCAGTTCTCTACGAGATTGGCGGTCAAGTTGATTCAGACCCCCCAGGCCATCACGCATTTTATGGAGCATGCACCAATGGGCACAATTTGTTTACTAGTGCGATTCCGAAGGAGTATCCCAAGGTAACTGGACCGCCGCGAGTAATGCCCCCTTACACTCATTATATAGCAAATCAGGAAAGATTGGAAGAAGCAGCATCGGAACTTGACGACACTAAAAAAGCCTTAAATTCCGTAGTGGCTTCGGTTGACTGCCGGTTACCATGTCTAAAGCCTCGAGCTGGCACGGCTGTACCCAATGGCATGAAAGATCTGAACTATAACGAAGCAAACGTAAATTTCCCCTTTACTATTCGGGAATCACTATATAAGGCGACACATATTGGGTCACGTTTGAGAGAGCAAGGCCACACATTGCATCTCAGTGATAACCTCATCAGCAGAACACGACAATTACAGGGAGCAGTCGGTAGTCTTTCGCCTAAGCTCGTCGTGCATTGTAATACACGTAAGATTGATGATCTGTTCGGGGAATATAACACGGTGCTCATGGATTTGATTGACCGAGCAGGTCGGGCAACCATCACCGAACACGCTGGAAAGAAACACGCCGACAATATGCAATATATCAGCGGCTATGTCGAAGAAAAGACACCTACGGTACCCCGCGATTTAGGCTTCAGTCATGCTCCGCTAAAGTTTGGTTCGTCTGCGTTAAAGCCCTTGGTGGAAGGCGACACTATGCCACACTCCTACGACCTACAAGAAGACATATTGCAACATCTGTTCCTACGTCGTGCCATGAGCGAGCAACATGTTGGTGTTTTCTTGAAACATAATATCATGTGGCTCTCGCAGGTGCTGAGTGAAGACAGCATGGAGGCTATGAAACAAACTATCATTGCTGCCAGGAGAAATGATGTCAAGGGAGCTGACGAGAAATTTGAGAGCGTCAAGGACTTAGCTGACATGGAAGGTAGCTTGTTGCTAGAGCTGTACACTTTAAAACAGAAATACAACAGCCACATCGACAGTATGAAACTCGGTGTCTACAAGCCTTTTATACCGGAACTATACAGTATGTCATATATGGACTATAAGAGCTTGATGAAAGCTACTGGCGAGAAGGGAGAGATATCGCGCGATAGCTTCCGCGAATTTATCCAGAATGCTATTAAACTTGACATCATCATCCATATCCATAAGATCATAAGCAGACAGGATGAATACACCGATATCAAAGGCATAAGAGTGCCCCAGCTCACTGGTAATGAGCTGATATTCGTCTGTTTAATTGCAGAAATGTTTGATATCTTAACTACGTATCATGATATAATCGATCCTGACCGAACGGCCATAGACAAACTATATGAAGCTCGGTTACAGGAGTTGATGAGTGCTGCTCGTGAGTCCCGTAAAAAGATGAAGGAGACACTGGGATTCCATGGACAGCGTAGTAAGGGAGACCTCCCCACTGACGATGATGTAATAGCTGATGAGAATGAGGACAAACTAGCAGCCATGGAAGCTGCAGAGGGTGGTGACGATGACATAATCTACGAGGAACACGGAGACTTAAGCGGTGATGATGGCGATGATGGTGGAGCTGGTGATGAGGATGCAGATCCCGATAATGAAGGCAATCTTTAGGAGCTCACGGTGGGCGCTACACCGAAAGCGCTCCCAAAATCCCTAGCCTCGTGGACGCGGGCTAACGGTAGTTGGACTATTCTAAGAGCTCGCGTCACATAATTTTACTTGCTGCATTATATGCTTAAAAACAACAACCCTATCCGGCATAGAAAACAACGCGATATATATTCTATGATATATGTATCATAGAATATTTACTTTGTTATATACATAACCTACAAATGGTTAAAACGGTCTTATCGAACAACACTGGAGGACAGCTGGCGGGAAAATGACATTGAGCAATGGGTTAACTTACAAAGATGCTCTGGTATGGTGGAATGGATCTAGGTCTTGGAATTGGGATATATGTCATACATCACACAACGGGGGCATCACTGGGCATCCTGTGCGCCATGACATGTCATATGCGCGCGGGCATCTATCCCGATGGTAAAATGATTCGGTGCCCTCCTATCTTGCCTCATCAAAAGAGCAGTCCGGATGTCTTCCAAAAAGGAATCACCCTTACCTAACGATAAAATACATAAGACCAGATGCTAGCACGTCGGCTGCAAACGTATGATACAGGGGATATACTGCGAAAAACACAAGCCTACACCAAAATGTAGTCATGGTGGCACTACACATGCTGATCGCCAACGCGAGGGCTCTGCGTGACAGATATTCATTTACTTACCACCGTCTCACATGGACAGTTTCTGTCCGCATCAACAACGGCAAAAGTAAGATATATACTATCGAAAAAGTTCATAACAGACACGGATAGCAGTATCTATTCTTCCTCGGCAAGGCGGCATCTAGGCCAGCGCCACGCTCAACACCACCATATGTACCGCCACGTGTAACACCAGCCTCCTTGCTTGTACGTCTGGGTATAGATTCACGTCACACGTACAAGCGCTAATCAAAGTGAGTAAAGAACATATTGCCGCAGTTACAGCCTTGTTCATGGAGGTTTCAGTTATGGTTGATGCCACATACCCTTAATAGCTTGAGGCGTTTATGTATATAGCACTTTGTTTGGTGCATATAAAATGAACTGGTGTATAATGTACCATGCCTATACATTATACTACAGATCCGATGCAATATGACCTAGTGGAGAAGGACACCTACATATGTTGTTATCCAAGTATTTCACTTAAACAGGAGCATATGGAGGAAGTTATACCGAGGGAAATCTATAAACTATATCCTTATGCCAGTTACTATAATGTTTATGCAGCAAATGACGCAAAGCGTGCTAAGACGGGAGAATGCCAGGTTTTTCCTCCCACTGATGTTGCCCCGGGCATTATAAATTTGTACATACATATTTACCCTATATTCCGCACTTATCCACAAGACAATCATGTGTTGCGTATCAAGTGGTATACTGCAGCACTAGAAAAATTAAGTCAGACGCACGGTATCAAAGCGTTACACTTGACGCTACCGACGGGCACCGGACATGAAAAACGCGATTATATCCATACTCTTGATGATTTTTCTAATAGCTATAAGCTAACCAACAAAGTAAGCATTGATATATTCATCCACGGCGAAGAACCGCCAGAGAAACAAGAGATCAAGGTTAAGCAGAAGATTGAGCATAAAGCAAAACAAGCATCAGGCACATCTACAGACTCCATACAAGAGGCACCGACAACAGCATCGACATCGGCGGCCGTACCGAAAAAACAGAAGACTGAGTACAAGCTAGAATTCACAACAGATCAACTGTGTGAGACTGTACTATATGAGATAGATTTTGCGAAATATAAGATAGACACAGAGGAGGCTCCGTCAGACGAAGCAGCATCTGGCATAATGAAATACTTCCCCGATGGTTGGGAACAAATCAAAAACGATGCGATCCTACTAGAAAAAGCTGAAGAGGTTGACACTGCGTTGGGTGCCCTGATTGGTACTGAGGAAATATATCCTCCCGCCGAGGATCTCTTCGCGGCTTTCAAGTACTGCACCACACCAAAAGTTATAATATTGGGTCAGGATCCATATCATGGATCCGGCCAGGCTCATGGCTTGTCCTTCTCTGTACAAAAGGGTGTCGCTGTACCTCCTTCGTTAAAGAATATATATAAAGCGCTAGAGAACGACACTGAAGTTTCCCCGCCATTCAAAGCTCCCAAACATGGGTGCTTAATAGAATGGGCCAAACAGGGTGTCATTATGCTTAACAGTGGACTGACCGTGCCACGCGGAAAGCCAGCAGAACACCTAACGCAGTGGGAACCCTTTACTGATCGCTTGATCAAATTGCTCGCGCAAAATTATAAAAACCTAATTTTTGTGATGTGGGGAACCAAAGCACAGAAGAAAAAATCCTTACTAGGCTCAAGCCACGTAGTACTAGAATATAATCACCCTTCACCGCAAGTTAACGGAAATAAATTTGCCACAGAATGTAAACATTTTAGCCAGATAAATACCTTCTTGCAAAAGTATGGTAAAACACCCATTAATTGGCAATTGACATGACATCGTCATGTACAATAATTACCAGGACACGAAGCTATGGAGTTACAAGGATCCGGCTCTTGGAAACAGCAACAGTAAGGGCCAATACAACAGAGATACAGATATCCATACGTATCACAGTTTTCCCGACAACTTTTGCAACCAAGGCCATACGCACAGGCTCCCCATTCTACAGATACAGATGTCGATGTATTTGTATAACAAGCCTTCATACCTTCGCCTATCCTGCATTGGGGTAACTTAAGGATGGAAGCATTGGCTAATGCCATAATTAGCATTATCATGTAAGCTCGAAACATATGCATTATATTAGGATGTAATTCACTTTTATACGCGCATGTAAAAATTGACTCACATCCCAACAAAATGACATATGCACCACATGATCATAGTTCTCAGATAATATCGGGTTTTGATTCATCTTGTAAAAATTGTATAGCAAAACGCAGGGAAAAGTACGCACGAAGCGTATACCAACGCAATAGACAACGATATGGAATATCACTACCAAGACGAGAACGACGATTCGCGATGGTTTGGCTTACTGAGCAAGAGCAAGAGGAAGAGGAAGCTCTTGCTAACTTAACGGATGTTACCGTCTACACCTCACTATATTTGGTAAACCATAACAGCACCATCGAATTATGTAAATCAAAGGAAAAATGCACAATATGTTGCGATATATTATACGAGAGCATAACGAGGAAACTCAAATGTAAGCACACATATCATGTATATTGCATTGATGACTGGCTAGAGACACACAAAACATGCCCTAACTGTCGCCATGAACTTAAAACTCACTAGCGTTAGTGCTCTGCTCAATTAGTTTACCCTTTGAATAGTTATAGATACATTCGACAGTTCCGTCATCCTTCTACACATACTGTTTACCATCATATTCGCCATCTATAAAATTTTCTTCCGATGCCACCACGTTGTTCATATGATATCCATATTGTTTACCGTGTAACCTACCATTTACGTAGTTCTCCTTATATTGCTGCTGGCCTGTCTTGTACCATACTCGCTTTCCTCCGTGCTTACTACCGTTTACATAATTCTCTTCCAAACATTTATGACCGTCTGGCCACCATTCATACCTCTTTCCAGTGTAATTCCAGGACATAGTAAAGCCTTGATTATAAAGAGCAGCTTCGTATGATTTATAATAACGGAGACCAATCGGGCTTTCAATATCATCGATGATATTGAAAGTTGCCCTCACTATTTCCCCAACTTTGTATGTTACACTCTCTTCTCCATATACTTTGTGACAAATCTCTGTGAGCCCAGTCCCGGTAACATCAATAGGATCGATGCTGATTACCGCTAATTCGTCTGCAACGAATGCAGCATGGTCTACATCGAATACATCATCTCTCCTCGTTGGTTATTGTATTGGGTGTATACGATGACTTAACAATGTGCATACCACATCTCGTGTATAACATTAAATTGTGCATTTACTTCAATTTACATCCAAATTGATCTTCTTCATGCTGTATCATGGATTATATCAATAAAGTCATTGGAGCTACACTCAATATCAAAGATACACCCTACATCATCGTTGAGGCTGAGTTATATTGCGAAGAAGACCCGTTGAACCAGACGTCAGCCCGGTAACATTCAAATACTGGTCAGACACACAAAGTACATAAGTACTATATATATTATATGGCTATGTTTCCCTAGCCAAAATAAACATGAATCTCCTGCACCTTGTCATATATAGGCTTACCATGCTCACTCACGCGAGGCTCCGTATCCATATTGATATATGGATGAACTAGTACGTCACACACTCCGTATGCCAAGAGCATAAGAAATGAACGTATTATGTAAAGAAATGAGTGATGCAACGGACACACAGGTACCCGTATCTATTAGATCTTTAGCTCAACAGGTAACAATACCCAGTGTTACTGTTGATCCAGCGGTACCGATAATTCATCTAAATTCCGATTATGATGAATTTCAGCAAAATAGCAACAATAACTGGAATGCTCGCAAGGAAAATCAATTACGAGAGTGGCAACAGAAATGTAAGATAAGGAGCTACTCTCACTCCCTAACACATGAATATTTTGCACTCCGATTTAAGCAATGCATAATATTCAGTATAATATCATCTGCCTTGTCAACGGTGTTCAACGGGGCGTCACTCTTAAATCCAACCAATCAAATACCATTCACATTGATAGCTCTGTTCTCTTCAGCAATGGTAGCTGGTGTAGGCACATGGCTTCAGAGTTCCAACCCTGCTAGTACTGCATCATCGCATGCCCAAATAGCCTCTGGTTATCAACGGATTATTTTGGAGATTGACTCAGAGCTTATCAATGATCCTCCTGAGCGGACTAACGGAGCAAAATTTATACATAGAGTTTCGGATCAGATCTCAGAATTAGCTACTAGTGCTGTTATTGTTCCACTAGATATATGGATGAGGGTAACAAGAAGAATTGCTACAGGTAAACTGGATGTCCGTCAGCTCCAGGGCGATATTGATATGAACACCCTCGATATATCCCGCAATGATACGATTATTGATGTATCTGGATCCCCGGTAACGGAGCCACCGCCAGTGTCGATACTGGCACAAACGCCGGCAGCGTCGACTGATGCAGTAGTTGACATGAGCGCTGCTCCGGTAGATGTATCTCTTTCTTATGTTCCACGGAGCGAATTGCGTATACCCGGCGGTTCCGTAAACAATAAATTTATGGTCGAATATCAGATGAATAGGTTTGGCATCTCCTAGGAGCTCACATCTTGGGGAGTGCCGCAAGTTCCTACAGGACGCTGGTTAGCGCCCCCAAGAACTACCGTGAGCTCCTAAGTGGTGAACCACGATGCTAAGTAATACGAACATACAGCCATCAAAGGTAACATGTTATTATTTTTATCCACCCACTCTTGGTAATTGTTGCGGATGTAGAGAACCATAATGATGTATATTAGTAATGCGAGTCCTAGATCCGTTCCCATTAATATATTATCTTGGATTATTTTATATTATATTATGCTTTATATTATATGCTGCCTGTGTATTATAGCATATATATTATGCACATCTGGAAAACCTCATATACAACGGGGCGCAGGCGAGGCCTCACAATATTCATTACAGTATAACTCCCCCCTCACTATGGGTGCAGAGTTCTTCCAGAGGAAACCTGAACATTGCTCCGTTATAGTTAAGCCCATAGATGTACCCCTAATGCGTAAATGTCTAGCGGGCAAAATCACCTATATACAACCTCAAACTCCAGACAAAAATCTATCTCAGTTGAACTCTCGCAAAGTTGATTTCCTCGTCACATCAGAATATGATATATCCCCTTTTTTGCAGAACACCGCCGACGTACGTTTCATATGTGGATTGCATTCCCCTGTAGTTAGTATACTAGCTCCGGATCGTTCCAATATACATGACCTAATGGAGATATTCAATACACCGAACATAACCATCGCGATCAAAAATATACAGAGCAGGCGGTGCCTCTATGATATATTGACTGCATACGACGGGGCACATAATATCAAAATCGTGGTACAGTCAGAAGAAAACATATTATCAAATTATGGTACCGAATATGACATGTATTTTGATGTAACCGTGCATCCGAATCCGTTTTTTAGGAAGCTCACAGAAAAAATACCGTCGCACATGATTACTATGAATAAAATAAATGGTGGAGACTACTTTGTAAGACCAACTGAAATGCCGTTTTATAGAAAATATCCATACTATAAAAAACATCTAATCGACAAAGTAACCCTAACAAAGGCATATTTACAGATTAGCCCACCAATAGCCAACGGAGTGGACTCCTTACATGTACCGACAATCAAGAGTCACCTGATCTTACTCACACACAAAGATGTCAGCAACAGTACTATACAGGAAGTATTACGCAAAGTTATATTTCAGTTGCATAGCAATCCATTGTTTAAGGGATTAACCCCTGCAGACATAGGTTATACCGGATTAAAGAAAATCAGATACCACAGTGGCACAAATAAGATCTACCGACAGCTCCAGCTACTCAGTACTGGAGATGATCCTAACTACTATAAGGGACCACTATAGCACCTTACGTACACTGAACAGCAGTCCCCGTACTTTGTACATAGTGCGTCGCACTGACAGAGATCCCATGTATGTAACTACATCCCTTTAAACAGGATGACCGTGGGCACTTCGAATAATTTGGACAGCAATCCCCGTAGGAGACACACAATGTATCACACTGACAAGGATTGTTTTGAATGTAACTGCATCCCTTGGAACAGCTTCTGGAAAGTATCTTTGTTGTAGTTGTTGTCTGTGTCTTTGTTGTAGTTGTCGATGTTGTAGTTGTTGTCTGTGTCTTTGTTGTAGTTGTCGATGTTGTAGTTGTTGTCTGTGTCTTTGTTGTAGTTGTCGATGTTGTAGTTGTTGTCGGTGGTAGTTGTTGTCAGTGTCTTTGTTGTAGTTGTTGTCCCAATGGGTAGCCCAATATAAACTGAGGAAGACGATGCCCCAACGCGTACTCTACCACCAACTATAACAATCTCACTTCCAGTATAAACGGGACAGATTCCATGCATGCCAAACGGTAAATCGGTGCCGCGTGTCCACAATTGAGTTGCGGTATTGTATATATCTACCCTCTGGTACACTCCATCAGATGGCCCATTGGAGTCCGTTGTCTCACCCCCAATGACATACAGTGACGCAGAGATAAGTATACCGCAGCCCATACCACCCCGGCGTTGCGGAAATGTATTTGTCTTAACCCATGTATCAGTAGAGAATGTATAAATTTGCAAATAGTCATAACCAACATCAGGAACATTGCCACCAGTTCGCCCACCCACAACATAAAACCGTTCACTGTCAGCTGCGTAGGAGGAGTGATTGACACCAAATGGCATATTTGCTATAGCAGAGAATGACTGAGAGCTTAGTGAGAATTTAGTGCAACTATCAACCGTGTTTCCGTTATAGATTCCACCACAGAAATAGATCGAGCCATTACGGTGTACAGCTGACACCGAACCGCCGCAACGATAGGTCTGCGGAACAGTAACAGTACTCCATGTCCCAGGACTCGTAGCACTGTTAAAATATTGCAATTTGTTTTGCCCGGCATCAAGTCCACCAACCAACCAACCAAAACCCTGATTGCCCTGGCACAGTCACCGGTGCATGATGATTACCCTTAAACGGACGCTCTGGTAAAGTACAGTCCCAGGAATTTGCCAAACTTGTAAGTCTACAGGTATTACTATACCCTTGTCCCATAGCATAGATAGCCCCATTTATGTAGACATTACTAACTTCGCCGAGGCTCGGGGGATCGCGGGAGTCTTTGTTGTCCACTGACTATTTACGCAGGTAATAATAATGCACAACAGAAGAAACATTATGTTTTCGGAACTGAGTCAATTTTTGGGAACAAGTTTCTACATATGATACCTTATATACGCACGCGAAATTCTGTCAGCGATTCTGGTTGGTTCAGGTTCCCTATACACGCATGCTACAGCTGAGAATCTCAGTATCGTACTTAGCGAGACCTTATGCCCAGGAGACAAGTAGACAGGGTTAATATTCCTACGCACGGCGTATCCGTATATTTTCCCACTTTGTCCTTTGATTTCAACTGCATGGTTGTTGATGCCGTCGGTGCCACGTAATAGTGACTTCTGCAAACCGTCAATGTAATGTAATGTTTTGGCGCACCCTATGGTTGGTACATCCAATAATACCCCAACATGGCAAGCTAACCCAAATCCATGTGGGTGTAAGATACCATTGCCATCCACCACGACGAGACTATGACATTTAGTCGGATGGAGCTCCCTTAATTTGGCGTATACGGCTAGATAATGTGGTATTTCACGGAAAGCCAAATAGCCAGGCACGTAAGGCTCAGTTATTGTTACTACCATGCTCTCCTGATGTACAATATCCCATTCACTTAGCATATCTTCTTCCGTAGGGTATTTCAATATTACTCCAGTACATACTGCTTTGTCGGTATCCTTGATATAGGATATGTCCATGCCAACAACGTATTGTAGATCTTCATATATGTTATCGGTATCAGGAATATTCAGGAGAGCACGTAGCTCATCTTGCCTCGCAATCCATTCCAGGGGAACAACAGACATTACAGTGCATTACATATCATTTTACACATATCTCTGGCACACCGAACTGTCGTAGCTTTTGAATTACAGCGACCGTTGTCTGTCCCTTAAGACTGCATGTGTTCGGCAATAGTCTGTATAAATGTTCCTTCTCGAACTTATCACGGGTCTTGACATAAACCAGACCCTCGTAGAGCAGAAATCCATGTACAGTATCAATAATTCCTTGCATAACAGGACGAAGATGAGTCCGTCGCAAACCCACGTATTATAGCTGCTCGCACAAAATCAATCATGGATAACCTGTCTCCAGAGCTGAGACCACTGATACCTAAGATTGCAGATGGTACACTCAGTAACGCAGAAATGTTTGCATTACATAAAAATATGGGTAAGACACCAGGACCCATGACACCTACCAGCAGGAATATTTATCTTAATCTTTTGCGTGCCCGCTATGTGGTTTGATATGATAAAATGTACATTGCATTACATACAATGCAATGTACATTGGTAATCATCAAGCCAGATGCTGTAGCGCGTGGCCTTGTTGGAAAAATTACTACTCGATTTGAGGAAAGAGGTCTACAACTAATAGCGTGCAATATGTTACGCGCCACGGAAGATACACTGCGCCAGCATTATCATCATCTAGAGACATCTCCATACTTTCCCCAAATATTGCAATCTATGACGGCTGGCCCCGTAGTAACACAAGTATGGTATGGACTTAATGCTGTGGCTATTGTACGTGCCATGTTAGGAGCAACTGATCCTCAGACAGCACTTCCCGGTACAATAAGGGGAGACTACGGTCTCCATATTGGAAGAAACTTATGTCATGCATCAGATAGCGCAGAAAATGCAAATATGGAAATTGCGTTGTGGAACATGCAAGTTGTCGTTTCAGACAATACTGTCAGTAAACTAATTTACCGCTAGGGCGCAAGAACATACGAGTGCTCAAGAGGTTTATGCCACTCAGGTTCAAGTCTGCCACCGAATGGTCTATATTGTTTCAGATGGCCAGCAGGCATTCCCCACATCGCAAATGGGAGTAGCACCGGACAGACCATGAAAATCTCACGCGCCGTCAACTGACGACCATTAAATCTAAAACGCGCTGGATCTAAACCTTCTTTCCTTATCCAAGATTCTTCCATTAATAATTATATGGCATTACTTCTAATACCGAAAGAAAAAATCATATAACTAACGGAACGCGAGCTAGGGATGCGGGGAGCTCTAACTCCTGAACAGTAGCTTACCCTTATACTGTAACGTCAGATTATAAGGTTGTATATCCTCGGTTCGTGTGCTTATATCAGTATTTTTCGCGGTACGATTTATGTATATACCTTTGTTTGTCATAAATATGTTATATAGACAGAAAGCACCCATACATTGAAATCGCGTCTCGCCTAACTTCAGCAACGGAGCTGAATCGGCAACGTTATGTATTATCCTATAGTTTATGCTACGCAGCGTGAGGCTCTCCTCAGTTCTAATGGTACCTTCCGTACCGTCTGTGCATTCAATGGCAACAACAATATCAGGATCCTCTAATGTTGGATAAAATATATTGCCAACCCACGCCCCTGATAACACACAGTCGGAACCGCCGGTGTCGTCGGTGTGCTTACTGCTCCATAATATTTTGATTCGGTTCAACTCAACGCACGCCCATCGGTTATATGGCAAAAAATCAGGCAAAGGTATCGTGAAACCAAACCTATGAGCATAACTTATGAGCTCATCCGCATTTTGGCTAACTTTACAAGTAGAACTGACCTCTATGTACTTATCCTTTATTACATACGGAACTATCGCTTGACCTTGACCTGTTCTGATGTTGAATGTTTTTCTTAACGCCAAGACTATAGTTTTAACATTTAATGATGATGCCATATATTTTTGGCATATTCTTATTATGTACATTTGGACGCACTATATGTCATTGGGCATCGGGCATTCGATTATTTCTTGCAAACCAGGTTCCGTGTCGTCATAATCCAGGGTCATATCATCACAGAGGATTATAGCATCTTCTGCCAGACCAATCCGTTTCAGTTGCTCCTTTAGTCCCTCTCTTGTTGACCTTAGTAGCTTATGCTTTTTGAACAAGTAAATTTCCTCTTTGTCCTGTAATGTATAATGTAATTGCTCTAATCTCCGCATATTATCTAGGTCAGTTTGCATCTTTGTCTTCCGGATTAAATAGCCTATCTCCTTAGCCTTCTGTATTCTGTCAGCCGATGCCATTGACCGATGCAGAGATAAGTCAGTGTGCAAGATTAGTTTCTCCAGTTCTTTTATTTTCCTTTGTAGTACAGCAATATTATCGCACTCCTTATAAATATCGCGTAGAGCCTGTATATCTGATGTGATGAGGTCAATCTCTTGAGCCAATTGGTGTAATTCCGTTCTATATGTGGTCACGAGGGTTTCCATTATAATGTCATATATATCATTATTTTGTATAATTTATTTTTACATATTAATCAATAGCTAAGCAGGAAGAATCTTCCTGCTTAGCTATTGATTAATATGTAAGCTCCAGAGTACGTATCATTGAGTTATTCAGAAGCTGGAACTGATGCAGGTATTTGGTCTGATATACATGGTACATCTGCTGGCGTACCTACTTGCGTACCTACTGTCGGTACATGTGTACAACCTGGATGCACACATGTGTGCTGCTTGTAGTTCTCCAGAACTATATATTGCTGAATCTCTTTCATATATTCCTGCTGTCGTGATTCTGGTTCTTCCGCTAAAGCTCTCCTAAAAGCTATATATGATGCGCACAATGTCTCGCATACTTTTTTAGATTCCCGTCTTGTTACGTAGTCTTTGAATCTATTGACAGTACGCGGTTGGGGCACGTATACCATTTTTGTACCCTTCTGAAATATATGAAAAATATCATCTTTGGGAGTATCGATATAAGCCTGATCCAAAACGAAGGACGACGGACGCTCAGCCGTGGGTGTAGCACATATATTAGCAATAAGAACCGCAAAATAATGGTTCAAATCCATATCTTTCGGGGTATGAGGATCCAACCAGAGTATCATCTTAGTAAGTCCGTTGAGGGTATGTAGTATAGCTGTCTTATAATAATAGTCCATTATATACACTGCTGCATATCATTTTATTAAAATATAATGCATTATATATATGATTTGCCTTAATCCTATTACTAAGAGCCCCACATTGGCCGCACTATTTGCTGGATGCCTGGTACTAATTTATCTCGCTATGATGACATATAGCGCTAACCTTCCTCCCGCCGTACTATGTAGCGTCTTGGTGGCACTCTGCGTCTACACTATGATGGGTGGTAAACTAACATGCCCGGAAACTCCATATCATCAAACAGAAGTACCTGAAGGAATCTCATCTATCGCCACAGGGCATCAAGATGTAGAACAACCTTTTGGGGAATCAGTCAACACATTTAAGCTCTTTTAGGTATCTGTCTCAGCCCTGGCTTTAACCTTGATCCGTATCTTTGGCAATACTTGCTTTACCTGAGGTATTTGCTGTATCTTCGGATATACTCCGCCTGCTAGTAGCTCACCTAAGGTACCTACAACTGGTCGCTGTACTGATCTCAACGGAGAGGGAATAGGAGCACCATATGTATGCGGTACTACGGGGAATAGTTTTGGCTTGTGTGGATAATGATTTGTTGTACGCAAACTTTCGAATGCTTCACGTTTCTTCTTCAAGAGAGCTTCTGTTGCCATACTGCGTGGTGTGTAACAGAGATAAACCACGCAACGCAGATTCGGCTTGGCCCGTTGTCGCAGACACTCCTGTCCTGCATGGATGGTACGACTGTCCCAAAATACCATAGATCCCGCTGGACACTTTATACATTTCTGCGTACAGCCTCGATCTAGATAAAAATCCGTCTGAGGTTTATCTAGCTTGAACCAATCGCTTGTGCTATGTATATCAAATTCCTTAGCGAAAGCAGCATGGAAATTATTGCTGCTTTCAAGAAACGTCAGTGTTGCGTCTCCGGCGTTGACTTCCCGCGCTGTTACCCATGACTGCACGCACATGAATTTGTTTCTCGTATAGCTCTGATCAGTATGTAACCAGCCTTTACCTGTGTACCAACCAGTCCCAAGCGTCTCCGGTGGGAAATGAAAACTGGCACCGTCAAAACTAACAAGCAAGTCTTCTGGGTCTACGGAGTATAACTGAGAGAAAGGCTCGATTAATTTACGGTTCTCTCGGAGATTCCATATAAACTGTGCGTGTCCGATGCCCCATTGTTGTAATAACATTGAGTGCTTAGGAAATAATGTTTTGTACACCTTCCACGATACATGATTATCGCGTAACATAGGTTGCGGTAAATCACCAGTAAGATGCTCTAGATAATCCCACATACCTTCTTCCATAAGTGTGCACTCCTCAGGAGTTAATACACATGGAATAATGGCTACACCGTACTGATCTATAGTCTCCCGTAGTGTCTCGCTTGTACATAAGTACCGATCGCACTCATATGTCTCCATTAAAAATATAAGGCATTCATTTTCCCCTCCAGGTGTCGATGTAAAAATGAACCTTATGAGGAATATAATGGGACGTTATTTTGGATTGTGCAACGATACTAGAAATCACCGTATTTCTTCTTACTGGAAGGGAGACCCTCCAACACCAGATGAAGTTTTATCTCTTGCTCATATGTTCGGCTGGTCTGTGGAAGACAAGATATCCAGTGGCAGTTACTGCGACTATTATAGCTGGTCTTGGTCTCAATTAGAGTGGCAGAATGATGACGAGATACCTGAGGAATCACAATTTGACCGAGAGCTCTCAGCGCCACCCAGCGTCATCACTGAGAGGCCAGAGCTTCCCGCTGGACAGTATGATGCTCCAAAGCCTGAGGATCGCATGTCTAGTCATGCACCCAATTGGCTTGACACAGACGGAGTGTGGGTATGCTCACAGTGTAACGGACGACCTCTAGACCAATGTGTCTTGGACAAACTCGCGCAACAGTATGACACTGTATACAACTGGAATTAATATAAGTTCAAGAAGCTTTAAATATATGATATGTGCCGACCAGTAAATCGTGATATCTATTACAAGTAGAACAAGTTATCTGAATATCCTCCGGACACTTTGTGCACAAGCAGGCACTGCCGTATGGATCTATAGATTGCTCACAACACGAGCATGAACTGACAAGCCTCAAACAATCGTCACATAGGATGAGATCAAACACAGGTAGATCATCTATATATAGGTCAATCGACAAATCTGAGTTAACCGCAACTTTTTGACAAATACAACAATTCATTAATGAGTAACAGTGATCATTTCATGCGGGCAATAAAATGAAAAATTCCCAAATTTGATGGCATGCTGCACTGAAACCGCGTATAGCTATAGAAAACTAATCCTACCGTATGCTAATCAACATATACTGGACAAGAATAAGATCAGAGATGCTCACAAAGTATTCAACTCTGATCTCGGTTGGGTGTGGGGGCACTTACATGTACTACTACATACAAGTCATGGTTATAAAGTACATGATGCCATTATACATCGCAGCTACGATAACCGAACTGATATACATGACTCCTTCATAGGGCACCGAGACATATCGCAGAGGTCATATCAGACCCCAGTATTATGTGACATGTGGTCTATATTTTCTGATGCATCAGAAAATATAGACCAACGCAAGCTCTGTTATAACCTAATGTTTGATGCACCAAAGCATTATTCGGAAGGTTGGGATGGTGCGTTTGAGTGTTGGCTTATTAGACTCACATAGAAGACCGAGAACGTGTTGTACATGCCCCTAGACCACTAATACCATATAAGCTTGATATACCCGTACTATGCATCAATCATAAAGGGTCCGCCCTGCTCGACATACACACAAATGTTACTATTATCAACTGGCCGTCCGCCGAGAGGGTAAGACTTCGGTGATCCCTCAGTAGAGGAATACATAATACATAGATATTGATGACCCTTACCGATCAGAGAAATTTTTAGGTGCTCTTGTGCATTACCACTTGACGTGAATGTCAGGCATACGCCGTTGATATCCCGATCATCAAGAAGAAGAGTGTGCGTAAACCTTATGGCATAATATTCCCGTAAGTGCCCACAAGTTACAGCAATATGCTTACGTGTCTCCTTGCTCCGGAGACGTTTGTATAAAGCTTTCTCAGTTTTACCGTATGCGCACATTTTAACGTGAGGCAACACGATCTTATCAAGAATGCTCAAGACAGACTTTGTACGGCACTTAAGACCAAATTTGTCAGGCTCCTGATGAATGGATACTCCCAGTACACTGGCAGCTTGGTTCATAAGTGACTTGCGATCAATAAAAAGAATAGTGGTCATTTCTGTCCGAAAAGGTTCACTTTTTCCACTGAATTTCAGCTCACCCCCAACTTAACGGTGAGTTCCCATAAGACGCTGGTTGGCGCCCCAAACCACCGTGAGCTCCTATAGGACTCAGGTTAGGGTCGCAGGGGTTTTGGAAGCGCTTTAGTGCCCCAAAACCCCTGTGAGCTCCTGCCTAGTAGGCATTTTGTGCTGCATAGTCAACCTAAGGTGATGCGCTTTTTCACTGTGCCGAAAAATGAGTGGATTTTTCCCTGTCTAGCCCGTGCAGCATGAGCTTCTGGATATGGCATCCAAGACACAGTCTTCACTCTTTAACACCATGAATTACTTCTCCGTGCTTGTTGAACAACAGCAGGCTCAACCGTCGCCTATGGAAAGCGACACAGTACTCCAAGCTCCCAAGAAGGTCCGCACACGAGGTGTTGCCTTCAAGGTAAGCCCCCAGGTCATGGCACCCCCACGCACACTTGTGCGTCGCCCCGCTGTGACTTCTGCACCTCCCGCACAGCGTAAGGCAGTTTATCGCAGTCAGCTCGACAAGCCCAAGGCAGTGCCCATGGCAGTGCTGCCTACAGCAGTTGATTTCCCACAGCTGACACAACCGGGACGCATTGCAAACCTAGGCATTTGGGTCAACACTACCAGCATCCATGCTGCAGTGAGTTTGCCAGATCCGATGATTGCCATCAAGGCTGCTCGCGATGCTGAGGCTGCTCGCATTCGCGCACTCGTCAACATGTACAATGATGTTGTGCATCTTGACGAGTGTGACCTGGATGATCACGTCATCGATGCCATCGAGGCCAAGCGCGAACAGGCTGCTGCAGTTGAGGCTCGTGAAGCCAAGAAGAAGCAACCCCAGCGTCGTCGCCACCAGGAGTTGGGTGATGATGAGGATGAGATTGCTCATGATGAGACATACATCATCGGCAATGGTCAACTGCTCGTGCAGGCTCCCGAAGTGGAGGAGCCTCCCATGCCCCGTCGTGTACGCACACCAGAGCCTGAACACTACGACTCTGAAAGCGAGTACGAGGACTGGGAGAAGCACATCGTCAGCAACAGTCGCGGCCTACGCCCTGCCAACGGTGGCAGCTGGTGGGACGAGGATTAAAACCACATAACAACCCTGGTGTTTTTCAACACCACTTTGTTACTGGGTTGTTTGTGTTGCTGCATGTTGTTTTGATCTGCAAATACATGTGTTATGCGTGGTTGACATTGGTTTGCAAATTGACCAAAAGTAATGCTCGCGGTTAGTTCATGTGATGGGATTTTATCTGGATCCAGCTCCCCTAGGTTATACATCTTAAAATCATCTAGTAACTTTGTGACATATTCCAGAGTATACTGTTTCTTACATCTCGATATCATCTCAGGTAATACATTGTAGTTCTTATATATTGGGTCAATTCCGCGAAAGTGCTTAACTTCAAATACCAGTATAATATTGCATCCAGTATTATCACATCTGTCACTAAGCTTATTCCCAATGATGACCGGAGACACCGCATATTTTAATTATTACATCAGAGAATGTTATAACACTCGATATACTTTGACCACAAGGTAATTGTAATGGATTGGGGATCCATAATATGTATAGGCGCCGGCACAGAACATTGAAATGCTACCAAGTCTATCAAGAATGCATTGCTTGGAGCCTTATATCGGCATATAGGGCAACTGTATGTGCGGTTAAGCTCACATTGATGGGAAAACCATTGCACTATACAAGAGTGGTGAAATGTATGAACGCACGGCAATAATTTACATAATGCCGTATGCCCATCCATAGGCTGCAAGCAGATAACACACATACTCTTCAGCGCTTAGAAGCCGAAATAGATCTATCATTACAGCAGCTTCTTCGGACACCGGTATCGGTGTCGGCGGTGGGGCAGGTGCCACTACGGACGATGACTGACTGTATATATACCGGATTATTACCAAAAGGAGTAAGAGGCACACAGCTCCAGCGGACGCTGACACATAAATACATAGTTCGTTACAGTCCATTTCTATATGACAGGACTTCAATTCCACATTATATTATAGCTACATACCTAGGTAAACCCTGTATTGTCAGGATCCATTGCATAATATGTATGTAAGGTTCCAGAGATACTCCAGCTTCAGGCGCCAGATGTATATATGCATACAAGGCTATATCACATATTGAATATGTTGATCCAAGGATGTACTGACCTGTCTCCTTTAACTGCTGTTCCACAACACATAAGGCCTCGTGAGCCCTTTCTATTAGATCTGCTGGTGGTAGTTCCTGACAAAACTTATTAAGATACCGAGCTGCCCCAATACTACTCTGTATCTCGCCTTGCTCAAATGATAACCATTGAATAACACGGGGACTCTCAGGATTTAACGATGTCCCAGTGCTGAGCTTATATAATATAGCCATAGACTCAGTATAATATTCCCCATCCTGTTCTAAGACCGGAACCTTACCGAGGGGAGATTTACATAGAAATTCCATGGTGTTTCGCACAGAGGAAAGTCTATCTAAAGCTACTTTGGTATAGGGTAACTCAAGTTCTGCTAGAAGCATTCTTATCTTGTAACAGTTACCGCTGTCAACAAATTCATACAATATCATATGAGAAATATATGCACTCATTTTACCGTTATGCTGACTCGCAAATGGTATATAGTGTATGGTCAGCACAGTGATATAATGTCTCATCCCAGCGCACGTTTAATTTAAGAATATAATATGTAGACACTCTATATATGTCAGCACATAACCTCAAAGATACAGCATCGTTGGAACAGTCTGTCAATACTTTCTGTTCCTTTTATCTTAAAGAAGCCATTGGATCCCACATAAAGGCACGTGAATTATATGAGCGGTTCTCATTATTCAATGAACAGACCTATTCTGATAATGCGTTATCGGAACTTTTTGGTAAAAAATTAACATCAAAACGTACAGGCAATGGTAAGGTTTATCTCAATGTAACATTTAACTACGATCTGGATTGGACTGGACCAGCTGTGCAAGGCCTAACATCATATTATACTAAAGTGCAAAACGTGTTGATTATTGATGGTCATAATGTGCCCTCGGCCTTCCGTAATTTGAAAATATGCCCAGTAGAGGGCAAATGTAGCCCTATTACGGTACAGATTATACTTGGCGAAAGCAGCATAATATGTCAGTCTGGGCGGTCACCGCAAGATTTGTGGCTATTGTCAGCTTGCTACAGTAGTCTCTCGATAAAAATCACCGGCACAGGTATGGTTTGCGTCTCATATGAATATACCACAGAAGAAATGCATCAACCCTATAATACATTTGAGTCTAAAGCTACAGTTGATGGTATCGAATATATATGCAGGATGAACAAAGGGAAGGCAGAGATTAAACAATCCAACGTGGCGTGCCAAACCGAAGTATTACGGCGCCAGCTGACTAAACGAACACGATTGCCAGACATATGTGGATATGTAGGATATCGGCATGATGACCCGGAGCAGTCAGCCATGTTGACTCTGGTTGATGCTCGTGCAGATTATGTTGTAGAGCAAACTGTGCTTCACTCTTACAGCTTCGCCTATATTATGGAGGAAGATACTCAAGGCAGTGTTATGTACCGTTGCTATCACGAGTATGCTGTGCCACGTCACGCCGATTTCTTTAGGTTTCTTAAGCTGCATCAGTCACCACTACCAGAGTCATGTCTCACTATAAAATGCTCATACGGAGACAGATCCCAATATGTGAATATGATGGCGGCTCTGTACAAGGAACATCATATCACGATCTGCACTAGCTTCTTACTACCTGAATTACCTGATGATAATCTGTTGGACAAGGTAAACCTCTATGTTGAATATATTTTATTGGATACACCTCTACATAGGTTTGCTGCGAAGGCGCCGCAGACTGCCAATTTATCTGAATTCCTGGCTCTAGCTACGCGTGAGGCGGGCGTGCAACCGTGAGCTCGTCACAGAAGAGCAGGCACTCAAAACAAGCCGTGAGCTCCTCAAAAATGATCCGCCCCCGGTTTAAGATATCAGTGTCGCCTTTGGTGCAACACAATGGCCACAATCCAATGTCCCATATGTATGTCCCCTGTTGTAAATCCCCTCTATTCGCGATCCCGCCACGTTGCCTGCAAAGCCTGCATTGAAAGGTGGTATGCCACCTCGGCGGCCTCGGGAGCGAGACCACTCTCCCCTAACACTCGGGCACCCATGGATCCCACATATTATGGTCCACTATATGTGACAGACGTCGATACCGTCGACACCGACGACACCGACGCTACCGACGATGTTGTACCCCTACCTGTCTCAGTACAGCGCCCATTTGCAGGGCACGGTCACATCGTTGCTCTCCTAGATTGCTCCGGTTCTATGGCTAGCGCCAGCAAGGATGGCACTGAAGCATCCCCTTCACGCATCAGTATGATGATTCATATGGTCAAGATGTTGGCTCAACGCTTCAGCAACAAGGGCTACTACATGTCCATCATGAAATTCAGCTCGACATGTCTCAGTGTTGTTGAAAAATCCGAGCGAGTTCCAGATCATCTAATTGAGGCACTGCGCCCCAGCGGAGGTACAGACATGGTCACGGCGCTGACCACCGCTGTTTCTCTGCATGGAACAGATCCTATATACATTATGTTTACAGACGGAGAACCAAACCCTGGAACGGAAGCTATGACGGCGCGCGTAGCCAAAAATTTTGGCGATGAGTTCAAGCTGCATGTCGTCGGATTCGGACCGCAACTGAATGATGGTGTCATGCGATCTCTCTCCACTAGCGGTCGCGGCACGTATACCTATATTTTTGACATCAACACGTCTTCCGTTATGATGTCATCATTGGTAGCATACCTGCTAGCACCTCCGGTTGTATTGTCTCTGTCAGATGAAACCGCACATAAGACCTTCGTCGCAACATTGGAACAGATCTGCTTGCAGCCAAGTCTCGGAGTTCATGGCCTCTTGGCTGACCTCCGAAAGCTTCCACAAACAGGTTATTGTAAGGCATTGCAGGATGATGTAATGCATCCTGATGTGGAGCTCGGTCAGATCAGCAAGGCACTCACCAACTACAACGGATGGGGCAAGTATTATCTTAGCGCCATATTGCGTGCTCATCAGCTCACGTATACCATGAGCGATCTTGAGAAGTCTCTACAATATTATGCATCTGATGAATTTAACCGAGTCCAGAGGGAGTCCATGGATTCTCTCAAGCATCTGGTCTTTAGACCAGTTACTGAGGCTGATGTGGTGAATGTTGCAGCGGTAACACACACTATTGTAACTTCCACTGGCTCTGCTGAGGATCGCGGAGGATGTTTTTCGGGAGATACCAAAATCCGTATGCTTCGTGGAGAACCCATATGTATCAAGGATTTGCGCAAAGGAGATAAGGTAGCTTCAGCAGACAAGGATGGCAAGGAGATGGTGGGTACGATTGACTGTATCGTGGCGTACAGTCTTGACTGCCCGATGCCTCTGTATGACGAGTTCATCACAGCCTACCATCCTGTCTACATGGGACGAAAGTGGCATTTTCCTTGCGATATCTACATGCAGTTCGGAGTAGCGACAGACTACGTCTACAATATTATGTTGCAGCAGGGAGCTTGTGCTGTATATGTTGGCGACACTCCCTGTATCGTTTTGGGTCACAATATTACGGAAGACCCCGTGGCACGACACCCTTATTTTGGCAGCAACAAGGTTCGCGATGAGATCACTGCTCAGCCAGGGTATGACATGGGTATCGTTGAGACAGACTTCTCCAGAACAGAACGTGGGGCTGATACGCTCATCCGCAGTATGTTCTGAGCATATAGCATATAATTTATGTACTAAAATAAAGCCTTATATACTTTGTATATTATTTTCTACGCTATATTAATGGGAAACATGCACAGCGAAACAGTATCTACACATAATATATCAACATCGGCACCAGCACCAGCATCGACACAGAGAATTACTGTTGATGTTAAAAAACGTATATATAACATAATAGAAATAAATATACCCTACGGTCAACTTGAGATGATAAGAGTCTTGCAAGAGAAATTTAATTATGAGGTAAAAGGCACCATCTATGTTGATTCGCAACATAAATTTAAAAGCTTCGAGGTGCGCACAGACAGCAGCGAGACATCGAGCTACGGAGCTTCAGATTGGAAGATATCATTCCATACTCATCCAGACAACACTGCACAAAAATATGGTGTGCGTTATTATTCTCCTCCTTCCGTTGATGATGTCATGGAAATATATGATCACAGTGAACAGTTTGTACCGGACAGCACAAAGTGTGGCTTCGGAGAGCTCAGCATTATCTTTGCCAATGAAGGCATCTATGTCCTACAAGTGGATCGCGATAATTTCAAAAAATACAACAAAGATAACATGCCCTTAGATATACTGGAAGAAATACTTAACCAAACGCTAACATCTTATCTAGTAACGGAACTTAAAAAAGGCATAGCACAGACCCTGGAGGAGGGCTCAGTCACAACCAATATTACAAAGAAATACATAGATAGTAAAGTTAATATGGATAACCCCGATATAAGTATACCCCAGTTTACCGCAGTAGTTAAGAGAGTCTCGCGGAAGGTCAGTGAAACATATGGTTTTAATATGGCTTTTCATTCCTGGATTGAATTGGAGGAAAAAGGCTTAACATTAACTGTCTGTGATTACTTCCTCAACAAAAAGGTACTAGACTAGGTAGGAGCTCACGGCTGAGAGTGCCTGCGGCGCCTCCCTAGCCTGCGCCCCTAACCCGCGTGATGTATGCGCTAGTTGGTATGTGCGTGTGTTATATGCTAGTTGGTATGTATTATGTGTGTGTGTGTTATTTATGTGCCATATGCGGAGAGTATCGCTTTCGCAGCATCACACACCTCCTGGAGAGTGCCTGTTGAACCAAGCTTGTCTCGTGCCTGTTCGAATACATACAGCTGCCCCATAAAATTAAGATTGGGCTCTGCACATCGACGGCTCTCAAAAACTGTCCGTTGCGCTTCAGCCAGAGAGCACCTGGCGCTCCACATCACATAAGCAATAGTTACAGAAACGCTGCGCGAAATGCCAGCATGCACAAAAACACGACGTGCGTCAGCACTCCCAATAAAAGGCAGAGCCTCCGTAAGACATGACAACATGTCCTGTGAAAGCGTATCCCTCATTGGCAGATGCTTAGTTGTAAACTGACTACGTGGCTCCGGCGGCGCTTCGGTTAGATTAAGGATATGGGTAACACCTGCACCCATAAGAGCGTGAGTATCCAGTGCATGAGCCTCTGACCCCACTGCGACATTACCGATCCAGCCCAGTGGCGCAAGATGACAGCGCGGACTCGATGCTGGAGAATCAGGCCCCACAAGTACTGCCAAGCCCCCGAAGTTTGTCGAAACAACATGTGACGAAAGAGAGGGATACATACACCCATCACGGAGGCCACCTTCCAGATAGTAGTATGTTACATGTGCAATAGATGTATAGTTCCTTGATGTGTGTCTCTTGCTATATATTACTTCGCCGCTGCTTATGTCCGTTATGGAATACATCCTGAATCAATGCCAATATCGTAGTTATTGCATGATATATTCTTTTTTTGTCAACTGTATGTGCCCTGAATCCAATATGGGGTGCCTCTGATATGATGGTTGAATCATATAAAATATTGCATAAAGCTGAGCCAAATATGGGGTTTTCTATGTACAAATTAAGTCGCGCCACGTATCACATATCACATACGCATCACATACGCACCACATACGCACCACATACGCACCACATACGCACCACATACGCACCACATACGCACCACATACGCACCACATACGCACCACATACGCACCACATACGCACCACATA
>SXGU01201847.1_pt1 | contig 32901 bp, 49 predicted proteins | sample 3174531 | NCBI WGS metagenome assembly SXGU01 (sample SAMN11356863, study PRJNA531348) | freshwater metagenome | isolation source: freshwater sample F1-140 | place: China: Fuxian Lake, Yuxi | collected 2017-12-25 | reverse complement strand
GTGTCGGTAGATGTCGGTAGATGCAGGGGGTTCGGGCGGCGGGCCGTTGGCCGAGGCGAAGGAGACGGGGAAACGGGAGCGGCAGACGCTTTATCTGGCGTACCGTGCGATGCCGGTGGATGAGGCGGGCGGGCGGATGACGCAGGTTGCAGCGGCGAAGCTGGCCGGGGTGGATAGCGACACTGTGACCAGATGGAAGCGGGAGGATGAGCAGTTCCGGGCCAAAGAGGCGGAGGCGCGGACGAGCGGAATAGGGCAGGCGCGGAAGCTGGCGGAGGTGGACGGGTTGGCCAAGGGCTGGCGGGATGGGCGCAGTTTGCGGGCGCTGAATGACGCGGCAGAACGGTTGGCATTGGCGGCTCCGGTGGCAGTGGGGAAGCTGATCGAGCGGCTGAAAAGCGATGATGAGGCTATCATCCTGCGGGCGGCAATTGCTATTCTGGACAGGGCGGGACTGGAGACGGCGGCGAAGAGCAGCCAGGCAGTGGATGTGAGCAAGCTATCGGATGAGGAACTACAACGGATTATTGCTGGCAAGGGCAGAGGCTGAATTGGAACGACGCCGGCGGGATCGGGCGGCGCGCTCGCTGACGTTTCGGGAGTTTATCCAGCGGGTACATCGTCGGTTTGTGTTTTATGAGCATGTGGAGATTCTGATTGCCGTACTCCAGCGGGTGGCGGATGGGGAGTTGGACAGGCTGATGGTGTTTATGCCACCACGCCACGGCAAAAGCGAGGCTGTGTCTCGGCTCTTCACGGCCTACTATCTGTATCGGTATCCAGAGCGCTGGGTGGGGGTCAACTCCTATGCGGATGCGCTGGCCAGGACGCTGGGCCGCAATGCCCGGGACCACTACCAGACGGCGGGGGGAGCGCTGAAGGCGGATGCCAGCGCGATGAACCATTGGGAGAGCGGCGGCGGCGGGGGGGTGTGGGCGGCGGGTGTGGGTGGGCCGATTACGGGCAAGGGTTTCCACCTGGGGGTGGTGGATGACCCGCTGAAGAATGCGGAGGAGGCAGCCAGCGAGACTATTCGGGAGAAGCAGCGGGATTGGTATCGGTCCACTTTTTACACGCGTGCGGAACCTGGGGCGGCGGTGGTGATTATCCAGACTCGCTGGCATGAGGATGATTTGAGCGGGTGGCTGCTGGCCAGCGAGGGCAGCGAGGATGATGAGCCGGAGCGCTGGCATATTGTGTGTATGCCGGCGGTGGCGGTGGATGTGCCTCCTGTGTGGCCGGGGCCGTGTACGGTGGAACCGGATGTTCGTGCACCTGGTGAGGCACTTTGCCCGGAGCGGTATCCTCTGGCCCGGCTGCGCAAGTTGAAGCGGCGGATCGGAGACTATTTCTGGTCGGCGCTGTATCAGCAACGGCCAACCCCACCAGAGGGTGAGATGTTCCGCCGGGCGCAGTTCCAGGTGATGGACAGTCTGCCCCAGATGGCGTATACGATGCGCTATTGGGACAAGGCGGGCAGTGTGAGTAAGAGCGCCAAGAAGACGGCTGGGGTGAAGATCGGACTGTCGCGGGATGGCAGGGTGTTTGTGTTGCACTCGGTGAACGGGAAGTGGAAGACGCTGGAACGGCGCGAGGTGATGCTCCAGACGGCCAGGGCGGACGGCAGGGGGGTGGCGATTGGGATTGAGCAGGAGCCGGGGAGCAGTGGGCTGGACAGCGTGGCGGATGAGTTGCGGATGTTGACGGGGTTCGGGGCGTTTGCGGATTCGCCCAGTGGGGATAAGGATACTCGCCTGCGGCCCTTCCAGGCGCAGGTGGAAGCGGGGAATGTGTGGCTGGCGCGGGGGGACTGGAACGAGGGGTACATTGATGAGATGTGCAGCCTGCCGCATGGGACATACCGGGATCAGGCGGATGCGACGGCAGGGGCGTTCAATCGGCTGGTGGACGTGATCAGCACGGCGGCGGACGATGTGCTGGTGGTGGATGAGGATGTGCGGATTAGCCCGTACTAAGGCAAAAGGCAAAAGGGAAAGGCAAAAGTGAGCGAAGAGAATGGCCGACCGATAATAGAGGGTTATCGTCCGGGGGGGGAGGGCGATGAGGCCTGGGCGGTGATGGAAAGCCGGATCGCTGAGTTGGAGGGGATTCTCTCCAGCGGGGATTGGCGGCTGATCACAAGCCAGGCAGAGAAAGAGTTCAGCCGGGAGGGGCTGCGCCAGATTACGGAGATGGCGCGGATTATGTACCTGAAAAACCCGCTGATCAACCGGGGGGTGAGTGTTAAGCGGTTCTACGTGTGGGGCCAGGGGGTGAGTGTGCAGACGGCCAGCAGCGATCTGCACGATGTGTTGCAGGCGTTTGACGAAGACCCAAAGAACGTGGTGGCGTTGACCAGCCACCAGGCGCGCATGAATGCGGAGGTGGAGCTTCAGACAGACGGCAATTTGTTTGTGGTCTTCTTTGTGAACCAGACCACGGGGCGGGTGCGGGTGCGCATGGTGCCGTTTGGGGAGATTGCAGACGTGGTGTGCAACCCGGAAGACCAGCGGGAGCCGTGGTATTATCTGCGCCGGTGGACGGAGCGCAAGGTGACGGCGGGCGGGGCACGGGAGTTTGTGAGCCGTGCGGCGTGGTACCCGGACTGGCGCTACAACCCGACGGCGAAGCCGACCGAACTGGACGGACAGCCGGTGCGCTGGGAAAGTCCGATCTATCATGTGCGGGTGGGGGGATTCTCCAATTGGACGTTCGGCATTTCGGAGATTTACGACACGATTGATTGGGCGGTGGCCTATAAGGAATTTTTGGAGGATTGGGCCAGCATTGTGCGGGCCTATCGGCGTTTCGCCTTCCAGATCACTACACCGGGCGGGCGGAGGGGGATTGCGGCGGCCAAGACGAAGATGGAGACGACGTTTGGCAGCGGGGGCGGGCTGGGAACGGAGACGAATCCTGCGCCGGTGGTGGGGTCTACTTTCATCGGCGGGGAGGGAACCAGTTTGACGCCTGTGCGCACCAGCGGGGCCACGGTGAGCGCGGAGGACGGGCGCAGGCTGTTGTTGATGGTGGCGGCCAGCACGGGGCTGCCGGAGACGTTTTTTGGGGATGCCAGTGTGGGGAGTCTGGCGACGGCGAAGAGCCTGGACAGACCGACAGAGTTGGCGATGTTGGACAGGCAGACGCTGTGGGCCGGGGTGCTGGGCAACATTTATCAGTATGTGCTGCTGTGGGCGGTGAAGGCGAGCAGTGGGCCTCTGCGCGGGCTGGGGCGTGTGGAGCGCACGGTAGAGGATGGGGCCATCGAGGAGCGGGTAGTGTGGAACGCAGACGTTGACCCGGGGGTGATGGTGACGTTTCCTCCGCTGGTGGTGGACGATGTGAAGGGGCGGGTAGATGCGCTGGTGTCGGCGGCCACGCTGGATGGCAAGGTGTTGGCCGGGACGATGGACCTGCCGACGCTGGCCCGGATGTTGCTGGTAGCCCTGGGGGTGAAGGATGTGGACGAGGTGATGGAGAGGCTCTTCCCGGATGGGGAGGCAGCGGATGCGCCAGCGTTGCCAGAGCAGACGGCGGCAGAGGCCGCTATGATAGAGGCTTTGCGGGAGTTGCGGGATGTGCTAAGCAGAGGAGATGCAGGATGAACATTGTGGACACCTGCAAGGTGCGGATTGAGGAAGCGCCCACGCTGAATGTGGCGGGGTCGGTAACTTCGCTGGGCACGGGGACAAATACGGCGTTTGGGGAGCTGGGTGTCGCTGAGCCGACGCCGGTGGCCGGGTAGACGTTTGCGTATAATCTAAACACGGATATGGTGGTGCATTGGGCTGACCTGTTTTAGGCCGGGCGATAATCGACATTATCTGGCGGGCTTCGACAGGCTCAACCGACTGAAGGGGCGGGGGGATGCTATGACAACTGTGGCGGCGGCGGTGACCAGGCTGGTGGAGGCGGCCACGGTGGCGCAGAAGTGGCGGGAGTTGGATGCTACGGTGCGCAAGGGAGAGGCAGCGGTGTCGGATGCGTTTGTAGCCCAGGGCCGGGTCGTTGTGCGGGCGTTCGCTGCGTTGCGTCCGTATTTTGTGGAGGGGTGGTTTTCCATCGGTTCCACGGGCGTGGCGCTGCGAGAGGCTGGCCCGGTGCCGGATGATGCGCTGAATAGGGTCTGGGCTGAAATAAGCCGGGAGATGTTGGCGCTGATGCTTGCCTCGATTATCGATATCAATGAGATGGGGTTGATTCTGGGGGCGGGGGCGCTGGCTGCGCAGTTGGGGATTGATTTTGAGAAGGCTTTCCGGCTGAAGAACCCGCGGGCGGTGGCGTATTTGGATGTGCATGGGGCGGCGCTGGTGACGAAAATCAACGAGGAGACCCGCTCGCAGATGAAGACGCTGTTGACCCAGGCGGTGGATGAGGGGTGGAGCTACAGCCGGACGGCGAAGGCAATCCGAGATATGTTTGAGGGGTTCGCTGGGCTGAAGCCGCAGAAGCATATCCGAGACCGGGCGACGCTGGTGGCGGTGACGGAGGCGGGGCAGGCATACGAGGCGGGAAGCCAGATTGTGGCGAAGAATCTGGCGGATGCGGGGATACGGATGGAGAAGTTCTGGCGCACCAGTGGGGATGAACGGGTGAGCGATGGGTGCAAAGACAACCAGGCAGCGGGGTGGATTGCAGTGGAGGAGATGTTCCCCAGCGGGAACGACAGGCCGCTGCGGTTCCCTGGGTGCCGGTGTACGGCGCTCTATCGACGGGCGAGGTGACGAACGATGAGCCACGAACTGGACGAGATGTGTGAGGAAGAGCGGTGGATGGACCTGCGGGACCGGATGGGGCGGCTGTGGGGGCGCTACAATCCGCAGGAGGAGATGCTGGAGTTTCGGCGGGGGCCGGTGCTGGTGCGTTTTGAGTTGGGCAGGTTGCAGGCGCAGTTTGTGGAAAGCACTAGACATGCACGAACGGATGTGCTAGAATAGGCGCAGACGGTTTTGCGGATGCCGTCGGGGGACTTCTTGGTGGATGTGGAATACTGGAACGCCGAAGAGCGTCATGCAATTGCATGGCGCTCTTTGTTTTTATCCTGGGGGTGATGATGGAAAAGGACGAGATTGTCGAGAGCCTGGCCGGGGGATTTGTGCCGCTGAGGGAGAAGGCGCTGCGCCGGGATGGGACGGTGGCGCTACGGTTGATTGGGCCGGGCTGGGGGAGCAGTGGGTTTTATCCGGTGGAGACTTTGCGCCGGGATGGTCCGCAGGTATTTCGTGCCGGCACAAAAATGTACTGGAATCACCCGACGATGAACGAGGAGAGTGAACGGCCAGAGGGGGATTTGCGAGACCTGGCGGCGGTGCTGGTGAGTGATGCGCGCTGGGAGGATGCAGGCCGGTCCGGTCCGGGGCTGTACGCTGATGCGAAGGTCTTTGGAGACTACGCAAAGGCCGTTGAGGAGATGGCCCCACACATTGGGGTGAGTATCCGGGCGAGTGGACGGGCGATGCCTGGGGAGGCTGAGGGACGGCAGGGGAGCATTATCAACGCTATTACGGCGGCCCGGAGTGTGGATTTTGTGACGGAGCCAGGGGCTGGTGGCCGGGTGGTGGAGATGTTTGAGGCGGCCAGGCCCCTATCGGGCAATAATGCCCTATTATCGGTCGGGGAATCTATCCCAAAATCAGGAGGAGGGAACGTGGACGAGTTGGAGAAGGCGAAGGCTGATCTGGCTGAGGCGCTGGCAGAAGTGGCGGCGCTGAAGGCGGAGGCGGGACGGTTGGCGGAGGCGTTGCTGGTGCAGAGCGCCCAGGCCGTGGTGAGAGAGGCATTGGCGCAGGCTGATCTGCCGGGTGTGACAATGGCTCGGCTGTTGCGGTTGGTGCCGGGCAACCCTCCTGTGACGGCAGAGGGGAAGTTGGACGAGGCTGGTCTGCGCCAGCGGGTGGACGAGGCTGTGGCGGCTGAGTCTGCGTATTTGCAGGAGGCTGCTGGTTGGGGCCAGGGACGGATTGAGGGGATGGGCGGGGCCTCGACAGGCTCGGCCAGCGGTGCTGGTGTGGACATGGCAGTAGTTGAGAAGCGGCTGAACGGTGCTTTTGCTGCTCTCGGCGTTGCCCCAGTGAAGGAGGGCTAAACGATGGCGAGCAACATTGTGCGGGAACCGGGGACTATTCTCTCGGTGGCGGTGACGAACCCGGCGACACCGGTGACTGGCGACCCTGTGCGACATGGGGAGCGGACTGGGGTGGCGCTGACGGATGAGGGCGAAGGCGGCAACGCTGCGACGGAGACCACGGTCAATTTCGGGCCGTTTGTGGGCCGATTCAGTGTGGCTGGTACGGACGGAGGCAACAGTGCGGTGGCCGTGGGCGATAGTATCTACTATGTGGATGCCAACACGCCGAAGCTGAGCAAGACGGCCAGCGGCTATTTCTTCGGATTTGCGATGGGGACTGTGAGCAGTGGTGGTACGGGTACGATTGAGGTGGCGCACGTGGACGCCGGGGCCTGGACGGGCACGGTGAACACGGGTGACATTGCCAGCGGCGCTGTGACTGCGGTGAAGCTGGCGACTACGCTGAAGACGGGCTTTGTGCACCTATCATTGACAGACTGGCGCATTATTGCCACCAACGATATCGCGGCGAAAAATGCTACTGACGGCGGCACTATCAGCCTGGACACCGACCCGACACTGAAGCGGGTGAACGGTGCGACTGACAAGAAGCTGCGCCTGGCGTGGGCGGCGGCCAGTGTGGTGGAGATTGTGGCCGATTTTGTTTATCCGCCTGATCTGGACGAAGCAGCCAATGTGGAAGTGCATTTCCTGGCGGCGATGGCCGGGGCGACGGATACGCCTGTGCTGGGTGTGAGCTTCTTCGAGGGTGTGGGCGACAGCAATGCCGGCGGGAATACGGCGGCTATCACTGGCACGGGGATTGCCGAGTATTCGGTGGCGATTGCGGCGGCGAATGTGGGAGCGACACCGAAGGCGGCCAGCATTGGGATTGTTCCGGCTGCACATGGGACTGATGCGCTGCATATCTACGGCGCTTGGATTGAGTATACACGGGCCTAAGCCCAGGAGGATGGGGATGATTACTTTTGCACAGACCGCTGAGGGCGGTAAGGGTGAACGCTACAACCCAGGGGAGGGAGGGCTGGAAGGTTTCAGCCGGGTGCCTCGCACTGGTGGGGGGAGCGGACGCTGGGGACAGGCTGCCAACCCGCTGCATGAGGCACGGGTGGCGAGCGCTGCGGAGTTGATTGCGGATATGCTGACCGGGCGTGCGCCGGCGTGGGCGTTGAAGGAGGCGATTGCACCGAGCCATAGCAGCACGGCGCGGGCGATTGAGAGCAACTACCCTGGGCTGATGAAAATCTCGGAGAGCTACACGACCAGCGATTTCCCCAATCTGATGGGGGATGTGTTGGACCGGATGATGTTGGGACGGTTCCGGGAGTTTCCCCAGGGCTGGCGGCGCCATGTGCGGGTGAGCCGACCGCTGCGGGACTTTCGCACGGTGCGACGGCTGGCTCTGAATGGGGCCGAGGGGCGCTACAGTGAGCAGACCGAGGGTGAGGGGCTGACCTACAGCACTTCGCTGGATGAGGACAACTACACCTACACCCCCAGTCTATTCAGCAAGGGCGTGCGGTTGAGTTTCCGGGCGATCATGAATGACGACCTGGACGCCTTCGATTCTATTCCCGACAGACTGGGCCGGGGCGGTCGGCGGTCTATCGCCTATTTTGTGACTGACCTGCTGTATGATGCCAACGGCCCGGACGCCACGTTTGTGAGCGCTGGGAATGGCAATCTTCTGACGGGCAATCCTGACCTGGCGATTGATGCGCTGGGGACGGCCTTCCAGAAGCTGTTGGGCTTTACGGACGCGGACAGCGAGCCGATCTTGGTGGAGGGCGTGGTGTTGGAGTATCCGCCCGCGCTGCATGTGACTGTGCAGAATATGCTCAATCAATTAACTGTGGATGTATCCACGGTGGGCGGGCAGAGCAACCAGGTGATCCGGGTGGATAACTGGATTGTGCGCAATCTGGAGGCGGTGATGAATCCGTACATCCCGATTGTCGCCACGGGCAACCCGAACACCAGTTGGATGCTGTATGTGAAGCCTGATTCGGATCGCCCGGCGGCGGAGGTTGGTTTCCTGGCCGGGTATGAGGAACCTCAACTCTTCCGCAAGATGTCGAACACCATGCGGGTGGGTGGCGGTGTGGACCAGAACGCAGGGGATTTCGACACGATGTCGCAAGACTTCAAAGGTGTGATCGGCTACGGCGGCACTGTGCTGGACCCGAAGGGCGCTGTGGGCAGCAACGGGAGCAATGCCTAAGATGAGCAAGCTACCAGAACCAATCTCGACGGCGGAATGCTATCTGGCGGCGCTGGTCGAGCAGATGGAGGCGCTGAATGCGGGGCTGGGCGCGTTGGTGGCAGCGGTGACGACCATTTCGCCTGCACCTGGTGGGGCAGGCGAAACGGTGGGGCTGGACGAGGAACGGCTGTTGACGTTGCTGGCCTCGATCAAGGGGATTGGGGATGTGACGGCCCGGCGGATCGTGGATAGTTACAAAAGCAACGCCGGACAATAAGATTGATTATCGGTCGATGAACCCTCACCCCCAGTTTCTCTCCGAAAAGGGGAGAGGGGCGCATAGATTGAGGCGATAGCACTATGGCGTTTACCTACGATACCGGCACCGATGTAGGGAAAATCAGGCTCCTCATTTTCGATACGGATAGCAATAGCTATGTGTTCGAGGATGGGGAGCTTTCGGTTTTTCTGAGCATCGAGGGCGATAGCCTGAAGCGTGCGGCGGCGCTGGCGTTGGAGACGATGGCCAGCAATGAGGCGTTTGTGCTGAAGGTGATTACGCTGATGGACCTGCGCACGGACGGGGCGGCGACGGCCAACGCTCTGATGAAGCGAGCGGCGTTGCTGCGCAGCCAGGCTGATGATGAGGAGTTCGCCGACGATGCGTCGTTCGACTTCGCTGAGTGGGTGGTGGACGATTTCAGCGGGCGGGAACGGATGGCCAAGCAGATTTTGAGAGGGTAGTCTCCCGCAGAGACGCAGAGGCGCAGAGAAACATGGCGAATAATCTGGGGATTGTGCATCCGGGGTTGCTGGCGCGGTTGTCGCCGGGGTTTTACCCGTCGTTGTGTACGGTGCAGGTGGCGACGGAGAGCCGGGACGTGATGGGGCAGGTGGTGTTGAGCTGGGCGAATCTGGCGAATCATGTGAGCCTAGCCTGCTCGATTGCGGAGCCTACGGCCACGGGTGAGGAGACGGAGACGACGATGCAGGCGTTTGTGCGGCGACGCAAACGGGTAGCCCTGGCGGGTATCTATGCGAGTGTGACGGAGCGGCACCGGGCGATTGTGGACGGTGTGACCTATGACATTGAGCGTGTGAGCCAGGACAGCCAGACGATGACGACGTATCTGGATGTGGAGCGGTTGCTGTGAGCGAGCAGACGGCTGTTCTCAATTTGGACAGGCTGGAGCGCAAATTAAAGCGCCTGGCGGCGCTGGCCAGGGCGGATGTGCTGGAGATTGCGCTGACGGCGGGTGCGCTGGAGATTGAGAATGCAGCCAAAGACAAAGCTCCGTATCTGACGGGAACGCTACGCCGAAGTCTGCACACGGAGACGGACGAGAAGAGCGGTTCTAGCGTAAGTGTGCTGGTGGGCACTGATCTGGAGTATGCGGCGATGCAGGAGTTTGGCGGGGTGGTGACGCCGAAGAATGGGAAGTCGCTGGCCTTTGAGGTGGAGGGGGATATGGTGTTTGCCAAGTCGGTAACTATCCCGGCGCACCCATATTTGCGGCCCGCATTTGATGAGCAGCGGGGGGCGGCGGTGGATGTTTTTCGCCAGGCGATTGGGGACCAGATTCGGGCGATTGCGGAGAGTGAGTAGCGAATGGCGAGTCTGGAAGAGTCTCTCGTTACGATACTGACTGGGAATGTGGCGCTGGCTGCGTTGGTGGGGACCCGGGTAGAACCCGCGCCCAAAGCGCAGGGGAGCGATCTGCCGGCTATCAGTTACACGCGGGTGAGTACGGTGACGGTACATGCGCACAGCGGGGCCGTGGGGCTGCGCCGGGCGTGGGTGCAGTTTGATGTGTGGGCATCGTCGGCGCTGAGTGCGCAGGCGGTGACGCAGGCGCTACACACGGCGCTGGAGCATTACCGAGGGACGGTGGGCGGGGTGCGGATTGATGCGGCGCTGAGCCTGAATGACCGTGCTTTGTACAGCCCGGAGACGAACAGTTACAGACGGATTGTGGAGTATTACATCTGGAGCAATGTGTAACCCTCACCCCCAGCCCCTCTCCCGAAAAGAGGAGAGGGGGGTTGATGAGGGACGGATGGCGAGGAGGGGGAGATGGCAGAGTACGCAGGGTTTGGGGCGATTTTGCAGCAGTTCAACACGACGAGCGGGTATGTGACGGTTGCCCAGGTGGATGACATCCAGGCACCGGCGTTGGGGCTGGGGACGCCGGATGTGACTGCGCACGACAGCGACAGCGCATACCGGTCCGTGGTGGGCGCGGTGAAGGAGATTGGGGAGATGAGCCTGTCGCTGGTTTTTGACCCGGCGGCGGCGACGCATGTGGCCGGGTGGACGGCGTTGGCGAGCCGGGGGCATGAGGTTTTTAAAATCATTTTCCCAGATGCGGGGAACACGGAGTGGGCGTTTCGAGCGTTTGTGACGGGGTTTGAGCCGAATGCGCCGGTGGAGGAGAAGTTGGCGGCCAGCGTGACGTTGCTGGGCACGGGCGACCCGCGGGTAGAAAGCGATTTTACTTTTTTGGTGGACGCTGGCGGGAACTATCTGGTGGACGCCGCGGGCGATGTGATGATTCAGGTATAGGGAGGGTTTGAGCAATGGCGAATTATGCAGCTTTCGGGACTCTGCTGAAAATTGCGGGGACAACCGTGGCAGGGGTGACGAATATCGGCGGGCCGGGTCTGACGTTGGAGACGATTGATGTGACGAATCATTCGTCCACCAGTGGCTGGCGGGAGTTCGTGGGCGGGCTGAAGGACGGCGGGGAAATTTCGGTTGATATTGTCTTCGACCCGGTGGCGGCGACGCACAAGAACGCCAGCGGCGGTCTGCTGTATCTGTTGACGACACGGGCGAGCGCATCGTTTACGATTACGTTCCCGGATACGGGGTTGACGGTGTGGACGTTTACGGCGTTTGTGACAAGTTTCGAGGTGGGCGCACCGGTGGCCGATGGGTTGACGGCGAGTGTGACGCTCAAAATCACGGGCGCGCCGACGCTGGTGTAGAAGATTGAAGATTGAAGATTGGAGAAGTGATGCTCAGTCGAGAGAAGATTTTGAAGGCGCAGGATTTGAAGCGTGAGATTGTGGATGTGCCGGAGTGGGGCGGCGAGGTGTATGTGCGGGGGTTCACCGCACTGGAAAAGGAAGAGGTAGAGATACGCTCCATGTCGATGGTGGACATAGCCACGGGGCAGATTCGGGACGCCAGGCAGTTGGCCGGGTTGAAGGCGTGGATTGTGGCCCGGTGTGTGGTGGATAGCGATGGGGTGCGCATTTTTCAGGATGCGGATATGGACGGGTTGCAGGGGAAGAATGCTGAGGTGATCGCTCGGCTGGCGGATACAGCCGGGCGGTTGTCGGCGTTGGGTGCGGATGTGGAGGAGGCGGAAAAAAACTCCGTGAGTCGCCAGAACGGAAATTCTGGCACAAGCTCGCATTAGCCCTGGGACAGCCAGTGCATGTGTTGAAGGCGACGATGCCCTACTCGGAGTTCATTGAGTGGATAGCCTACAGCCGGATAGAGCCGTGGGGTGATGAACGGGCGGATTGGCGGTCGGCGCTGGTGGCGAGCGTGATTGCTGAGGTGAACCGGGGCAGGACGAAGCGCAAGAAGCCCTACACGCCGAAAGATTTTCTGCTGAATTTTGAGGGTCCGAAGCGGCAGACGTGGCAGAGCCAGTTACAGTTTGTGGAGATGCTGAACGCCGCGTTTGGTGGGGAAGACCGCAGACGGCGGACGGCGGACGGGGATGCGCCAGGCTCTACCGAGGCCGGGCGATAATGGGAATTATCTCCCGCAGAGACGCAGAGACGCAGAGGGGTAGACAGGCCGCATGGCAACTCTTGAAACGCTGGTTGTGAAGCTGGCGACCGAGGCAACTGAATACGCCAGGGGGCTGGGGGATGCCAGCAAGAAAACTTCTTCTTGGGGGGCGAACCTGGCGGGTATCGCTGGTAAGGCCGCGCTAGGGGCTATGGCGGCGGCGGGGGTGGCTATTGCGGCGGTGGGTGTGGCCGGGGTGAAGGAGTTTGTCGGGTTTCAGAACTCGATGAATGAGGTATTTACGCTGCTGCCGGGGATGTCGGCTGATGCGATGGGGCAGATGCAGGGGGATGTGAAGAACTTCGCCAAAGAGTTCGGGGTGCTGCCCAGCGAGACGATCCCGGCGCTGTACCAGGCTATCTCGGCGGGTGTGCCGAAGGACAATGTGTTCGACTTTCTGGAGGTGGCGCAGAAGGCGGCGCGGGGTGGGGTGACGAGTCTGGAGACGGCGGTGGACGGTATCTCGTCCACTGTCAATGCCTACGGCAAGGATATTATTTCGGCGACGCAGGCCAGTGATTTGATGTTCACCGCGGTCAAAATGGGCAAGACGACATTTGATGAGTTGAGCAGCAGCCTGTTTCAGGTGAATCCGACGGCGGCGGCGCTGGGTGTGCAGTTTGGGGATGTGACGGCGGCGTTGGCGTCGATGACGGCGCAGGGTGTGCCGACGAGTGTAGCAACTACGCAGCTTCGACAGTTGCTGGTGGAGGTGTCGAAAGAGGGCAGCAAGACGGCGGATGTGTTCTCGGAGATTGCAGGGAAGAGCTTCCGCCAGTTTGTGGCAGAGGGGGGCAATACCCAGGACGCGCTGAAGCTGCTGGAGCAGTATGCGGCCCGAACAGGGGTGGGGATCAGTGATCTGTTTGGGAGTGTGGAGGCAGGGAATGCAGCCCTGGCGCTGACGGGCAAGGGAACGGAGACATTTACGACGAACCTGGCGGCGATGGCGGGAAGCGCCGGGGCGACGGAGACGGCCTTTGCGACGATGAACGGGGGAATTGGGGCGACGCTGGACAGGCTGAAGGCGACGTGGAATACGACGCTGCTGGATATTGGGGAGAAGGCGGCTCCGGCGTTTTCGTTGATTCTGGGAGCGGCTGAACAGGCTCTGCCGGTGGTGGCGGGGTGGTTTGTGTGGGTGGCGGACGCTGCGGCCAAGGGGGTGGAGTGGATTCAGGCGAACTGGCCGGGGATTAGTGAGACGGTGCAGGGTGTGGTGGACAAGGTGGCGGGTCTCTTCCAGAACAGTCTTGGTCCCAGCCTGGACGGGGCGCAGAGTTCGTTTGCGTGGGTGGTGGATTGGGTGCAGGAGAATCTGCCGTTGATGCGCACGACGGTGGAGACGGTGGTAGGGGCGATTACGACGTTTTGGGACACGCACGGGGCAATGATTATGCGCATCGTGGGGAATTTCATGTCTATCGTGGCGACAATTTTTGATACGTATTTGAAGAACGCTTTTGATATTGTGAAGACGATTATGCAGTTGATAACGGGGGATTTTGAGGGGGCGGGGGAGACGGTGCGGGGGATTTTTGAGCGCACGTTTTCGGCCATTGGTGAGATTATCGCGCTGCAATTGGAGAATGTGCGGACACTGATCACGGGGATTGATTGGGGTGCGCTGGGCAGAAACATTATTGAGGGGATTGCCAACGGGATAAGCGCGGCGCACGAGTTGGTTGTCAGTGCCATGGTGGGAGCGGCGCAGGGCGCTATTGATGCGGCGAAACGGCTGCTGGGTATCAATTCGCCATCGAAGGTGATGGCGGATGAGGTAGGCGGGCCGATGGCGCAGGGGATTGCTGATGGTTTTGCTCGGACGATGGGGAAGGCAAATTTCGACATCCCCCAGGCGCTGGATTTTGCCAGTGGGCGGTCGTTTGGGTTTGATGTGCTGCCGGATGGGTTGGTGGATTATGAGGCGGGCACGGCGCAGCGGACGGGGCAGAGCGGGCAGAACAATTATTTCACCTTCCAGATTTCGGCGAAAAATGAGATAGAGGCGAAAGACGGCGTGCTTTCGGCGCTGCGCCAGGCGGGGGTGGCCTTCGCATGAGCTACTATCTCTACCAGTTTGGGACGACTGATTTTGCCCGTGGGGACAGCGTGGACGGGCTAGGCGGGGATGTGCCGAGTGATGTGGCGCAGACTGCGGGTGGCGCTCATTTTGCGTATGGGAGCGGTGTGGTGCCGTTGGGGGTGCATCGGATTGGGCACCGGGGGATTTACTCGGCGAGTGTGCAGGCGAGTGTGGATGCGATGATGGGGCTGTTGGGGCAGCGGTTGCAGTTGTGGCGTATGCGCACGGCTGATTCGGCGATTCAGTGGAAATACGCCAGGCTGCTCTCGTGCCGGTGGGAGCGGGATGTGGCGCAGAGCCAGCACGCGGACGTTGTGAGTGAGTTTGAGGCGGTGGGGTATTGGAAATCGGCGAGTGTGGCCACGCCGGTGAGCCGGACGAGTACGGGGACGCTGACGCCGACGGGGGGCGGGAAGGCGCGGGTGTACGATGCGGTGATTACGTTCACGGCATCCTCCACGACGACGCACACGTTCCGTTTTCAGGATTCTACGAATGGGATTGATTGGACATTCTCGGCCAGTGTGACGAGCGGCCAGGTGGTGACGATTGATTGCGGGGCGATGTCTGTGCTGAACAATACGACGAATGCCTATAGCAGTTTCACGATCAACGCTGGGCATACGAGTGACTATTGGTGTGTGGTGCGGCCTGGGTCGAATAGCTATACGCTGACGCTGAGCGCTGGGGCGGGGACGTTTGCGGTGACGTGGTATGACCAGTGGGTGTAGTTCCTCACCCCCAGCCCCTCTCCCTAAGAGCGGAGAGGGGGGGGTGGACGGATAACATTGATTATCGGTCGGGCTTTGACAGGCTCAGCCAACGGGATGGGATAGATGCGTTTTTGGATTGATGTGGAGAATTCGGCAGGGACGAGGCAGGGGAGCGGGCCGATTACGGCGGCGCTGAACTGGCGTTCGGTGCGGCGTTTGGACAGGGCCGGGGAGTTCAGTTTTGAGATGCCGGCGACGGACAGCAAGGCGAGCCTCGTCACTGCGCGGCGGGTGGTGCGCTGCAAAACTATTATCAATGGGGCTGTGGCGGAGGTGGGGGCGGGGATTGTTGATACGATCTCGACGCGGATTGGCAGTGATGGGTTGCCGATGCTGGTGGTGAGCGGGCCGGATTTGCTGGGGGAGTTGCGGCGGGTGGTGTTGGATTATCGGGTGACGGGTGGTTTTACGGGTCCGAATTTTAGCGAGTATGACGATGTGCCGTATCACTTGATCTACCTGTGGGCAAATGCCAAGCTGGCCAGTGCGTGGGCGCTGGCGGATGAGGCAGGGACAGCGATTGGCAGCGGTACTCCGGTGACGGCGACGGATGTGTACGCCAAGTTCCGCGATGAGAGTGTGCTGGCCGGGCTGATTACTGTGGCGCAGGCGACGGAGGAGCATTTCCGGCTGGGCACGGGGCGGACTGTGGAGTGGGTGAACAGTTGGTCGGACTGTGGGGTGCGGGCGGTGTACGGCGCGCCCAGCCCGGTGGCTGTGGAGGGGCAGACGGGGATTGCGGCGATTGGGAGTATTGATCGGGTGCAGGACAGTACGGATATTGTCAATCGGGTGATTTTGTATGGCAGCGGTGAGGGGTATGCCCGGCTGGATTTGTTCGCGGTGACGACGTGGCCGGACGGGACGGCGCTGGCGGTGGGGGCGGGGCCGCACACGCGCACGATAAGCGGGGTGAGCTATCATTTTGCCAAGACGACGACGACATCCACCAACGACTACACCAACAATTCTCTCCAGGACAATGACAGTGAGACGACCTACGGTCCGAATGAGATGGCGCTGGCGTTCAAAAACCTCACGCCGATTACGAATACGGCAGCGGATGTGACGGCGGCGGCGAACCAGCTGCTGCGGGCGGGGTATCAATGGTTGAAGACGAGGAGCCAGCCCCAGGATTTTTATCGGCTGAGCCTGGTGGGGGTGCAGGCGGTGTTGAAGCCGGGGACGTCGATTGTGGTGGTGGCCAGGCGTTATGTGGACGGCGTGGCCATGGTGAATATCAATACCACTCTGTACATTTTGGAGGCGACGACGGAGGTAGGGGTGGACGGGCTGCGCACGACGGACCTGCTGGTGAGTACGACGACACGGCAGCCAGACAGCGACGCGGGGGTGGTGGTGGAACGGATGACTGAGGCGGTGGTGAGCCAGGCGCATCAGCAGACGGGGCCGAACAGCTACACGGAAAACCATGTGGCCTGGATGGATGACACGACGGCGGCGGATTTTTATTTTTGGCTGGGGGAGGATATTGCCCAGGTGACGCAGATTCTGCTGCGTTTTCGGGTGGACCCGTTGCTGAGTACGATGCGGAGTGTAGCCGATACGGCTATCAGCGGGCCGAGTACGGGGGCGGCGAGTGTAGTGACGACCGGGGCGACGACGCCTACCACGAGCAGTGTGGGCACGCAGAGCGTCAGCCATACGCATACGTTTGCGGGTTCGCCGACGAACACGGAAGGTGGGGGGCATAATCACACGGTGACGATGAACAGCCACACGCATGGGGGGATTGACCACACGCACACGGTGGCACATTCGCACACGATCACGCCGACCTACGGGGTGCATGGGGAGGCGAGCGCCAACACCTACGGGCACACGGCGGGGGCGGCCTCGGTGGCGCAGATTCAGAATGATATTGATATTCTGGTGGGGGGGTCGGACAGGTCGGCGAGTATTGTGGCGGAGTCTACGTCGGGCTGGTTCAAATTGGATGTGACGAGCTGGCTGATTGATGCGACGACGAAACGGCCATCGGCGGCGGCGAATGTGATGACGTTTGCGAAAGCAGGGGGCGGGGCGGCAGGGAAAAGCGCTCAGATTCAGTTCAAATTGCAGGTGCGGTGTACGGTGCAGGCGGTGAATTATAGCTAGTGGGACTGATAGTCCGACGTACAGGGGGCAGGATGGCAGAGCAGAGGGAATTGAGCCAGGCGGAGATTTTGACGGGGCTGGAGATGGTGCAGTTGATTTCTCTGGCCCAGGTGCGGGTGCAGGCGCTGGTGGAGGCGCAGGGGGTGTTTGTGGGGCATTTGCGCCGGGTGCATGGGTGTGATGGGGATGGGTGGGCGCTAAATGATTGGGTGGTGGGGTTTGTACGGGAGGAAGAGGAAGGCAAAAGGCAAGAGGGGAAGGAAAAAGTCGATTTTTTGGCCGATAGTGTAGAGGGGGCAGATGATGGCGACTAAGACTTTTACGCAGTTGACGGCGGTGACGGCGCTGGCGGCGGCGGATGCTCTGGTGCAGTGGAATGCGAGCGCGGCGGATGCGCGCAAAATCACGGTGGCGAATTTTTTTGCCAATAGTCCGAATGGCGGTATCGCTGAGAAGGGGGCCGTGCAGACTTTTACGGCGGTGCAGACTTTCACGGCGGCGACGGTGTTTGCGCCCACCAGCGGGGTGGCGATGACCGTAACGGGGGCCAGCGGCCAGAATGTGGCGGCGTGGAAGACAAATGCAGCGATCGATGCGATGGTAATCAACTCGGCGGGGACAGTGGCACATGCTAGAGACACGGGGATAGCATGGTCGCTGAGCGCGTATAGTGTAGCGGGGTCGTCTACATTGTCGATAGCTACGTCCGCCCATGCGTTTGTGTTTATCTCGTCGAGTTCAGCAAACCGGTCGGCGTTGTTTCATGCGTCTACGGCGGGGATGACGCTACTGGTAGGAGATGCGGGCGTTTTCAAAACGGTCAAGGATACGAACGGGGCGGGTGTCATTGCTAACGTCTACTGCGAAGGTGGCGACATTTACATTCAGAATGGGCGGACGAGCGGCTCTAATGCTGGCATCTATCATGTACTGTATTTGTAGGAGGATGGCATGAGCAGTATTGACACGAGTGACCGGGGGCAGGTTGTAGCGTTTGGTGCGTTGGAGGAACTACGCAGGTTGATTCTGGCCCAGTTGGAGACAACGGCGGTGTCGGCGGCACTGACATTGGGGCAGTATGCGAGGATGGAGGAGGCGGTAGCGGCGGAGGGGAGTATCGGCAGTGTATGGCCGGATGCCAGCGAGGACCACGCCGGATACGTGGCTGTGTTTGGGAGCAGTATCGATGGCGCGCTGGCTGCGCTGGATGCTGTGGTGCGGGCGGCGTGGACGGTGCGCACGGCTGGGGAGGCGGCGGGGCTGGCAGTGCTATCGGGATTGCCGCCAAGGGTGTAGGCTCAGCTTTCGGGCGATAATTGGGCTTATCTGTCCATAAGGCAAAAGGCAAAAGGGGAAGGGAAAAGGGAGACCCGTCACGCTGAGCGCGTGGCGGGTCTTTTTTTGATTGGGGGGGAGCGGGAGAGCGAAAGAGCGGGGCGTCAGTTATCCAGGGCGGGGTCGATGTTGGCGAGGCGGAGGTTGCGGCCACCGATGCCGATGATGGCGAAGCTCTCCATGAGGCGCTCGGTGATGCGGGCACCGAACTGTTGGGAGAACTGGCCGGGGTTGAGGTTGGTGCTGATGAGGGTGGGGAGCCGGTTGTTGTGGCGGTGGTTGAGTATCTGGTAGAGGATTTTGCGGCGGTCGTCGGTTTCGGCGGCGATGGCTCCGTTGTTTTTGCGCTCCAGGTCGCCTACGTCGTCTAGGAGGAGCCAATCGGCACAGCGGGCTGCTTCCATGCGCTGGGCGCTGGAACCGTCGCTGTAGCCCGCCTGGACGGCCAGTACGAGGTCGTAGAATTCTATCCAGAGGCCGGAATTGCCTTGCTCCAGAAAGTGGGCCATGGTGGCGGTGAGGAGGCCGGTTTTGCCGACGCCGAAGGGGCCGGAGAGGATGAGACTGTTGCGGGGCTGGCCGCGCTGCGTACAAGCCCCACTCTCGATTAGGGATTGGCAGGCGGCAACGGCCTCGCGCTTAGCGGGATCATCCAGGCGGGCGAGGGTGCCGACGGTGAGGTCGGCGAAGCGGGCCGGGATGGAGGCGTTGCGGAAGAGCCGTTCCAGTTTGGTGTGGCGCAGGGCGGCGGCGTGGCGCTGCCAGTAGCGTTGGTTGGCTCCGCCTTTGGGGCAGGCTGGGCAGAACTCTACCTCGTGCATGGGGTAGCTGTGGGGGGTCTTCCAGCCCACGTAGCCGGTATCCCAGCAGGAGGGGCAGGTGTTCTCAGGCCGTAGTCCAGCCGAGAAGCTGGTTGTAGATGTTCTCTGGGGCAGTGTCTGCGGGTTTTGCAGAACTTGGGCCACGGTGAGCAGGGGTGCGATTGGTGTCTTGGTTTGCATTGTTTTTTCCTTCGGTTGCCCATCGGCGCAGAATGGCGACGGTGTAGTTGAGTTTGCGGACGTTGGCGCGGGCTGCCTCGGCTATGGCGGCGGTGATCCAGTTGGCCGGGTAGGTTTTGGTGAGGTCGGCGAGTTCGTCGGCGACGGTGGGGGAGAGGAGTCCGATCTCGTTTTCGTAGGTTGTGCAGATGGCGGACCATTCTGGATCGGTTTGTCGGGATTTTTCGTTGGGCGATGGGATGGCAGCAGCAGCGGCGGTTGTGGTCGTCGCGGTTACTACGGCTACTACTGGTGGTTCTATTGGTGGTTCTACGGTTATATACGGATCGGCGGCAATAGCTATTGCCGGTTTTTCGACGCTGGATTGCCGGTTTTCGTTCAAAAATTGCCGGTTTTCGTTCAAAAATTGCCGGTTTTCTGTCTCAAAATTGCCGGTTTTGTTGACGCTGGATTGCCGGTTTTCTGCGCCGGATTGCCGGTTTTTTGTGTCGAAATTGCCGGTTTCCTGTGGGCAGCCAGATGGGAAAACATCGGGGCGGCGGGCGACGATGGCGGCGATCTGATCGCTATCCAGGCCGCTGGTGATGAGGTAGCGGTTGGTCTGGTTGCGCCCGCGCTGGTTGACGGTGATCATCTCGCCGGATGCTTCCAGGCTGCGCAGGACGTTGCGGGCCTGGCGTGGTTGGAGGCGTGCGCGTTCGGCGATCCAATCGACACCGGGCCAGCAGATGCCGTCTTCGTCGGCGCGGTCGGCCAGGGCGAGGAGGACGACGAGGGGGGTTCCGGTGGCCTGGGATTTGTCCCAGATGCGGTTCATGGCGATGAGTGACATGGTTGGTCCAGATGGTTGGTTGGGGGAGCGGATCGGGTGAACCGCTCCCTTTTTTTGTTAGCGGTTTTCGAGGCGCACGATTTCGATCAGGGCACGAATCCGGTCAGATTGACCGGGTCGGATATATTCCACGTAGGACGGGTTGGAAAATGTGATCCAGCAGGTGTTGGCCTGCGGGATGGGCTTGTCGCAGCCGACCCGACCGGGTGCGGCCAGGGCGAGCAGGAGGACGAGGGTGCGGAAGATGTGCAGCATGGGTTTGGGTCTCCTATTGGTAGCGGGTGGCTGCGGGCAGCAGTTGGGTCTGGGTGGCTATTGGTTCTTCGAGCCAGCACCAGGTGATGGTGTGCCAGATGGGACCCTCACCCCCGGCCCTTCTCCCTGGGCGGGAGAGGGGAGCGGTATTGGGGCGGGGGGTGGCCCAGGCAGGTTCGGTGCCGAGGGGGACGCCGAAGGCACGGGCGAGGATGATGGCCTCGTCGGTGCTGGGGTGGACGCCAGGGCGACCGGCGGTGAGGGTGCATTGGCGGTCGATGCGTTTGTAGCTGATGGCGAGGCCGCGGGCAAGTACGGTTTTGGCGGGCTGGCCGGTTTTCTCGGCCTGGCGGCGCAGGTCGGCGGCGATTTGGGTGAGGGTCATGGTTAGTGGCTCCGTTTGGCGTTGTGCCAGCGGATGGTGCCGGTGGCGGATTCGATGAGGCCGACGATGGGGGTGGGGGTGGGGGTTTCGACTTCGCCGGTGTTGAAATTGTATGTGCAGCCGCTGGCCTCGATGGCGGCCAGGGTGAATGGGTCGATGCGGTGGAGGTGGGGGGCATCGTTGTAGAGGGCGGTTAGTTCGGCTGACAGGGCGATGATGTTGTCGGGCATGGGATGGGTCTCCTGTGGTCGGGTGATAAATGGGATTATTGGTCGGTGTCGAATTGGTTCAGGTCGGTGATTGTGTCGTCTGATCGGACGGTGAGCAGGGCGATGGCGGTGAGAGATTGGTAGAGTCTGGTATGGTCGAGTCCTCCTTCGGCGATGTGGGCGATGATCTCGCGGATTTGGTTGTTGATGCTGGCGGCGCGGGCCAGCTTTTGGTTGTAGATGGTTCCGTGGACGATGGGTTTGTAGGGCAACGGTATCACTCCTCCGCCAGGATGGTGTCGATTTGGGCCAGGGCGTGGCGTTGGGCGGCGACGAGGGCGCTGCTGGTGTGGTGGTCGATGTATTCCCAGATCATGGGGAGGCCACCAGCGGCGAGGGCTGCCATAAGGATGGCGGTGATTTGGAGCCAGTCAGCGGGGCCGTTGGCGGCGACGATGAGTGCGGTGGCGAGGGCGACGCCGCCGTCGCCCAAAACAACAAATAGGGCTGTCTGGGCGTGGGCCGGGTGTCGGCGGCGGGTGGGGCGGACGATGCCCCAGGCGAAGCCAGCGGCGGCGATGGTGAGGGCCAGGAGTATGAGCCAGGTGAGCGGGTTTGTGAAGGTGGTCATGGGCAGTCGGTTTCCGGTTGGTTTGTGGTTGAATGGCCTGGGTCGGCTGTATGTTGGTTATGTGCATATGCGGTAGTTGCTGGTGCCCTTGTTGTTACCGATGCGGGTGCCGTGGATGGGTGTTTTTCTGCGAATGACGGTGATGTAGGTATGGACGGAAGCCATGCTGTAGCCGGTGGCGGCGCTGATTTCTGCGCCGGTGCAGCCGGGGTTGGCCCGGATGTAGTCCAGGATGACGGTTTGGGAGGGGGTGAGGTGCGACACGGTAGCCAGGGCAGGGAATACGCTGCGGGTGGCGGCACGGAGGTCGGCTTCGGTCGGCTGTTTGGCTTTTGGTTGGGGTGCGGGTTCGTCCAGGCTCAGGGTTTCGTCGTCGTCGTTTTCTTCGGTTTCGTCTTCCTGGCCCACCAGGTGGGGAGCGGGGACGGGGGGGATGGGGCCGTCGAGGAGGGGGGACAGGCGGCGGCGGTTGACGATGGCGGCGACGGTGTTGAGGTTGGCGGCGATTTCGTCGAGGGCCTGTTGGGTTGCGCCGTCGGATGTGACGGCGTGGCGGGCGCAGAGGCAGATCATGGTGCTGATGGCGCTGCTGAAGTCGAAACGTTTGATGGTCATGGGTTGGGTCTCCTGTGGTTGGGTGCGTTAGCAGTAGATGTGGCCAGCGAGGCCAGGGGCGCGGGCCGGGGTGTGGTGGGTGATGGTGCGCTGTTCTTCTTGGTCGAAGAGGGCGGCGCAGGTTGGGCAGAGGTGCAGCCAGATGGAGCGGCGGGCGTTTGTGTTGGTTCCGCCGATGTAGATGGCGCGGCGCTGGGTGGCGGGGGCGCTGCAAACGCCGGGCGAGCATTTGGGGCTGGTGGAAACGCGGCCAGGCTTGGATGATGGGTCGCCGTAGAGTTTGGCGCGGCGGTGACAGGCCCGACAGTAGCGGGTGTTGCGGTCGTGTTCTTTGTGGCAGTTGGAACAAATTTTGATGGGCATGGGATGTATATCTCCTGGTCGGTGAAACGGTGGAACGGTAGGGCGTTAGAGCAGGCCGAGTTGGGATAGGATGGCCTGGCTGTGTTTGTCTACGGGATCGTCCATGTTGCGGATGTAGATGCCGGTCGTGGCGATGCTTTCGTGGTGGAGGAGTTTGCGCAGTTCCTCCAGGTTGGAAAATTGGGCATGGTGGGCGTGGGCGAAGGTGTGGCGCAGATCGTGGATGCGATAGTCTGCCCATTCGGGCACGCCAGCGGCGCGCAGTGCGGTCTGTAGGATGCGTTGTGCGCTCTTGGGCGATAGATGGGCGCAGGCAGGCTCAGCCCGCGTTCTGGCGTTGCGGAGGTTGCTGATGCCGTGGGTGATGAGGGGCTGGAAGATGAACTCGTTGTCTTTGATATGGTCGGGGTGGCCGGGGAGCCAGCGCCCGGCGAATTTGAGGTGGGCGACGATGGCGTGGTAGGCGTCGGAGGGTAGGGGCGATGTCTCGGATTTGTCGCCTTTGCCTGACCAGGCGAAGACGAATGAGCCGATCTGGTTGCGGTTGGGGCGGATGTCTCCCCAGGTGAGGCGGACGATCTCGGAGCCGCGGGAGGCGGTGAGGAGGTGGGTGAGGATGAGGGCGTAGTTGCGGGAGCCGGTGAGGGTGTCGGCGTGGCTGCGCAGGTGAGTGAAAAGCTGTTGGATGGTGTGGGGGTGGAGTGGTTGGGCCTTTCCGTATTGGGTGACTTTGGGGCGTTTGATGTTGCCAACTTTGAAGGGGTTGGCGCGGGTGTTGCCGGATGCGTCGAAGAAGGCGGAGCGTTCGATGCCGTCCACGAGGTGAACTTCGTTGATGACGAACTGGTAGTAGGAGGAGACGGCGCTGAGACGCTGGTTGACTGTGCTGGGGGTTTTGCCTGTGGCTTCGAGCCAGGCTTGCCAGGAGCGCACGTGGCTGCTGCTGACTGCCCAGGGCTGGATGTCTTGATCGGCGAGCCAGGCCATCCAGTGGATGGTGGCGGTGGCGTAGCTGCGTTTGGTGGCGTCGCTCTCTTGCATGGTGAGCCATTCGTCGCGCAGGCGGTACCAGAGGGCGAGCATGGCGCGCTCGGACTGGCCGGGGTCTACATGCCAGATGGCGGCCAGGGTGGGGGCTGGGGCCAGGGCTGGGAGTAGGAGGATGTCGGGCTGGGTGTCGGTGGCGTACATGGCGGACTCCTGGATGCGGACGGCGGACGGCGGCGGGAAGAGGACGGGCACAGGGCCACGCCCCTACGTGATGGTGGCGGCGATTTTCTCGAATTCGTCGAGAGGGACGAGGGTGCCGATGGTGTGGTATTTGGTCCCGTTATGGCCGGTGTTGGGTATGCGGCGTTCGGGGTATTTTTGTCGCCAGGTGTCCACCAGGTAGCGGATGTGGGACATGGGGATCATGTAGGTGGTTTCTGGCTCTGGGATGTGGTAGATGAGGTAGCGGGCCTGGCAGGTGTAGGCCCAACCGGGTTTGTGGGCGGTGTCTACGGATACTGTCTCGATAAATGCGTTACCTGTGCGCCCGGCGGTGCGGTCGGTTTTGTATTCGACGGAGAAGCGGTCGCCGTTGGAGCGGCTGGTGAACCAGCGGTCGATGCCGTGGCTCTGTTCGCTGCTGGTGGCCGGGACGATGGTGTAGCAGGGTGCGAATTTTTGGTCGAGGTAGTCTTCGCCGGTGATGCCGTCGGCGAGTTGGGTGGCGAATTGGTAGGTGGTCATTGGATGCGTCTCCAGATGTCGCCGATGGGGGCGAATTCGTTGACGAACTTATCTACTCGTTGGCCGAGGTAGATGACGGCGCTGGGAAAGGGGGCTGCGTTGTCGTCGTTGCCTTTGAATTTGAGGCGACCCGTGACGAAGCAGACGGGGTAATCCCGGATGATCTGCCACCATTGGGTATCTACACGGGCGGGCAGGAGGGCGATGGCCTGGGGTACGTCGAAGGTTTTGTGGGCTTCGACGAGTTTGGTGATCCATTCGCCGATTTGGCGTCCGTAGGGTGGGTTCATAAATACGGTGCCTTCCCAGTATTGGCGCAGGCCGTCCTCGTCGATGGTGTATTGGCGCAGGGCTGGGATGTTGGGCTGGTCTGCGCTGTTGGAGCAGGGGTCGAGGACGATGACACCCATGACGCGCTGGGCGGCCTGCCAGATGATGTCGGGGGTGTAGTGTTCTTCGCTGTCGGATGTGAAGTGGACGGCGGAAGATGAGCGGGTGGGCGGGCGGGCGGGTGCAGGCTCCACCAGGGCGACCGATGGGGTGTCGGGTGATAACGCTTTGTTATCGGTCGGGGAGGGGAGGGGGGTGATTGGGTGATTGGGTGATTGGGTGGCGGGTGTCCGTCCGGTATCGGGTGTCGGGTTGGCGGCACGATGGAGGCGGAGGATGGAGAGTCCTTCGCGCAGGGCTGCTTTTACGTCGGGCATTTCGGGGTACTCGCGTACTACATCCCGGATAAAGTCTTGATGCCAGGGCGCATTGGCGTGGAGTATCTGGGTGTCGGTCAGGTCTGCCCAGACCCGGCCTGTATTGTCCCGGTGGTTGCGCAGCCAGGCAGCGGCCAGCGCTCCCCAGCGGCTCCCTACCATATCCGGGGCCGCCACTGCCTCATCAGCCGCGGCAATCCGAGAGGTGATTTCCTGCTCCGCCTGCGTGCTCATTACCTGCATGAGGGGTTTGCCGGGTTTGTGTTCGGCGATGATCTGTTTGGTTTCGGCGACGGTGGGGGTGTGGCCGTTGGTGATGAGGGCCTCGACTTGGGTGATGGCATCATCGGGTGTGCTGGGGGCGGCCAGGGCGTAGAGGGCGGTGGGTTTCAAATTCCGAATTATTCGGGATTTGTCGTCGAAGCGGCTGGCGACGTTGATGAAGTGGCGGGCGGTGTCGTCGCCCATTTCAAATTCGGCGTCGAGCCAGTCCATCCATTGGCCGTGGGGCAGGTATTGGCGGACGGTGGCGAGGCGTGCGCCGATGATGAGTATGTCCTCTGTGGCGCGGCGCAGGCGGGGTTTGATGTCGTCGGCGGCGCGCTGGGCCAGGGTGCGAAGGGTGGGGTCTGCGATCTGGTTGTAGTCGTAGGTGAGGTCGTCCAGGTGGGTGTTCATGGCTAGGCGGGTTCGCGCAGGGTGATGTCGGCGGTGTGGGCGGTGGTGGTGGGCAGGGTGGGCAGGATGCGGGCGGCGTATTCCTTGATGGCCTGGCGGATATGGTCTGATTGATTGCCGGGGAGATCGGCGGTGATGGCGTCGAGGTCGGAGCGCAGGTCTGGGTTGAGACGGACGTAGGCGATGTAGTCGTTTGTCATGGTGTCCTCGGTCGGTATCGTGCTGATTTGTCGATATATAGACATTACCATGTGTGTAAAGCGTTGTCAATAGGCAAAGTGCAAAATACAAACATTTCATCTATCCACAAACATGGGCTGCTTCTGCTATGTATATTTTGTGCATGAGAATGGATTTGGAATTATCGGAAAGGTTATTGCTATGTCGTCGGGACATGAGCCTGACGCAATTGGAATTGTCTGAGCGTTCGGGGGTCAGCCGTTCGTACATTGCCCAGGTGGAGCGGGGCACTGTGACGAATATCGGGATCGAACCGCTGAGAATGCTGGCGAATGCGTTAGGTGTAAAGGTCGGCTATCTGATCGGGGAATCGGATGTAGCGGTGGATGAGGAAGAGGATGAATTGGTACTGGCAGGGGCTCAGCCTGGCTACAAGGCAGACCCCACGATGAGGGAGCTTCTGGGATTGATTGAGGGGATGGCGCCAGGGCAACGGCAGCAGATGGCGGGGATCGCCCGGTTGCTGCTGGGTGGCTCTACTATTATCGAGTGAGGCAGGCCGTGAGCAGTGGAATTGTGCGGGCAATGGTACGTGCGGCGTGGTGGATTCGGTGCGAGGAGCGGGTGTGGGTGGTGTGGCGGGCGGAAGGGTGGGTGGTGTTGTGAGGTTATCCGGCGATGAACAGGTTTTGTTCTCCACGTCTATTTGGGCTGCTCGACCGATAATTACAGTTATCCGCCGAGGATTTGAGTGCGCTGGCGGGTGGGGAAACCGGGAACCGCACGGGTAGTAATTTGGGCTGTCGGGTGATAATTGGGGCGGGCGGATGTTATCAGCCGGGGCTGGTTTCTGGGGGGTGGCTGGAAACCGCACGGTGGGAAATTTCATAGACCGCACGGAGAGGGGGTTTGTGCCGTCCGTGCGGTTGGAGGTGGATACCGGAGGGGTCACGGTTCACATCCGTGAGGTCGAAGGTTCAAGTCCTTTCTCGCCCACCAAAATTATCAGTCCGAGGGCCGTCTGCCAGATTTACTCTGGAAAGACGGCTCTCGGCGTTTCCGGGGCCGGTATTATTATCGGTCGGGGATCAACTCAAAACCGCACGGATGTAGGGAGCTGAACATGCGTTTTTCGGATGCGTTGGAGGGGTTCTGGCTGGCAAAACGGCGGGGTTATAGTGTGCATACGGTGGAGGATTATGCGAATACGTTTCGCCGGTTTCGGCTGTTTGTGGGGGATGCTGATGTGGCCGGGCTGAGCGCGGATGATGTGCGTCGATTTCTGGATTCGATGCACCAGCGCTATGGGTTGTCGGATAAGACGCTGTGTAATTACTGGACGGCGCTGTCGGCGTTTTGGACATGGGCTGAGGTGGAGTTGTCGGTGCCGCATGTGATCCGCAACAGGGTGGATAGGCCGAGTTTTCAGCGCAAACGGATTGAGGCGTACCGGGTGGAGGAGGTGCAGGCGATGATCGCTGCCTGTGCGAAGGCGGACGCATGGCGCACCTCCACGGGGAAGATCAGCCGGGGGAAACGACCGACGGCAGACAGAGACCGGGCGATAATTATTGCGTTGGTGGACACGGGGCTGCGGGCCAGTGAGTTGTGCGATCTGCGGGTGGAGGATTATGACCGGGACCGGGGCAGTTTGCATGTGCGGGATGGGAAGGGGGGGAAGGAGCGGATGGTCTTTGCGGGGGATGCGGCGAAGCGGGCGATCTGGCGGTATCTGTTGACGCGCAAAGGGGCCGGGGCGAAGGAGCCGCTGTTTGCGACGGACACGACGCGCCATTTGGACCGCAACAATTTGCGCCAGACGTTGCAGCGGATTGGGGAGCGGGCCGGGGTGCGTGGGGTGACGGTGCATCGGTTTCGGCATACGTTTGCGATTACGTTTTTGCGCAATGGGGGCAGCCCGCTGGCGTTGCAGGATTTGCTGGGGCACGAGAAGATGGAGACTGTGCGGCTGTATGCGAGCCTGGCAACGGTGGATTTGGAGAAGGCGCAGCAAGCGAGCAGCCCGGCGGATGGGTGGGATTTGTAGAGATACCAAAGAGGCCCGGCTCATGTGAGCCGGGCCTCTTCTTTTGGCGGGATAACTGGCATTATCACCCGACGCTGATTTTGCCGGATGCGATGGCCTGGCGGATAGTTTCCATTTGTTGGGCGCTGGCGGGGTTGTCGGATTCGACGATCTCGCGCCAGCCGTGGAGGGCGTCGGGGATGGCGGCGGGGCGTTTGGTTTCGGCAGGCTGCGTCGTCGGCAGGGTGGGGGGCTGGTAGTTGTCTCCGTTGGGGTGGAGGCTGTGCCAGAGTTCGTTGGCGTAGGCTTTGGAGATGCCCAGGCAGCGGCGTAGGTCGATTTGCCGGGTGTCTGGGTTGTTGCGGATGAGGAGGGCGGCGCGGGCCTGGTAGTCGGTGGGGCCGGGCGGTTCGGCGGGTTCGGTGGGTTCGGTGACGGTGTAGGGGGTGGGGCTACCTCCTGGGAAGGGCAGCGAACTGGCTACCGAACTCCCTGCCGAACTGCCTGCCGAACTGCCTGCCGAACTCTGCACCGAACTGCCTGTGATGACCCGTTTGGTGGATGGGGCGGGGAGTTGGTGCAGCAGGCGGGGGATGGCGCGCTCTGCGTTGAAGCTGTTGTACTCGATTCCTCTGGTGAGGAATCGTCCCACGTCGGGCAGTTTGGCGGCCTGGTATTCTTCCATTTTGGCTCCCTGGTTTGGGCCGAGTTGGAAGACTGCCCGGAATTTGGTGCCTCCGATGACGGCCTGGCTCCAATGCTCTGGGTACTGGTCGATGAGGGCAAGATGCACGCGGCGTTTGCGGCCACGCTGAAGGATGGCGTCGATCATGCCATCCACTTGATCGGCCTCGGCCCGGTTGGATTTGCGCAGTTGGCGGATGAGGTCGCCGTACTCTTCGATGATGACGAGGACGGGGCGGGGGTTGTCGATGGTGGACCGGCGCTCGTAGAGGCGATGGACGGCGGCGACCTGATCGGGGAAGAGGTCGCGGTCGGTTTCGTGCCATTCGGCCACGGGGGAGAAGGGCTGCCAGTTGGCTCCGCCGTCGGGATCGAGGATGACGACGTGCCAGCCAGCGCGCAGGGCCTCTAGGGCGATAGTGAAACCGACGCTGGTGGTTTTGCCGGTGCCGGTGACGCCGACGATGGCGGCGTGGGCGTGGCGGCCAGGCTCGAAGACGATGAGTTCGCCGTTGTCGGCCTGGCCGGTGATCCAGCGTTCGCCGGTGCTACGCGCCAGGGCATCGTCTATGGTGAGGCGGGGTGCGCTGGGTGCGTTGGGTGCAGGCAGGGCAGGCAGCGGGGCCGGGGTAGATGGGCGGCGTTCTTCTGGCCCGAAGCCGGGCAGGAGTTTGGTGATGTTGGCGGGGAGGCGGGGCTGCTGGATGGCTCCGCCTGTTTTGATCATGGCGGCGTCGCCGGGGGTGATGGCGGCCAAGCTGCGGGTGGCTTGAATTTTGGCGACGTACTCGCCCTGGAGTTGCCAGCCGGCGGCGGGGGGGAGTTCGACGGGGCCGTTCTGCCTGTGCAGGATGGTGATGCCGCTGATGGATTTGTTCATGTCGATGAGGACGGGCGTGCCATCGGCCAGTCGGCCACGCTGAAGGGCGTATTGTCCATCGACGGAGCGCAGACGCTCGGTCTCTTTTTGTCGCCAGACCATGACGCCGATGTAGAGCAGGATGAGGCTGCCGACGGCCAGGGCGTAGTAGAAGATGAGTGTCAGCCCGGCGATGATGATCGACAGGGATTGCCAGACGATGAGGATGATAGCTGCGCTGACGCCGATGCCGAGGACTGTGCTGAAACGCATGGTGAGCCTCCTGGGGGTTGTGTACGGGCGGAGGCTGGTGTACGATCTGCTCAGCTTGTCCGCTACTGGTTCTAGCGTGCGAGTGAGGGCCAGGTGTGCGTTATCAGCGCTATCCTGGCCCGATGTTTTGAGTGTAGCACAAACCGCACGGATGTGCTAGACATGGGATTACTTTTCTGGTAGACTAAGGGCAGTTGTGGGTTGATAAGTTGCATTATCGGTCGGTGGTTTCGACAGGCTCAACCGATCGCGAGCGGGTGACTATGCAGGCAGATGAGCAGGCGCGGCGGATTGCGGAGGCTGTGGAGGCTGAGGTGCTGGGGCTGCTGTTGAGCGGCGGTAATTGGACGCTGACGGTGCATGGTAGCGCGAATGGGCGGGATGTGAAGCTGGATGTTCGGCGGGTGGCGAACCTGGTGATGCTGTCGCCACGGGCTGAGGCCGATAGGGTGATTGGGTAGGTAGGTGATTGGGTGGATGCCGCTGGTCGGGGGCGGTCGCTCGGCAGGAATTAATAGGTTGGCTCTTGATGGAGCGCCACTGGGATTTTTCCTGGTGGCGCTTTTTGATTGGAGATCGGGCGTATGGCGGCATTGTTGGTGGTAGAGGATGACCCGGTGCAGAGGCGCATGATGGGTCTGTTGTTGGGCAAGGATTTTTCCGTTACTGTTTGCGACCAGTTTGAGGCCACTGACTATGATTGGAGCCAGTATGACATTGTGCTGTTGGATGTGCTGATGGCGGTGCATGATGGGCCGAGCCTGGTGCGGTCGGTGGCGGCCCGGTGTGAGTTGATGCCGCTGGTTGTGTTCTATTCGGCGCTGCCGAATGAGTTGTTGCGCAGGGAGACAGGGGCATTGTCCAGCGTTGCTCCTATGTACTATCTGGGGAAAGCTGGTTCCCCTTCCATTATGGTGGATACGTTGCGGGCGCTATGCGGATACTAATTGTTGCTCCAGACAGTGATTTGGGAAACCTGGCTGAGTTGGTGGAGGCGGCTGGGGAGAATATGCCGACGGTGTTGCGGGGCACGGTGACAGGGCGGGAGTTGCTACAGCGGCTGCGAAGCGAGCGGTATGATGTGGTGCATTTTGCCGGTCACGGTACGTCGATGGAGTTGGGTTTGACTGATGGTCTGCTGTCGGTGGAGTTGCTGAGTTCGGCTATACAGGAAGGTATGCAGCCGGTGTTGATGTTTTTCAACGCGTGCGCATCGTTGCCCCAGGCGGCGCAGTTGCACGGGTACGGGGTGGGCTACACTATCGGCTGGCGGCAGGAGCGTTTGCTAGATCAGGCGGCGGGAGCGTTTGCGGTGACTTTCTATAATTCGCTGAGGCTGAATGGGGGGGACATTCGGCGGGGGTTTGATGCGGCGCTGGATGGGCTGCGACGGCATTACCCGGAGGTGGAGGAGCCGATCATTGTCAACGGCAGGATGGCGGCGTTGTTGGCGGAGGTGGTGGCGCTACGGGAGACCGCGCGCTCCATGGATAGTAGGACTCAGTACATTGGTCATGTGTTCGGCGCTGTGGCTTTGGTGGTAGCCCTGGCGTCTATTTTTTTGCGATGAGGTGTGCTATGGAGTTTCCACGGTTGCGCTGGTTGTTGTTGTTGCAGTTGGTGGCGGTGGGTGCGGCCTCTCTGGATGTGGGCAGCGTGTTGGGGGCGTTGCAGTCGGCGGGGGTGATTGCGCCGGGCGTGGTGTCGCTTCTCCTCCTGATTCTGCGGGTGGGCGCGGCGTTTTGGCGGATGGATACGGAGGATGGGTTCGTGCATACGATGACATCCGGTCGCGGTGTGCGGCGGCCAGGGCTGTGGGAGACGGTGTGGTGATGGGTGATGCCGCCGTAGATCAAATGGTAGAGCAGGGCGTGGCCACTGTGGTGCTACGCCTGGTGGGGGCGGCTACGTTGCTGGGGCATCGGGTGCAGGGGGAGGCGAAGCTGCACAGTTGCGTGGGCGGGTATGGGCCTGTGGCCACGACGGCGAGTGAGGCGGCGGATATGCTGCTACGCAATCGCCCGGTGCGCATCCCGGCGGATTGGGAGTTTGTGGTTCGGTCGGTGCTGGCGATGCGGGCGCTGAATGGGGATGGGCCGGACGGGGAAGGGAAGAATTGGGATGCTGAATCGAAAGAGTAAGTGCGGTAACTGCGGTTGGTGTGGGATGGAGACGGATGTGCTGTCGGCTCCTAATCCGTTTTTAGAAGACGAGATATTGGTGGCGTGTCCGGAGTGCAAGTCGATTTCTAATTTGGTGTATGCGTGCGACGAGCCAGAGTGCTGGGAAAGCTCCGCGGCTGGGTTTCTCAGCGAAGCGGGGTATCGGTTTGTATGCGGTCGCCATTATCGGCTCTTGAGAGGCGATGCGCTGACCAGGTGAAGTGGAGAGAGGGGTAGGCGGTGCAGATTCTGTTGGGGGCGCTGGTTGGGTTTGTGGTCTGCTTTGTGGCGCTGGTTTTGGTTGGCCTGGCTATGGGACGCAGGCAGGATGGCGAGGCAGTTCCGGCAGTTCCGGCAGTCTCGGATCGGCAGGTTCGGCAGGCAAACGTGTTGTGGGTGGATGGGGAGGTGACGGTGCGCTATGAGATTTGCGCGGCGGATGGGTGGCCGCTGTATTATTGGAATTGACTTCGTGTAGACAAGTGGGAAACAGGGGCAAGGGAATTGCCTGGAGTAGATAAAATCAGACTATACCCAAGTTATACCGTTTTTTGGGGGGACTGGAATGGCTGTGGCAGGGGGGGCGTGCAGTGCGTATCGGTGCAGTGTGATGGAGGATCGGCTATATTGCGCGTCCACGACGACGCTGCGTTCGCTGTGTGTGGGCGTGGCGGATGCGGTGGAGCGTTTGGGGCGGGGCGAGACGGTGATTGTGCAGGGCAGCGATATGCAGGCTTTGCGCGCCGAACTGGAAAGTGTCGGTAGATGTCGGTAGATGCAGGGGGTTCGGGCGGCGGGCCGTTGGCCGAGGCGAAGGAGACGGGGAAACGGGAGCGGCAGACGCTTTATCTGGCGTACCGTGCGATGCCGGTGGATGAGGCGGGCGGGCGGATGAC
>SXGU01451351.1_pt1 | contig 32930 bp, 25 predicted proteins | sample 3174531 | NCBI WGS metagenome assembly SXGU01 (sample SAMN11356863, study PRJNA531348) | freshwater metagenome | isolation source: freshwater sample F1-140 | place: China: Fuxian Lake, Yuxi | collected 2017-12-25 | reverse complement strand
CTGGGTGATATGGACTTTAAAGTAGCCGGCTCGTTAGACGGTATTACCGCTCTGCAAATGGACATCAAAATAGATGGCATTACCGCAGAAATTATGAAGACAGCGTTAGATCAAGCAAAAGTCGGCCGCTTGCATATTCTGGGCGAAATGAATAAAGCACTGTCCACCACGCGTGAAGAAATGTCCGATTTCGCACCACGCATCATTACGTTTAAAATCGATCCAGCCAAAATTCGTGAAGTTATCGGTAAAGGCGGTGCAACCATTCGCAGCATTACCGAACAAACCGGCGCCAGCATTGATTTGACCGATGACGGTATCGTTAAAGTGGCCTCTGTTGATAAGGCTGCCGGCGAAGAAGCGCGTCGCCTGATCGAAGAAATTACTGCTGAAGTTGAAGTCGGTAAAACCTACGAAGGTAAAGTCGTCAGATTAATGGACTTCGGTGCATTCGTTACCATACTTCCCGGTAAAGACGGCTTGGTTCATATCTCGCAAATCTCCGATGAGCGCGTTGATAAAGTCAGCGACAAACTCAATGAAGGCGATGTGGTCAAAGTCAAAGTGCTTGAAATCGACCGTCAAGGCCGAGTCAGGTTGAGCATGAAAGAAGTCGAAGCGGAATAATTCCGGGCTTGTTTACCGTTCTTAACAAAAGAACGGCTTAAAGGTATAAAAAAGGGGTTGTGATTCGTCACAATCCCTTTTTTTGTTTGGCCTATATGAAAGAATAATGAAAGTCCTGGATAAATAGAACGCAAAACTGATATTCAACGCCATGAAAAAAATATCGATGACCCTCCTATTCTTCAGCGATTCTCGTTCTGACCGCAACTACCCGATTTCAGGCTTTGGGGGAGCGACCGACTCGACTTTCCTGCTCATAAGACCAGCCTTCCAGCATGAAATCGAGCAGGTGCTCCCAGCTATCAAAACACAAGTTGGTCGTAAGCTCTTTCATATCATCGAACAAACGCCGGCGCGAAGGTAGCTTCTGAAAAACAGACAAAACTATCATCCATTAAATCCAACACCGTATGCAGCAAGCAGGCGAGCAAGACGAGGGTTGCCAATAAAGAAGATAAAAACCGTTCGCCATGACCGAAGTTATGTTCAAAATGATAACCCTAGGTTTTCAGCGTATTATTGTTTTTATTTTCAACCTTTTACCTCGCCAGCCCCGAAGCAATCACTTCTGCCACCTTGTCATCGTTAACTGCCAAGGAGATAGCGAATACATTAGCCGTCGTATAAGCTGGTTAACTTTTGAACAATTTAGCCGTAATTTCAAAAAGCGTTTGACTCATCAAATGAGAATTACTATCATTTAAGTCGTGAGCGAATATCTTTCGGCTTTTATTGAGCCGTTTTAATTAACCTTTTACAAGGCTGAGCAAATGTTGGCCGGTTACACAGCGCAAAGCTAACGGGATACTGCATACGATGCTATATGCCAATGAAAAGCCCGGTTGCGATTGACTCGTCGGAGCAAGTTAATGCTGACCAAGGTCATTATTTAGCATCATTTCTTATTGAACCCATAGCGATAAAGGATATTTAATAATGCAAAAACAAACTGCCCTACTCATGCTGTGCTTGAGTTTTGCCGGCGAAGCCCAGGAAGCGCTGACAGATGAGCAACAGCTCGGAAAACTCTTATACGAAGATAAAAATTTATCTTTAAACAGAAATCAATCTTGCGCCAGCTGTCATAGTTTAAAACCCGTGCCGCAAAACGCCGTGGCTAAACAGGTGCCTGCGTTTGTTGATCCGGAAAATATTAAAAAAGGCAGCGCCGTTTCTTCGGGTTCCATTGCTCACAAAACGGGCACTTTAAATGCGCCTACGGCCGGTTATGCAGCGTTCAGTCCGTTGTTTCATTGGGATGACGTAGAAGGTCTGTATGTCGGCGGGCAATTTTGGAACGGTCGTGCAAGCGATTTAATCGAGCAAGCCAAAGGGCCTTTTTTAAATCCGCTGGAAATGGCAATGCCTGACGAGTGTTCGGTCGTTGGCCGTTTAAAAGAAGACAAAAACTACAGAAAATTATTTCGCCAGGTTTATCAGCTGAATTTAAATGCCGTCCCTCCGCTTAACAATGCAACAACGCCGCCCGCTGCGGTGGCTGACATTTACCAACACATGGCGAAGGCGATCAGCAGCTTTGAGCAAAGTCGGGTTTTTAATAAATTCACTTCAAAATTTGATTATGTTCTTGCCGGCATGACCCAATTCACGACCATCGAAAAGAAAGGTTTGGCGCTTTTTAACGACGCCAACAAAGGCAATTGCGCCGCTTGCCATATCAGCGAAGCAAGTATCGATAAAGACGGCAATATCATGCCGCCGATGTTTACCGATTTTACTTACGACAATATTGGCTTGCCGCGTAATGTAAAAATTCCTAACAACCCCGAACCCAATTTAGGTCTCGGCGGGCGTGCCGATATTGCAGCGCTTGATCCTGATGGCAATGAGCTCGGCAAGCACAAGGTGATGTCGCTCAGAAACATCGCTTTAACTCCGCCCTATGGTCACAACGGCGTTTTCGCCACTTTGGAGCAAACCGTCCATTTTTATAATACCCGCGATACTTTAGGTTGGGTGTCGGATAACCGGGATGACGGATTCGCAAGGTCCGGTTGGCCGGACCCGGAAGTCGCCCAAAATGTTAACCATGACGAACTGGGCAATCTCGGGCTGACTGCGGATGAAGAAAAAGCCATTGTCGCTTTCATGAAAACATTAACCGACGATTATCAAAAATGGGGTAAAGATCGACGCGTTCCTCCGGGCACGCCTTCGCCTTTTGCCCAAGTAAAACCGCCTGCGCCTTAGGCTTCGGCAGTCGGCAAAATTGGGCCGATAAGATATTCACCACGAAGGCACGAAGGACACGAAGTTTTCAATGCATTGAGTTTAAAAAATTATTTTTCCTTCGTGATCTTCGTGTCTTCGTGGTGAATGCTTTTGATTTTGTTCTAAAACGAATACTTTCACAGCCTACGGAGCGTGGGAACTATTCGGGTTGCTGGGGTATTTATTACGAGTTGCGCTATTTAATTAGCATCCTGCATTTAACCATCTTGGATGCTGCCTTTGTTTATAAAACAATCGGCTGCTATCCATTGCCTGTTTTTTTGTCATTTTTCTTATTATCACCATGCGAACCCGCTTTCGTAAATGCCGACAAATTCTCCATAGTCGATTTCTGTGGATTTCTTTAATGCTGTTAATGGCTGCCGGAGCTATGGGCTTCAGCTGGCTGCAACCTAAGCAATCGAAGGACGCCGACAAAAATACCGTCACCGTAACTTTGGGCGATATTGAAGAAAACGTCACCGCTCAAGGCAAACTGGAACCGAAAGAGTTTGTCGATGTCGGCGCTCAAGTCACCGGTCAATTGCAGAAAATTTATGTGCAGATCGGCGATAACGTTAGCGCCGGGCAGTTACTGGCGCAGATCGATCCACGGATTTACGCGGCGCGGGTGCAGGCCGATGAAGCCAATATCAAGAATTTGCAGGCGCAACTGGTCGGCCAACAGGCGCAGATCGTCTTTTCCCAACAGCAGTACGAGCGTAATCGTCAATTACTGAAAACCAACGGCATCAGTCAACAAGATTATCAGAATGCCGAATTTAACCTTAAAAAAGCGGTGGCGACCGCAGATTCCATCCAGGCGCAAATTGAGCAACTTCAATCGGCGCTGAGCGGCGATAAAACCAATCTCGGTTACACCAAAATTTTCGCTTCGATGGACAGCACCGTGGTCGATCAAAAAGCCCGCGAAGGCCAGACGCTAAACGCCAATCAGCAAACGCCGACCATTTTGCAGTTGGCCAAACTCGATACCATGACCGTGCGCGCTCAGGTCGCCGAAGCCGATGTGATGCGCTTGCGGCCTAATCTGCCGGTGTATTTTTCGACGCTGGGCTCCGGCGAACGACGCTGGCAAGGCAAGGTGCGGCAAATACTGCCGACCCCGGAAGTGATCAATAACGTGGTGCTTTACAATGTGCTGGTCGATGTTGACAATCATGATCGGCAATTGATGACCGGTATGAGTACGCAGATGTTTTTCGTACTGGGCAAGGCCGAACAGGTTGCGCTGATACCGGTTTCCGCGTTGGGAGCACATGTGCGTAATGAAGATAATGCAAACGGCTCCGCTTATCGGGTTAAGGAAGTCACCGAGCAAGGCGTGCAGGATAAAATCGTCCACGTCGGCCTTCGAACCCGGCGTTTTGCGGAAATACGCGATGGCGTCGCGGTCGGAGCGCAATTGCAAAGCGTGGCGCGTAGCGACGACAGGAAAAAGGATAAAGGCGCTCCGGCGGCGGGCGTGCCGCGTTTATGAGCATTGCAGCCGATACGCCGTTACTGGCGCTCAGCAATATTCAGCGTTACTACCCCAACGGCGATACCTTGGTTCGTGCGCTCGACGATGTTTCGCTGACCATTTGGCCCGGCGAGTTCGTGGCGATCATCGGCCAATCAGGCTCCGGCAAATCGACGTTGATGAACCTGATCGGTTGTCTCGACAAGGCTAATGTCGGCAGTTACCGGGTTTTGGGTCAGGACGTGGCCGGGCTCGATGGCGACCGGCTGGCGGCTTTGCGCCGGGAGACTTTCGGTTTCGTATTTCAACGTTATAACCTGCTTAATAACGCTTCGGCGGCGGAAAACGTCGAAATACCGGCTTTGTATGCCGGATTGTCGAAAACCGAGCGCCACAACCGGGCTCTACAGTTGCTGGGCAAGCTGGGTTTGGCGGATCGAGGCAAGCATAAACCGATGCAGTTGTCCGGCGGTCAGCAACAACGCGTCGCCATTGCCCGCGCTTTGATCAACGACCCGCCGGTCATTTTGGCCGACGAGCCGACCGGCGCTCTCGACAGCCAAAGCGGCAAGGAAGTGATGGCCTTGTTGGGCGACTTGCATCGGGAAGGCCGCACTATTTTGCTGATTACCCACGACGAAAAAGTTGCGGCTCATGCCCAACGGATTATTACCTTACGCGACGGTAAAGTCGTCAGCGACAGTGGCGAGGATCGTAGCGGCTGTTTGTTGCCTTCATTGCAACATCGCGGCCTCGGTGCAGCAGGGCTGGCGGCGGAACTTTTGGAAGCGGCCAAAACCGCGCTGCGTTCGTTGCGGGCCAATTTATTTCGCACGGCGTTGACCCTGCTCGGCATTGTGATCGGCGTCGCCGCGGTGGTGGCGATGTTGGCGGTGGGGCAGGGCAGCCAGGAAAAAGTGCTGGATCAGATGCGGGCCATGGGCACCAATATTCTGTCGGTTCGTCCCGGCGCGCCCGGTCTGCGCGGGAGTTCCGACGTCGCCACGCTGATTCCGGCCGATGCCGATGCCATTGCCGAGCTGGTCAATGTGGAATGGGCCTCACCCGAACGCAATACCCGTCTGACCGTGCGTTACGGCAATGTCGATTATGCGACCAGCGTTCAGGGTGTCGCGCCCAGTATGACCGTGGTGCGCGAGTGGCCGGTTGCCGCCGGCGATTTCTTCGACGAGCGCGATATGCGCCGTTATGCTCCGGTGCTTGTGCTGGGGCAAACGGTCAGGCAAATCCTGTTTCCCGACGGCGACGATCCTGTGGGGCGCTACGTCATGGTCGGTAATATTCCGTTTGAGGTGATCGGCGTAATGAGCGCCAAGGGCGCCGATTCCATGGGCAGCGACCGCGATGACGCGGTATTCGTACCGCTGACTACCGGCTTGATCCGGCTGTTCGGACAAGGTTACTTGGGCGGCATCACCGTAAAAGTGCATGATGTTGAACAGATCGACAGCACTCAGCAAGCCATTGCCGATTTATTGCTTACAAGGCACCAAGTTGAAGATTTCAGGATACGCAACATGGCGTCGATTCTGGCGACTGCCGCCGAGACCCAGAATACTTTTACCTTGATGCTGGGCATCGTCGCGGCGATTTCCTTACTGGTCGGCGGCATCGGCGTGATGAATATCATGCTGGTCAGCGTAACCGAGCGCACCCGCGAAATCGGCATCCGTATCGCTACCGGCGCGCGCCGCCGCGACATATTGCTGCAATTTAATACCGAAGCGGCGGTGGTGTGTACGCTGGGTGGCTTGATCGGGGTAGTGTTGGGTTTTGCGGCGGGTGGCGTGTTGCGCTATTTCGATATGGCGGTGATTTTTTCGCCGTTGCCGGCGATATTGGCTTTTTCCTGCGCATTCGGCACAGGCTTGCTGTTCGGCTATTTGCCGGCGCGCAAGGCTGCCGGACTGGACCCGGTAGTGGCGCTGGCTGCGGAGTGAAATATCTTATCCAGCAACTTTTAAAAGTATCCACCATGAAGGAGATGAAGGGCACGAAGTTTTATAAGCTTCGTGTCCTCGGCAAGCTCCGGCGTTGCCTTACCTCCTGCATTCGTTGTTCGTGTCTTCATGGTGCATGTTTCTTTCATTTCAATGCATTCTTGATGAAAAATAAACTTTCGATTAGTTCCGTGTTATTTTTATTGACCGCCTGCAATCTGGTGCCAGATTTTCAGCGGCCCGGCGTTGAAACGCCCGACCAATGGCACGATGCGATGCTGACCCGGCAAAAATCCGCGGTCGATCCGCAGTGGTGGCGGGCATTCGGCAGCGCGGAACTCAATCATCTGATAACGGAATCGCTACTTTACAATAACGATCTGGCCGCAGCTAGGCAGCGTGTCGAGCAAGCCCGCGCACAGGCCAAGATTGCAGGCGCCAACTTGTGGCCGTCGCTGGGATTGCAAGGCGATTTTAGCGATACTCATAACAATAGCGGCGACAGTCGGAAACAAAGCGGGCAGTTTATCGCCGCTTACGAGGTCGATTTATGGCGCGCCAATCGTGCTCGCAGCGACGCCGGTTCGGCGCGCTTGCTCAGTTCGGTGTTTAGCCGCGATGCCTTGCAGTTGGTGGTGATGTCCAATGTCGGGCAAGCCTATTTCAATCTGCTGGCATTGGCTGAGCGTAAGCGTATTGCCGGTGAATTCCTGGAAAATGTCGGCAATGTGCTGGCGATTGTCGAAGCCCGTTACCAAGTCGGTGCCGTATCGGCGCTGGATGTGGCGCAGCAGCAAACCGAGCTGGCCACCGCGCGCGCCAGTCTGGATTTAGTGACCCAGCAATACACTCTGGCGGAGAATGCGTTGGCGATATTGCTGGGTCATCCGCCTCAGACGGTGGCTTTCAAGGTCGAGCGTTTTTTCGACATGCTACTGCCGGAGGTAGCTGCGCTGCAACCTGCAAGCCTGCTGGAACGCAGGCCGGATGTTCGGCAAATTGAAATGGAACTGATCGCCGCCAACGCCGACATCGGCGTGGCCCGAGCCGCTTTTTACCCTAGGCTGCAATTGAATCTGGACGCGGTTTTGGCTTCGCCGCAACCGGCAGGTGTGGCTTTGGCGATGGCTTCCAGTCTAGCCCAACCTTTGTTTCAGGGTGGGCGACTGGAAGGCGGATTGGAAAATGCGCAAGCCCGCAATGCGGAATTGGTCGAAGTTTATCGGAAAACGGTGTTAACGGCCTTTAAGGAAGTTGAAGATGCCGCTGCGGTACGCAGCAACTCGACGCGCCGTCTGCAAGCTTTGGCGGAGGCGCTGGATCAGGCCCGACTGGCGTATCGGCTTTCCTTGGACCGCTACCGGCTCGGCGCAATCGATTATCAAACCCTGCTTTCAACCCAACGCAACTTACTGAATGCCGAGAACGGTCAAGTTCAAGCCAGGCAGGATGTTTTGCTTGCGATGGTGCAGCTTTATCAAGCCTTGGGCGGCGGCTGGTCGAGCCCGCAACGGTAAGGTCGTAATTATTCGGCGGTTAGGGAAGGCGGGCCGAATTATCGATGCAACTTCATCTTTGGCGCACTAAATAGCTTGCGGCTGCCCAGCCTAATAGTGCGCTTTTCGTCGACTAATCGATTTATTTTAATCAAACAAAACACTGAATTTTAAATAAATGACTAAAAAAAATAACAAGTGTTGACTCGCCAAATGATAATCATTATTATTTAAACCCATGAACAAAGAACTTAACGACTCTGTCGAACCTTCGGATTTAGCGCTTTTTAGCAGGCAAGATACAGCGCCGGCTATACGGCAGCGCTTGCGTAGCACTGAGCTGTTCGGTACGGCGCGCGAAGTTGTTATCGAACATGCCGGCGAAGAATACCGGTTACGTTTAACGCGTCAGGGTAAGCTGATTCTGACCAAATAATTGATTGCACTTTATTGTCGGCAGGCTATTTTCCTCGCCGGCAGCACTCCTACTCTCCGCCTGATGTCGGGGAATGAGCATGCCGACAATAAAGTGCAACAAAGAGCAGCCAGCCAGTCAACGCCTTCAGGTGTTGTTAGCCAGCCAATGTAAAAGACGCCTCAGTCTTAACCGCTGCATCATGCAGCTCCGGCGGTTTTGCCGCTTAACATTTGGATGGTGAACTCAATGAATTCAAATAAACGTCATAAGAAAGTGTGTCTTTCCGGTAACGATGAGTGCCGCGTGGTATTTTGTCCCGATTGCGGCACCTTGGAGATCAATTTGGGCGAACATACTGTACGCACCAATACTGAATCGTTACACCTGCTTAGCTCGGTATTAAATCACGCCAAAGTGCAGCTGGCCCAGATGCAAAATAAGTTGCCGGCAACCCCGTCTATGAGGCTCGGCCGTGTTCATTAAGATAGGCTTTCCGGTAGTCGGATTTTATTTTCTGGAAAACAGTCCCGCGCCCATGTTAAGGGATATTAGCCGTCCCTTAGTTACAACACAGAGTAAAGAACGCCCATGGCTTGCATTGGTCCTAGTCGTATGTGCGCATTTGTCGGTGTTTGCGGCATTGCGCCCACAAACGCAAGCTTCACCGGCTGAAACTCTTCCCGAACCGATCTCGGTGAGCTTGCTGAGTGCGCCGCAACCGACGCCTGAAAAACCGGTCTCACCTGCTAAGCCGATAGAAAAGGTGGAAAAGCCGGTTAAAAAACCGGTCAAAAAGCCGATCGGTAAACCTGTTACACCGCGCCTAAAGCCGACAGCTCGGCCAACCGCTCCATCGGTAGAGCAAACCGCTACGCCGATCGCTGAGACCAGCCCGCCTAGCGCCGCGCCGGAAACCAAAGCGGCGCCGGCCGTAGCAAGCCAAAGCAAGCCCGCCGATACAGAGACCTACCAGTCGCCCAGTTTCAATGCGGCTTATTTAAATAATCCGGCCCCCGCTTACCCGGCATTATCGCGACGGCTGGGCGAAGAGGGAAGGGTGCTGTTGCGCGTACAGGTAATGGAGGACGGCAGCGCCGGTTCGGTAGAACTGCAAACCGGCAGCGGTTCCAGCCGACTCGATCAGGCGGCGCTGGAAGCGGTTAAAAAATGGCGCTTTGTTCCGGCCAAACGCGGCGAACAAGCGGTCAGCGCATCGGTGGTCGTGCCGGTCAGATTTTCAATAGAAGGATAACATCATGCAAATAGACTATCTCTTAGACAACCTGAAGTTCATCAGCCAAGGCGGTGCGGTATCGATGACCGTAGCGGCAGGCCTGTTAGCCATGTCCATCGGCAGTTGGACCTTAATGGTCATCAAAGCCATACAGGCGCGGCGCTTAAAAAGCAACAGCGCGACTTTCTTGGCGCGGTTTTGGCAAGCTTCATCGGCAACCGCTCCCGCTACTCTGAGCAGCGCAAATGCTCAAGAGAGCGTCTATCCCACATTCATAACGTCCATCGCGACCGCCGTGAACGAAGGCTCAGGAGCACCGGAAAATCCGTTTTCGCGTCTTGCCACCCAAGGCATCAACGCCGCTGTTCATCATCATCGCTATACCGCGCAACTGGGGCATACACGGCACGACGAGTTTATCGCTCAAGCCTTGCGCCGCACCATCGGCCAGGAACACATGCGCTTGGAAAACGGCCTCACTTTATTAGCGTCGGTAGGCAGTATCGCGCCTTTTATAGGCTTATTCGGCACCGTCTGGGGCATTTATCATGCGCTCGGCGCCATCTCCGTCGGTGGTCAAGCCACGGTTGATAAAGTCGCGGGCCCGGTCGGCGAAGCATTGATCATGACCGCCTTCGGTCTGGCCGTGGCTATCCCCGCGGTATTGGCCTATAACACGTTGGTGCGCGATAACCGCCTGTTAATGGGCGAGATGGAAACTTTCGCCCACGATCTGCATACCTACCTGACCACCGGCGTACCGCTGGCGACGGGTCAGATTACCGAAATAGTATCAACGGAGGTTTCATGTCAGGCGGTCCCTGCCCGCCCCCCTTTGGGCGCTACGCGTGCAAATCCGCTCCAGGCGGATTTGTTATTATGATGGGCTCGGGAGGATTCGGCGGCGATAATCACCACGGCCGGCCGATGGCGGAAATCAACACCACGCCGATGGTGGATGTCATGCTGGTGCTGCTGGTTATTTTTATCATCACCGCACCGCTACTAACCCACTCAATAAAAATCGATTTGCCGCAAGCCTCAAATCAACCCAATCAGGAAAAACCCGACACCGTCACCTTGTCAATTAACGGCGAAGGCAAACTGTTTTGGAACGATACGCCGTTTGAACAAGCGGAACTTGCCTCCCGACTGGCAACCGAAGCGGAAAAAAAGCCCCAGCCCGAGTTGCATTTGCGCGCCGACAAAGCCACCAATTATCAGCAATTAGCGCTGGTAATGTCGGCCGCGCAATCCGCGGGTATTGAAAAACTCGGCTTTGTGACCGAACCGAAGCAGAAGGAATAAAGTTGCTCTCCGCATGTTGAGAAGCCGGCGCATCGGGATGAAGTAAACAAGCAGAATTAAAGCCGGCCATCGCCTTGTCTGTGAATAGACAGCCAAAAAAGCAAGCTAAAGTAACGGCGGGGACGGCCCAATAATAATCGAGCAAAATTACAGCATGACAGCTACGCTAAGTGAACATTAGCTTCAATCCGGTTGCAGGCTGTTATGCTGAAAACTTATACTCCCTAAGCCGGAGGCCAATTCCGGCTTATTACCAATTTAAACTTATCTAATTAACTGGAGACATCATCATGGCAAAAGTAGGTATTTTTTTCGGAACCGACACCGGCAACACCCGCAAAATCGCTAAACAAATCGCCACGAAATTAGGCGACGCGGCGGACAAGCCGGTCAATATCAGCAAGGCTTCCGTGGACGATTTGCTGGCCTACGAGGTATTGATCGTGGGTTCGCCGACTTACGGAGACGGTGAATTGCCCGGTTTGAGCGCCGGGCACGACAACGAAAGTTGGGAAGAGTTTCTGCCGAAAATGATCGGCGCGGACTTTTCCGGCAAAACCGTGGCGCTCTTTGGCTTGGGCGACCAGGAAGGTTACCCGGACAATTTCGTCGATGCCTTGGGTTTTATTTACGACGCTTTCGATGAGGCCGGAGCGACCATCGTCGGCATGACCAGCAGTGCCGGTTACACCTTTAACAAGTCCAGAGCTTTGCAGGGCGACCAGTTCGTCGGACTGGCCTTGGACGAAGACAACCAGAAGGATTTGAGCGCTGACCGACTGAGCGATTGGCTGGAAGCTATCAGTTCGGCCTGGAAATAATCGCAGGCACTGATCGAACAAACCGCGGTCGTTACGCGGAGCGACTGCGGCTAATAACATATTAAACAACTCAACCAGAAACCCAGCCACCCAGCTTCTTTTGCCAGGCAGCCATCACTTCATTTATCAACTATGAAAGAGAAAGCGTATGCCGAAAAGCAATATGAGGTTAAAAAAATCAAGCACTGCGACCGTCGTTAAATGGCGGCTGATCGCGCTATTGCCGTTGGGAGCTGCATTAAACGGCATCGCATTGGCCGCCGACGCGGACGTCGACAAAAAAGCTGGCGACAAAAAAGAAGTAACGTTGCCGACTGTCGAGGTTAAAGAGAAAAAGTCCGACAATCTGTCTTTGGGTTACAGGGCTGACAGTGCAAACACGGCAACCAAAACCGATACCCCGCTGATAGAAACGCCCCAATCGATCTCGGTGGTGAGCAACGATCAAATGGAAGCGCAGAATGTCAGCACCGTGGCCCAAGCCTTGCGCTACACGCCGGGCGTGCAAAGCGAAACGTTCGGTTTTGAGCCGCGTTATACCCAAATAACCATGCGCGGATTCGACGCCACGGAAACCGGTCTTTACCGTGACGGTTTGAAACTGGTCAATCCGGGATTTGCGGTCAGTTATAACCTTGAACCTTTCGGCGCCGAGCGTATTGAAATACCTCGCGGCCCCGCGTCCGTGCTTTACGGACAGGCCAGCGCCGGCGGTCTGGTCAATTATGTATCCAAGAGGCCGACTTTCGACCCGTTCGGGACCATCAAATTTGAAGCCGGAAGTTACGATCGTCTGCAAGGCGAACTCGATGTCGGCGGTGCGATAGACAAACAAAAAACCGTTGCTTACCGCTTAACCGCGCTGGGCCGCGACAGCGACACCCAAGTCGATTACGTCAAGGACAAGCACATTTACGTTGCACCGGCGCTGACCTGGAAACCCAACGACAAGACGACGCTAACTTTCTTAAGCCATTATCAGAAAGACGAAACCCAACCATCGCAACGTTTACCGATTTCAGGCACCTTATACGGTAATCCTAACGGTAAAATACCGGCCAACCGTTACACCAGCGAGCCGGGCATCGATCGCTATAACCGGGAAGAGTTTGCGCTGGGCTATTTGTTCGAGCACCGTTTCAACGACTTATTGACGCTACGTCAAAATACCCGTTACTACAACAGCAAACTTGATGCGCGCAGCGTTTATACGGGCGGATTGAAACCCGACCAACGCACCATCAGCCGCTATTATTATGAAATCGACGGCAGCGTGGACGGCTTCAATCTCGACAACCAGGCCCAGTTTAAATTTTCGACCGGCATACTGGCTCATACCTTGCTGGCGGGACTCGATTTTCAGCACACCGATGCGACTAACGTACTGCCTTTCGGGAGTGCGCCGGATCTTGATATTTTCAACCCGGTCTATGGAGCGGCCGTTCCAGCCGCATCGCCCTATCAAAACGATGCAATGACCCAGGATCAAATCGGGCTTTATCTGCAAGATCAAATCAAATTCACCGAGAAGTGGCGAGCGTCATTGGGCGGCCGCTTCGATATGGCGGACAGCGAGACCAATAACCGGCTCGCCGGTACCCAATCCAGCCAAAGCGACAGTGAACCAACCGGCCGCGCGGGTCTGGTGTATTTGGCCGACAACGGTTTGGCGCCTTACTTTAGTTACGCCCAATCGTTTCTTCCTGCATTGGGCACCGATGCCAATACCAAGCGGGCTTTTAAACCGGAGACCGGCGAACAATATGAGTTCGGCGTCAAATTTCAGCCGAAAAACCAAAACAGTTTTATCACCTTGGCCTATTTCGACCTGACCCGGCAAAACTACCTGACCCTCGACTCCCTGACTTTCGCGAATGTGCAAAAAGGCGAAGCCCATTCGCGCGGGCTTGAGCTGGAAGGCGTGGCCAGTTTCGATAACGGCTTAAACCTAACCGCGGGCTATTCTTATCTGGATGCGAAAGTGACCAAAAGCTCTTTTGCCGACGAAGTCGGCGAGCCGCTGGAATATGTGCCCAATCACAAAGCCACCTTATGGGCGGATTACACGGTGCCGTCCGGTATCGCCAAAGGCTGGGGCATAGGCGGCGGCGCACGTTATATCGGCACCTCGTTCGGCAACACCTATTACGCCCGGAATACCACCGAAATACCGGGTTACGTGCTGTTCGACTCCACCGTGCATTACACCTGGAAACAGGTTCAAGTTGCGTTCAACATGCAGAACATGCTCGACAAGGAATATGTCGCGACCGCGTTCGGCGATTCCGCAACCCTTGGCTTCAGACGCATGGTAACGGGTTCCATCAAATACAGCTTTTAATCCAAGTCGCTATACCGGTAAAGCCCGATTTACCGGTATAGCGAATCTTCATCCCACTTTTGAACAGGATAAGCACATGAATAACGAAAACTTCATGCTGAAAGCGGTAAAAACTTCAGCGGAAAAAAACCGGCAACACTCTCTAAACCCTGACTTTATCTTCAATGACAAAAGCCTGACTCACTACAAAAACAGCCTGCTGACAGGCATTGAGCTGATACAAAAAAGCATGTCCGCGGCCGCCAAACCGTTTAGCGGCATTTTACCGCATGAACTGGCGGCTCAATTTAAAGCAATTGATTTGAACCAATCCTGCGACCGGCTTAGCGATGCGTTGGCGGAAATTGAACAACTCTACCTCAATCATGCGATTTATTTTCATCATCCCCAGTATGTCGCCCATCTTAACTGCCCGGTGGTGATACCCGCTATATTGGCCGAGCTGCTGCTGACTTCGATCAATTCTTCGGTAGACACGTGGGATCAAAGCGCGGGCGGCACCTTGATCGAACAGAAGCTGATCGATTGGACTACGGAAAGAATCGGCCTGGGTACCCAAGCGGACGGTATTTTTACCAGCGGCGGCACGCAATCGAACCTGATGGCGATGCTGTTGGCGCGCGACAGTTTCTGCGCCAAAAAATGGCCGCATAACGACAACAAAACCCAGGGCTTGGCGCAGGATTTTCGTAAATTACGCATTTTCAGCTCGCAGATGAGCCATTTCAGTGTGCAAAAAGCGGCGGCAATACTGGGCTTGGGCTACGATTCGGTGATATCGGTGCCCTGCGACCGTTATTTCAAAATGGATGTGCAAGCGTTGCAACAAGCCGTCGAACACTGCTTGGCGGAGGGTTTAATACCGATGGCGGTTGTCGCTACCGCAGGCACCACCGATTTCGGCAGTATCGACCCCTTGATTGAAATCGCCGAGCTTTGCCGCTTGCATCAATTGTGGCTGCATGTGGATGCCGCTTACGGTTGCGGTTTGCTGGTATCGCCCAAATTTCGCCATTTGCTGGCCGGTATTGAGTCAGCGGATTCGGTCACCGTCGATTATCACAAATCGTTTTTGCAGCCGGTCAGTTGCAGCGCGTTCCTGGTCAAAGACAAGCGGCATTTAGCCGTGGTCACCCATCATGCCGAATACCTGAATCCGCTCAGCCAAGTCAGTGAAGGCACGCCTAACCTGGTCAATAAAAGCCTTCAAACCACCAAACGCTTCGACGCGCTGAAACTCTGGCTGACCTTACGGACGATGGGCGCCGACCAACTCGGCGCCGCGTTCGACCTGAATATTCATTTAGCCAAACAAACTTATTTGCTGCTGCTGTCGGAGCAAAGCATTGAAACCATCCATCAGCCGCAACTCAGTACGCTGGTGTTCCGTTACCGTCCGTCGCGCCGGCATTCCGAACAAGACATCGACAAAGTCAACACCTATATCCGCAAAGCCCTGTTCCGATCCGGCGAAGCGGTTATAGCGAGTACCAAAGTGCAAGGCAAACAATACCTTAAATTCACTTTACTGAACCCGTTAACGACGATTCAAGACATGCAGGCCGTGTTGAAATTAATCAAATATCACGGACAGAACTACTTCAATTCGTCCGACACAATCTTAACCCAACCGGCCTATCAGGCCGCCAATCAAGACTTTATCAAGGAGGCCTGCGATGCATAAAACAACTTACGACGTGATCGGCATCGGTGTCGGCCCGTTTAATTTAAGTCTGGCTTGCCTGCTGCAGCCTATCGAACAATTGAACAGCCTATTTTTAGACAAAAGCGCGGGCTTTGACTGGCATTCGGGTATTTTGCTGCAAAACGCCCATTTGCAAACGCCGTTCCTGTCCGATTTGGTGACTTTGGCCGACCCGACCAGCCCGTTCAGTTTTTTAAACTATATCAAGGAGCAAGGCCGGATTTATTCGTTTTACATCAGGGAAAACTTCTTCCTGATGCGTAGCGAATACAATCAATATTGCCAATGGGCGGTCAATAAGCTGGGCAATACGATCGAGTTCGACACCCAAGTGGAGCAAGTCGATTACAGCGATAGCCTGGGCTGTTACGTCATTCGGTCGCGTTGTACGAAAACCGGACAAACCAAGGAATATCATGCCAAAAAACTGGTATTGGGTACCGGAACCGTACCTTATGCGCCCGGATGTTGCGAGCAAATAGCCGATCAAACGGTGCATTCGTCGCAATATCTGACGCATAAAAAAGCGCTGCAAAGCAAAAGCTCGATTACGGTGGTGGGCGGCGGACAAAGCGCGGCGGAAATTTTTTACGACCTGCTGCAAGATATCGATCGTTACGGCTATGAATTGAGCTGGATCACCCGCTCTCCCCGGTTCTTTCCTTTGGAGTACAGCAAACTGACGCTGGAGATGACTTCACCGGAATATGTGGATTATTTTTACCGGCTACCCGCGGACAAACGGGAGCATTTAATCGCCGCGCAAAAAAATCTGTACAAAGGCATTAACGGGGCGTTGATTAACGATATTTACGACCTGATGTACGTCAAACGTTTAAGCCATGATATCCGGGTTAATTTGTTGACCAATTCGGAATTAAAGGCCGCCGCGTTCAATGCGCTTGACGGGCATTTTGAGCTGGCGTTTTTCCAGGACGAGCAACAAGTCGATTATCGTCATCGTTCGGAGGGCTTGGTGCTGGCAACCGGTTACCGCTATCAGTTGCCGGCTTTTATGGAAGGTATCGCCTCCCGTGTTAACTGGGATGACCAAGGCCGTTTCGCTGTCGACAGAAACTACAGTATCGATCATAGCGGCGGCGAAGTCTTTGTACAGAATGTGGGGCTGCATACGCACGGTTTTGTTACGCCGGATTTGGGCATGGTCTGTTACCGCAATGCCTGCATTATCAAAACCGTCACCGGTAAAGAACACTATCCGATAGAGCGGAGCATTGCTTTTCAGCAGTTCTCGGCGCCGGAAGCAAGGATAGTCGCATTCGACCTGGAAGAGATTTGAGCATGGACAAGCATTTGAAATCTTTTCTGGTTGCGATGATTGCGGTTTCGGTGGTCAGCGACTCGATGTTGATTCCGTTTTATCCGCAATTCTTTGCCGCGGTATTTTCCGTAATCGATCCTCAACACATCGGCCTCTACCTGAGCGCCGTCTGTTTTACGGTCATGCTGGCGTTTCCTGTTTGGGCGGCCGCGGCCAAGCAGGTGCCGGTGCTCAGGCTGTTGATTTATACGCAATTTGCCGCAGGCGTCTTGAGCATCGGCTGTTACGGCGCGGGCTCAGTGTCGGAGTTTTGGTTGCTGTCTTTGTTGATGCAACTCTTCAAAGCCAGCTATTTGCTGATTTACCCTTATGTCATGAGTCTTGAGCATCAGGATAAGCACGGCGGCACGATCGGGCTGCTGTCGGTCATTGCGCATTTAGTGGCGATACTCGGGGCCGGGATAGGCGGCTTCGTGTTGCAACTGTTTGAACCGAGGCTGGCTTTTTTGCTGATGTCCGCCGGTGATTTTTTGCAGATGTTCGTGTGTTTCTTCTTGCTGGGCAAAGATAAAGCGACGGCTCCTGTTCAAACAGCGCATCCGCAAAACCGGCCCGAGCATAAGGCGGCGGTTTTAACCGGATGGCCGGTTTATAAACTGGGCTTGATTATGTTCCTGTTTTATTTCAGCGTTTACTTGGCGCGGCCTTTTTTTTCGCGCTATTGGGAATCGATATCGGCCTGGAACGGCGAGATTATTTCCGGCTTGGTATTCGCGATACCGGGAGTCATGGCATTGCTGGCCTTGTGCCTCAATAAAAATATGGGCGGCAAGCAAAGGATTATTCGCGCGGCTTTATTAGGCGCGGCCGGACTTTTGCTGCAAGCCTCCGCGCAGCAGGAATGGGTGCTGTTAGGCCGCTGTGTGTTCGGCTGGGCGCTGTTCCACGCCACCGTGCGTTTGGATTTACTGTTATTTGCGATCAGTACGCCCGCGTCTTATGCCGCCGATTTCAGCAAGATCTATTTTTTTCAAAGTCTGGGAGCGTTGCTTGCGTCATTTATCGCTGGTTCGATAGTGGCCGCTTACGGCCTGTCGACTCCCTTTATCGCCGGTGCCCTGGGCTTAGTATTAACCGCCTCACTGTTCGCTCTGCTGTTTAAAGCGAAGACTCAAACGCTGGAAACCGCGATCGAAACCTCCTGAATCAACACTAACAATGAGTCATAAAACATGAGTAATGAATCTTTCATCTTCAAGAAATATGTGCCGATGATAGGCACTTTCGGTTTGCGCCCTTTGCAAATCCCGCAAGATATTGCGTTGATACATAATTGGGTCAACCGGGAATACGCCAGCTATTGGGGATTGCTGGGCTATTCGGTGGAACAGGTTGAAGCGGAATATCGAAAAATCTCCGAACAGGCGAGGGTTTATTTGGGCTTTTGCAACGGTCAGCCGGCGTTTGTTCTCGAATGTTACGATCCCGAACATCATGAGCTTAGCCAATATTATGCATGGCAATCCGGCGACCGGGGCATGCATATCCTGGTTGCGCCTGCCGAGCGTCCGATAACGAATTTCACCGGATCGGTTTTTACCGTGATCATGGATTTCATGTTCAGTGATCCAAAGGTGCAACGGATAGTGGTCGAACCGGACGTTAACAATGAAAAAATCCATATCCTGAACGAACGGGCCGGGTTTGAATATCAAAAAATTATCACCTTAGCCCATAAAACCGCGCACTTGGCATTCTGCACCCGAACACAGTACCTGTCCGCACTGAACAAGAAGACAATAGCCGAATCGCCGAAATCATCGCCCACACAAATTGTTGCGCATTTACAGCCTGATATATGGGCTACCGTGAATACCTTGCATCTTTGTAAGGCAATCAGTGAATTCGCGCACGAATTAATCATACAGCCCGAGCTTCAATTCTCCGAAGACGAGTGGGGATACTACCGGTTGAAAACCGACAAGCCGGGTATCGAATATCGCTTTCGTGCGCAGCTGTTAAGCCTGGAACACTGGTATATCGATAAACACTCCATTGAAAAATTCGTTGACGGCAATAAAACGGCGCCGGATTCTTTAGCGTTTATTCTGGAAATCAGTGCAACCTTGGGCATTGACGCGTCGATGCTGCCGACTTATATGGAAGAAATCGCCAGTACGCTTTACGGCAGCGCTTATAAACATGGCAAGAAAGGCGTTGATGTCGAGGCGCTTATCCATGCCGACTTTCAGACTATAGAAACGGCAATGATGGAAGGCCATCCCGCTTTCCTCGCCAATAACGGCCGTATCGGTTTCGATGCGGCCGACTATCGAGCCTACGCACCGGAAGCCGCCGCTCCGGTTAAGCTGATTTGGCTGGCGGCGCATAAAAGCAAAGCGGATTTTAGTTGTAGCGATGATTTGTCTTATGCCGAATTGCTGGAACAGGAACTGGGCGCGGCTAATTTTGAAAAATTTAATCAAACGCTGGAACGGCAAGGCTTGGATACGAACGACTATTGGTTTATGCCGGTACATCCCTGGCAATGGTATAACAAATTAGCCCTTATCTTTGCCGCCGACATTGCCGCGCGTCACTTGGTTTGCCTAGGAGAAAGCGAGGATGCATATCTCGCCCAACAATCGATTCGCACCTTCTTTAATACCAGCCATCCGCACAAACGCTATGTAAAAACCGCGCTGTCGATACTCAACATGGGATTTATGCGCGGGCTCTCGCCTTATTATATGAGCACCACGCCGGCCATTAACGATTGCATTAACGGACTGATTGAACACGATCCGTATCTTGCCGAAAAAGGTTTCAGCATACTGCGCGAAGTTGCCGCTATCGGTTATCGCAACCCTTATTTTGAAATGGCATCGGCCAAGGACAGCCCCTATAAAAAAATGCTGGCGGCGTTATGGCGGGAAAGCCCGGTGCCGCAATTAAAACCGGGACAACGCCTGATGACGATGGCGGCTCTGCTGCATACCGATGCCCGGGGCACGGCATTATTGCCCGAGTTGATCAAATCGTCCGGCATCACTACCACAGCCTGGTTGCAGCATTATTTAAACGGCTATTTGAGTCCGTTGCTGCATTGTTTTTATGCCTACGACCTGGTTTTTATGCCGCATGGAGAAAACCTGATCCTGGTGCTGGAGAACAATACTCCGGTACGCGCCATTATGAAAGACATCGCCGAGGAAGCCGCGATTATGAATACGGATGTCGTTCTGTCCGAGAAAGTGCAGCGCCTTTCGGTATCGGTACCGGAAGAGTTGAAGATATTGTCGATCTTTACGGACTGTTTCGATTTGATTTTTCGTTATATGTCCCACATTCTGCTTGAACATGCCGACTTCCCGGAACAGCGGTTTTGGCGTTCGGTCGCCGATTGCATACTGGACTATCAACGTAACCACCCGGAATTGGCGGATAAATTCGAACGCCATGATCTTTTCGCGCCGGAATTTATCCGCTCTTGCCTGAACCGCTTACAACTTGGCAATAACCGGCAAATGCTGGACTTGGCCGATCCGTCCAAAAGCCTGAAATTTGTCGGTACGTTAAAGAATCCGGTCGCGGCCTTCAAAATTCAAACCGGCAGCGTTGAAACCGTAGAGGTCTGCGCATGACCATAAGTATCTACACAAGTATCGCCCCCTTCTCCCTTGAGGGAGAAGGCTGGGATGAGGGGGATATAAGTGCTTGTTTTTATTCTCCTCACCCCAACCCTCTCCAGCAGGAGAGGGAGCCAAGTCGATTTGCAACCTATTGTATTTATAATACAAAAAAGTTATGTAGATACTTATGGCGAATGACGGGGATTGAATCTTCATGCTGACGGCCGGCTCAATCAAGCTATGGTATCGCGTGCATAAATGGACGAGCCTGATATGCACGCTGTTCATGCTGCTGCTGTGCCTGACCGGGTTGCCGTTGATTTTCGCTGACGAAATCGATCATGCGCTCGGCTACAGCGTAACTGCACCGTCTATGGCTAAAACTACGCAACGCGCGAACCTGGATGCTATCGTCGCGGCAGCTAAAATGCGCAAGCCCGGTCATGCGGTGCAGTTTATTGTCGGAGAACCGGACGAACCTGATTTGTGGTTTGTCCGGATGGCAGAGACCGTGGCGGCCGAACATCCCTCGGCATTTTATGCGTTCGATGCCCGCACCGGCGATTACCTGTATGAGTATCCGTTGGATCAAGGCATCATGAATGTCGTGCTGAGGCTGCATGTCGACCTGTTTGCGGGCCTGCCGGGGATGCTGTTTTTAGGTTTCATGGGCTTGCTGTTGGTCGCGTCATTAGTGTCCGGCGTCGTATTGTACGCGCCGTTCATGCGCAAACTTGCATTCGGCACCGTGCGCCGTCATCAATCGACACGCGTGAAGTGGCTGGATCTGCACAACCTGCTCGGTATTGTTACCTTGGTCTGGTTTTTTATTGTCGGCGTTACCGGTGTGGTTAATACCTTGGCAACGCCGATATTCGGTCAATGGCAATCCGGCGAATTGGCCGAGATGACCGCCCCGTATAGGAACATGCCGCCAATTCAGGAAGTCAATACGGTGCAACATGCGCTGGATGCCGCGCTCAGGGCCGCGCCGGGCATGTCGCTCGGTTTTATCGCGTTTCCGGGCAATGATTTTGCCGGTCCGCGCCATTTCGTCGCCTTCATGCAAGGTGACTCGCCGTTGACGTCCAAATTGCTCAAGCCGGTATTGATCGACGCGGCAACCGGATCGGTTGTCGAAACGCGCGAATTGCCCTGGTACGTCACCGCTTTGCTGGTTTCTAAACCTCTGCATTTCGGCGATTACGGCGGTCTGCCGCTGAAAATTATCTGGGCATTGCTTGATGGGCTTTGCATTGCGGTGCTCGGCAGCGGCTTATACCTGTGGCTGAAAAAGCGCAATGTGCCGTTCGAAGCCCGGCCGGATGCGGCGAATGTTACATTGCCGATTAACTCCGCGAAACAGGCCGATTCCCTATGAAAATATTACTGAACGGAACGCAAATCTGGACAGTGCCGATCATGCTGGGCTTAATCAGCGCTTGCGGTCTTATCGCCGCTTTGCTCTCCGATGGCGTCGGCGATGCCGTGTCCTGGATTGCCCTCGGCGTACCTATTACGGTCGGTTTTTGCTACGCGGTTCGGCGGGCATAAACATCGGCTACGGAGACGGATTTTTATCGGACCTGTCGTTCAAGGGGAGCTATCATTTTGACACTCAATCTTGCCGCCGCCGCAGTAAAAATCACTCTGTTTTATTAATCAAAAAATAAACCACAGGAATCACCAGCAGCGAAAACAAGGTCGAAGCGAAAATCCCGAAAATAAAGCTCCAGGCCAGACCTGAAAATATCGGGTCCAGGATGATCACAAACGCACCGAACATCGCCGCGCCGGCGGTCAAAAATATCGGCCGCAAGCGAATCGCACCGGCTTCAATTAACGCGTCCGCTAGCGTAACACCGGCCCGTTCGCGGATGCGTTCGATAAAATCGATCAGGATAATCGAGTTGCGCACCACAATACCGGCCAACGCAATCATGCCGATCATCGCGGTGGCGGTGAAATAGATCGGGTTCGGATAACCGGCAATCGGTGTCGCAAACAGGTTCAGCAGCCAAAAACCGGGCATGATGCCGATGACTGTCAATGGAATAGCAATCATCATCACTAACGGTACGCTCAACGATCCGGTTTGGCCGACCAGCAACACATAAATCATCACCAAAGCGGCCGCAAAAGCCAAACCAAGATCACGGAACACATCGACGGTGATTTTCCATTCGCCTTCGCCGGCCAATTCGGCGCTATAACCTTGCGGCAAAGGCTGTTGATCCAATACGTCATTCAAATCGAACACCGCTTCGACCGGGCTGCGTCCGGCCATGCCGGCAATCACATAATTCACCCGTTGCAGGTTCTTATGAAAAATAGGCTGGTCTTCGGTTTCTACACTGGCGCTGCCGATTTCGCTTAGCGGTATCAAATCGCCTTGCCCGGTTTTAACGCGCAAGGCCAATAAATCGGCAACCGACGAACGCAGCGCGCGAGGCAATTGCAAAGTGATTTCCAGCGGCTGGCGCTCGCTGTCGACATGGACGATGCCGACAGTCCGGCCTGCGGCGGCAATACGCAGGGTTTGCGCGATTTGCTCGACGCTGACGCCGGACAACGCGGCTTTTTCACGATTTAACTGAAAATGTATTTTGTCGTGTTGCGCTTCGGAAAAATCGTCGACGTCAACCACGCCTTCGGTTTTTTCCATATCGGCCCTGATCCGTTTGGAAACGGCAAGCAAGTCATTAACCCCGGCTTCCGGCGGACCGTAAACTTCGGCGACCAGATCGGACAGCACCGGCGGTCCCGGCGGAATTTCGATAATTTTAAGGTTGGCGCCGTAGTGCTTGCCGAGCCGTTCTATTTCGGGCCGAATACGCAAGGCGATTTCGTGCGATTGCTGTTCGCGCCGGTCTTTAGCCAATAAATTGATCCTGACTTCGCCGACATAGCCGCCGCTACGCAGATAGTAATGGCGAACCATGCCGTTAAAATCCATTGGCGCGGCAAGTCCTGTATAAGTTTGATAGTCGGTGACTTCGTTGACGGTTGCAAGATAGCTGCCCAAAGCGCGGGCAACTTCATCGGTTTGTTCGAGTGTCGAGCCGCGCGGCATGTCGATCATGACTTGCAACTCGTTTTTATTGTCGAACGGCAATAATTTCAGCGGCACGGCACGGGTAATAGCCAGCATTGTCGACGCTAAGAAAGCGATCAGCACGATCAGCAAAAACAGTTTGGCGCGTCCCGAAGTTGCAAGCAATGGTCCCAACGCCGCGCGATAAGTCCGGTAGATAAACGTTTGTTTTAGCTCTAACGGCGCTTGTTCGCTGTGGTTGTGATATTCGCTTTGCAGCAGCTTAAAGCTCGCCCAGGGCGTAACGGTAAAGGCGACAATCAACGACACAATCATCGCTATCGGCACGTTAAACGCCATCGGCGCCATGTACGGCCCCATCATGCCGGTGATGAAAAACATCGGCAGGAACGACACGATTACTGTGAACGTCGCCAGAATGGTCGGCGGCCTGACTTCATCGACCGCCGTCAGTAAGGCTTGCAACGGCGATTCCTTGCGCAGTTGATAATGCCGGTGGATGTTTTCGACATCGACAATCGGGTCGTCGACCAGTAACCCCAACGACAGAATTAACGCAAACAAGGTCACGCGATTGATCGTGTAACCGGAAATATAATCCAGCAATAAAGTCAGCGCCAAGGTCATCGGCACCGCGATAGAGACGATAAAGGATTCTTTCAAGCCCAATGAAAACGCCAGCAACACCACGATAATCACAATCGCAAAACTCAAATGCTTAACCAGTTCGTTGACTTTATGGTTCGCAGTTTCGCCGTAATCGCGGCTGATGCTCAGCAGCACATCTTCGGGAATCAAGGTGCCGTGCAGCTTTTCCGCAGTGGCGATAACGGCTTCGGCAACATTGACTGCGTTGCTGCCTTTGCGTTTGGCGACCGCAATCGTCACCATCTGCCGCTCTTGCCCGACTTGCGGCTTGTTGCCGGTGGCTTGACCTATCGTCGGCATCTCATCGACCGCAGGGCCGAAACCGATGCGGGTGTAATGATCGACATCGGCCGGGCCGTCTTCAATGCGGGCTACGTCGCGCAAATAAACCGGACGTCCGGCAACGCTTTTAATGACGGTCGCGCCGACTTCCACCGACGACTCAAAATGCGGCCCGGCTTCGAGCAGGATTTCACGGTTGCCGCGTTCGATATTGCCGACTTGCAGGTTCACGTTTGCATTAGCCAGCGCCTGGGTGATTTCAAGCAATGTCGTGCCATGCGCGGCCATTGCGGCAGGATCGGCATAAACCGATACCCGTCGCTGTTCGCCGCCGACAACCCAGCTTTTGCCGACATCGCCGACGCTTCTCAGCGAAATAATCAGCTCGTCGGCGATACGGCGCAAGGCCATCGAATCGTAATTATTGTTCTGCGCGGAAAGTGTCATCAACACGATGGGCACGTTATCGATTTCGACCGGCGACACTTTCCAGTGCGTGACGCCCGGCGGAATCAGGTTCTGGTTGGACATCAACCTGTCCCAAGTCTTAACCAGACTGTCTTCAAAGGATTGGCCGACCAGATAGCGCACGGTCACGACCGCCGCGCCGGGTTTGGAAATCGAATACACATATTCGACGCCTTCGATTTGCTTTAGCAAAACCTCCAGCGGCGTCGCGACCAATTTTTCGACTTCTTCGCTGGACGCACCCGGAAACTCGACCAGCACATCCATGACCGGAACGACAATCTGCGGGTCTTCTTCGCGCGGCGTCAACACCAACGCGGCCGCTCCGGCCAGCAACGAAATAATCAGGAACAGTATCGATAATTGCGAAGTGGTGAAAATTTCGACAATCTTGGTTGTCAATCCGCGTTTGGGTTTTTCATTTTCCAGGCTGTCCATTATTGCGCCTGCTCTGGATGGGCTATCACGGTTTCGCCTTCATGCAGGCCGGAAATGACTTCTATTTGATCGCCAAAGGTTTTGCCGGTCCTGATATGGCGCATCAGTTGTCGGCCTTCCGCTACGACTTTGACCACTTCCAGTTGACCGATATGTTGCACCGCGGAAGCGGGAATCAATAAAGCTTCGTGTTGGTCGCAAGCTTGTTCCAACCAGCCGAAATAGCCCGGCTGCAAGCCGGTCATTGCAGGCAGTGCGATTTTAATCAATTGCGTGCGGGTTTGCGCATCGACTTCGGGGCTGATCTCGTCGATTTGCGCGCCGGTGGTTTGTCCCAAGGTATCAATGCGCACCTTGACGTTCATGCCGATGCTGTAGCGTCCGGCACAACTGCTCGGCACGTCGGCTTCAAGCCTTAAGCCTTGCGGCGTTTGCAAGGAGACGATAGGCACGCCGGGCAGGCCCATGTCGCCGGGCTCTTTAAGGCGTTTAACCACGGTGCCGTCAAAAGGCGCGACTAATAGCGCATCGGCCAGATGGCTCCTGATTTCAGTAATAGCGCTGCTTGCCTGACTTACACCGGCTTGCGCCTCTTTTGCCCTGGCGACGACCGCGTCAAAACTTTCACGGGTTGCAGCCTCTTTACTGTACAAGCTCCGGGTGCGTTGTTCGTCCGCCAAGGCGCGGCTTGCCTGGGCATTGGCACTGGCAAGCGCGGCCAGGGCTGCATTTTCTTGGGCTTTGATGTCGCGTTCATCGAGCCGGGCAATGACATCGCCTTTTTTGACTTTGTCGCCTGCGTTGACTTTAATCTCAAGAATTCGGGCCGTTGTTTTAGGGGCGATATTGGCAACGATTCTCGACTTTACCGTGCCGGGCCAGGCCAGAATATCGTCAACCTGTCTTTTTTCAACACTAACAGTGTCGCTCGACCTTGACTCTTTAGCCAGCGGGCTTAATCCGGGCGGCACTTTGCTGACAAAACTGCCTTGCATATAAAGCAGTAACAGGATCAAGGCTAAGACGGCTGCGGAAATAGCAAGGATTTTATTAGTATTTTTGGATTCGGTTGCTGACATAAGATTCTCTTTATCGCTATCGTTCCCACGCTCCAGCGTGGGAATGCAGTGGTAGACGCTCCAGCGTCCCGCCCCCGCAACGCTGGAGCGTTGCAGACTGAATTCCCACGCCGGAGAGACTGTGAAAGTATTGTCAAAATGAGTTTAAAAAACTATTCACCATGAAGGCACGAAGATCACGAAGGAAAATAATTGTTTAAATTTAATGTATTGAAAACTTCGTGTCCTTCGTGGTGAAGGCTTTTAATTTTGTTCTAAAACGAATACTTTCATAGTCTCCGGAGCGTGGGAATTATTATTTACTTCCAATCGCCGACGGCCTTTTTTAACGCCGCTTCAGCACTCAAGGCGTCGTAACGCGCTGCAATCGTGTCGGAGTGAGCTTTGTTTCTGGCGACTTCGGCTTCGATATAACGGGTAATGGTCACTGTTTCGGCGCGCCGCTGTTCATGAACCAGCCTTAACGCTTCGTCGGCCGAAGCCACCGAGGCTTCGGTAACGCGCATACGCGCCAAAGCTTCTTGCAATTTTAAGAAAGCAATTTTGACTTCCTGTTCGATAGCCAATTTTGTTTTACGTTCCATCTCGCGGGCTTCGGCGGCTTTTCGTTCCGCGGCGCTGACGCGATTTTTAGTTTCCAAGCCGGAAAACAAGTCCATTTCGACGCTGATTCCGGCGGTGACATTATCTTTGCTACCGGAAAATCCAGGCGATTGGCTGTTTTGCCCGTAGCTCACGTAAGCATCGGCTTTGGGCAGATAAGCGCCTTGTCGGCTTTTAACCTGGAGCTGACTGATTTCAACTTGATTGGCGGCCGCTTTAACTTCCGGGCGTTGCGTCATAGCAAGTTCAAGCGCATCGTTAAACGATGACGCCAACTTGGGTTCGGGCAAGTTCGAAGAGGCAGAGGCGACAGTAAACGCTTGACCCGCCGATAAGCCAAGCAAGGTCGCAATACTGGTCTTGGCTAACTCGATGCCGTTGGCGGCCCTGATTTGGGCATCCTGCGCTTCGGCCGACTTCACTTCCAGCGATAGCACATCGGATTTAAGGACGGTTCCGGCTTCGTAGCGCTGCTTTGTTAACTTTAGCTCACTGGCAATTGCCGAAATGGAATCCAGCGAGACTTTATGCGCTTCCTGCGCCGCCAAATATGCGTAATAGGAAGCCGTTACCGCTTCAATCAATGCATTCCGCACTGATGAGCGTTCAAATTCAGCCGCACTGATACCGAGTTCCGCCGCTTTACTGTTTTGATAATCCTGGCCGCCACGGAACAAGGACAGTTTTCCTATAATTTCAGGGCGAAAGTTTTGCCGGTAACCGGGATTATTGATGTTATTGATTGAATTGGGACCAAAATCCCGTTGCGCCACGATCATCGAAAAGACTTGCGCGGGATTATTGGAATGATCGTAGCCGACTTTGGCCGTTATTTGCGGATAAAACGCAGACAGCGCTACGCCTAATTGAGCCTCGGCTTGACCGATGCGTTCCGCGGCAATTTGCAAGTCGGGATTATTGTTTAATGCATAATCAATAGCTTGATCCAAAGTAAAGGATTGGCCGGCCGGTTTATCGGTTTTATCAACAGAATGTTGATCGATACGATCCGCTATGGCAGGCAAATTCGATAGCATGAATATCGGTAATAAACTTAATGCCAATTTGTTTTTTATTGTTTTAAGCATCATCACGTACCTGTTAAGAATATGGCAAAAAGTCTTTCAACCTTGCGCGGGTGCGCGGAATTTTTTATTCACCACGAAGAGCACGAAGGGCACGAAGAAAAAGCGGGTGAGTAACTTGTTCCGCCTTAAGATCGGAAGCCGAAAAACATAATCCTTCGTGCTCTTCGTGCCTTCATGGTGAAAAACACCGCCCTACGCAATCAGAATGCGCAGCCCGACTTAACACCTAACTTTTTAAGTATGATTGCCATCGGGCAAAATCCCGTGAATGCCGACTGCAACAGATTAGCGCCGACAAAAGCGGTAAACCACAGCCACAATTCGGAATGATAATGCGCCAACACTAAGCTAATTAAAATAAAGCTGCCTGCCACAGCAAAAACGATGCGATCTATAGTCATATTAGTGCCCTTTTAAACGAACGATGCCTATTAACTTAAGCATCAACCTTTCATAAAAAGGTTCGCTGATGCCTTTTTTAATTTTACGCATGAAATAGAATTCGAAACCGATTTTAGCCAGATGCACCCACTTGCCTTGTGCCGACCAGGTGACATTACGCGGCGGAATTTGCGGCTTGGCCAGAAAGGCCACGCCGGAATCGCCGAAATCGGCCAAGCATAAGGCATTCAATGTAGCTTTATGGCTGGGTTCTTTACCTGCTAACTCATCGGCAATATTATGCGCGGCGGCGGTTACCATCGATTCGATCATATAGCCGGTTTTGGGGGCGCCAACCGGTACCGGTGTCGGTTCAATCGGCGGTATTGCAATACAAACGCCGACCGAATAGATATTTTTAAAGGTCTTATTGCGCTGATGCTCGTCCACCAACACAAAGCCGCGCGGGTTAACCAAGCCTTCAACATCGACATTGCGCACCGCGTCAACGCCGGTAAAAGCCGGTAACATCATCGAATGCTTAAACGGCAGCTCGTGTTTTTTCTTTTCCTTGCCGTCGTCATCGACTTCCGTGACATACATCATGCCGGGTTCGATTTTATCGACCTTGGCATTGGTTATCCATTTAATGGTCTTGTCGCGCAAAGCGCTTTCCAGCAGGCCTTTAGTATCGCCGACGCCGCCTAAACCCAAGTGGCCGATATAAGGTTCGGCGGTTACAAAAATCATCGGTACTTTGTCGCGAATTTGCCGTTTACGTAATTCGGTTTCAATAATCATTAAATATTCATAGGCGGGGCCGTAACAGGACGCGCCCTGAACCGCACCGATAACAATCGGGCCGGGATCGGCCATAAACTTATCCCAATCGCCGATAGCCGCTTCGGCATGATCGACATGACAAACCGATGAGGTATAGCCTTCAGGGCCTAAACCGGGTACTTCATCGAAAGCCAGACGCGGCCCGGTAGCAATAACCAGAAAGTCGTAAGCAACGCTCGAACCGTCATCCAGCAATACCTGATTATTAACCGGATCGACTTTTGCAGCGGCTTTCTGGATGAATTCTATGCCTTTCTTTTTCATCACTGGCGCTAACTCGATCTTTAAGTCTGCCGGTTTACGCCATTTGGGTGGAATCCATGGATTTGATGGAACAAAATGAAAGGTTGGCGTATCGGAAATCACGATAACGTCGTGACTCTTTCCTACCGTTTCTTTCATTTCATAAGCCATGGGAACACCGCCGATGCCTGCGCCTAGAATTACAATACGTGCCATGCTACTTTCCTCATTGAGTTGTTATTGTGTGCCTTGCATTTTTTCAATTGGCCGCGGGTCAATTGAAAACCCCATTAAAGTGAGCCGGTACCGACACTGAACAGAAAAAACACCCGATAACCGATCAGACAAAAAGTACCGAAAAACTTAAAAATAAACTAGTATATTAGAAAACGTTAATAAACGATAACACGGTTTGTTCTTAATACACAAGATTAATTGCTGGATTAAAAACAAAGCCGGCGGTGAACCCCGAAAGGACGCGACCTAGTGCTGAGGAAAATTATTCAGCAGCAATTTTGCTTTGAGCATTGATTAGGAATGTACGGCGCGGGTCCTATTCAAGAGTGTGATTTTGACGGGATCATAGCTCGGAATAAGTCTGCCCGGCGACAGACAGGGTAGGGGCTTCCAGTTGTCATAAGTCTCGGAGAGCCCGATAAAGTTCGGACAGGCTTATTTCGATCTACTAGATTGAACAGGTCGGATTTATCGCATCGTGTTGGCGATATTTTCGGGGCCGTGCCTGTTCATGATTAGTAAGGCTTAATTTAAGAAATTTATCTTTGTCGGCTTGGGGTTTCTTCAGCCGGGATAAGCTAAACGGAGGGGGATTTGCTGGTGATGACTTGATTGCTTTATTCGCACGGTGGCGTTTAATCTCTAACGGCAAAGCGCAATACCCGGCTTACTCATATGTATTTCCAGCTTCGGGGCACTCTTAGTCTAATCCGGCAACTCAGGTTAAATACATGCCGTAAATAGCGTAAAAATGCCCCGGCCGCCTACAGCGTAAATTCAGTTTGTAACGGCCAATCCCTGTAGTTAAAAACTTGCCCTTGTTTTCGAACCGTGCCGCAAGCATCAAGCGATATTTCGCCAATAACCCATTGCACGGCATTGAGCTGACCGACGGCCAGTATGCCGTTATCGGGAAAACCACGATCCACAGGCGTGTAAATAGCCGACGCTCCGATATTAACGTCCACCGCTTCAGACCAAGGGGCTTCACCGACCAGCGCGGATTGAACGACATAACATTGGTTTTCCAAGGCTCTGGCTTGGCAACCGATTTTAACGCGATGGTAACCGGCTACGGTATCGGTGCAACTGGGTACTAAAATCAGATTGGCTCCGGCTTCAACCTGCTTTCTGGCCAACATCGGAAACTCACTGTCATAACAAATATTGATGGCGATTTTTCCATATTCGGTTTCAAAACATTTTAATTCATCCCCCTTCTGGATTAACCAGTGCTCGTTTTCAAAACGCGTCATCATCAGCTTGTCCTGATAATCGGCCTGAGCATCGGGCGTAAACAGATAAGCCCGATTTCGGTAAGCGCCGGAATCCGTTTTCACCGGAAACGTACCGGGTTGGATGATGCATCGGTAGGTTTTAGCCAGGCCTCGAAACAAGTCCAGGTAATCCTCATGCACTGACTGTATAGCGGCCAATTGCTTGCTTAAGCAGGAATACACGTCCTTGCCGAACAGTGAAGACAATTCCATACTGGCGTACTCGGGGAACAGCAATATCTTGGCATCTTGTTCGGCCGCTTCGATAACCCAGCGCTCAACCTTGCTTTGATACTGCTGCCAGTTTTCCAAAAAACTGATGTCGTATTGAGCGCTTGCAATTTTAACGTTCATGTTTCAGCCAAAAAGTCATCGGTTTAGGGGTTTCATCAACATCATCCAGATCTTTCCACACATAAGTTGTGTGTAGCTCGGGATGTTTGACGTAGCCGCGTTTACTCCAAAATTGATCCAGCGGCACATAATCGCTTGGCCGCCTGGGATGATCCACAGGCCGCTCTACACAACAAAAACAAATATGTTTAAAGCCTCCCAAGTCCTCGGCGTGAGCTTCTCTTTGCTCAAAAAAGCGAACGCCGATACCCAAGCCACGGTAATTTTTGTTCAGCACCGACTCACTGCAATAAAACACCTCGTCGAGATTATAGCCTTGGTCAAGGAACGGCTTTTTCAGTTCGTCGGTTTCGTATTTCATCGGGATGGCTGTCGATGCGCCGACGACTTTATCGCCATCGAAAGCGATCACAATAACGCTTTCGGGACAATCGATATAAGTCTGTAAATATTTTTTTTCATAATCGATATCCCCGTCGTACAGATACGGGAAATCGCGAAACACTTCAATTCGAAGCCGGGCCAGCTCGGGAATAAATTGCGCCAGGGCGGGGCCGCTGCATCTTTCAATACGAATATCTTTAGCCATAAAATTAGATAAGCAAAAAGAGGCGCATTTTAGCTGAACGTTGATAGTTTGCGTAGGTTAAGGCTTAAAAAAACGATGGCGTTGCAAGCTAAACAGTTCGCGATCATAAAATAAGCGTTTGCAATCAGTTTAATTCCTCGATTTCTTCAAGCGTTAAACCGGTCATCGTGGAAATAACGTCAATTGCAAATCCGGCAGCTAACATCTTTCTTGCAACTTCCATTGCTTTTGTTGTCTCGCCTTCGATTTTACCTTCGGTTTTACCCTCATAAAACGCGGTATCCGTCACCGCTTTGGCTTCGTTATAGGACAAAACGCTTTTCAAATACGCATCGTATTGATCGCTACTCAAATGCGACACTTCGGCAATATCAAAGCCTTTTTGAAAAATAGGCTCGTTTAGAATTGCCGGGATATGGTCGAAATCTTCCAAATGTTTCAGAAAATACACCCACTTATCGAAATGGGTTTCCAGTTCATGTTCTTGTTTGTCAAACAGCGGCATTTGCAAAAACTTAAAATGCAATTTGTTATAAAACACGTCGCCGTCTTGGTCTTTTAAACACACGTCACGGCGAAATTTACGCTCGTCTTCCTTTTCGTCGTATTTAAAATCCAGAATTGCAATGAAATACACCGGCAGTAAATAAAAATCCCACAGCCCTTTTTTGCCTTGGTCGCGAATCGGAAACGTCGAATAAAACAGCGAACGGTCTTTGAAAAACTGCATTTTCGCTTTTTGCATTTCTACAATAAAACGCTCCCCGCTAAGGCTTTGGCAATAAATATCGAAAATGGATTTACG
>SXGU01407266.1_pt1 | contig 32938 bp, 21 predicted proteins | sample 3174531 | NCBI WGS metagenome assembly SXGU01 (sample SAMN11356863, study PRJNA531348) | freshwater metagenome | isolation source: freshwater sample F1-140 | place: China: Fuxian Lake, Yuxi | collected 2017-12-25 | reverse complement strand
TCCTCGGGAGTGGCCTTGAAGAGGATACTCGAGATCAGGCTGTTGATACACACACTTTTGCCCGCCCCGGTGGCCCCGGCCACCAGCAGATGCGGCATCTTGGTCAGATCGGCGACAAAGGGCTCGCCGACGATATTCTTGCCAAGGGCGATGGTCAATTTTGATTCGGCCTTGCGGAAGGCCGCCGATTCGAGGATCTCGCGCATGTACACCGTCTGCCGGGTCTGGTTGGCGAGCTCCACTCCCACCACCGACTTGCCGGGCACCGGAGCCTGGATACGAATGCCCTTGGCGCTCATCACCCGCGCCAGGTCGTCGGCCAGCACCACGATGCGGTTCACCTTGACGCCGGCAGCCGGCTCCACCTCGTAGCGGGTGACCACCGGGCCGGGACTGACCTCCACCACCCGCCCGGCCACGTCGAAATCGCGCAGCGCCGCTTCGAGGATCCGGGCGTTTTCCAGCAGTTGTTCCCGGTCTATCCCCCCTTGTTCCTTGGGTACCTCGGCCAGCAGGTCGATGACCGGCATCTTGTATTTGCCCGCCGCTTTTTTGCGCAAGCCCGGAGCCGCAACAGCGGCCGGCGACGCCTTCAGCGGGGCGGGCTCCACCACTTTGGGGATAGCCCGGGGCCGCTCGGCGGCAACCGGCCGCGGAATGGGCGCCGGCTCCACCGGGACTGGCTCGTCGAGCACCTCAGGCAGACGGTGCAGTTCGGCGACCGGTTCCGGCTCCTCTGGCAGCGGCGCAAACAAGGGGGCCGGGTGTCCCTCCTGTACTGGAGGACCGGCAATCTTGATGCGCTGCTCCGGCACCGAGGGCTCAGGCGGGTCGGCGAACTGGGGCTCAGGTGCGGGGAGCGGAGCCGGCTCTTCCTCGAACGCGGGTTCGGGTTGAGCCTCCTCCTCCTCGCGTTTCTTCTCTGCCCGCCGGCCCATCCAATCGCGGCCCTCGCCCCACCGGCGCATCCCCCACTCCAGGCCAGCCGCCCCGACGCGGACAAAGTCGGTGGTGAGGATCATTGCAGCCAGGAAGAGTGCCCCCAGGAGGATACCCGAGCCGATCCGGCCCCCATAGGGAATGAGGACGGCGTTGCTGGCCTGGATGCCCAGCCACCCGCCCACCTGGAAAGCGGTATGTGTCCCATAGGTGGGCAGTCCGGAGCCCAGGCTGAAGATCAAGGCCATACCCAGCAGGCCGGCACTGCGCAGGGCCCCGTCGGCCAGCGGTTGGCGCCGCAGCCGGTTCCAGGCCCACGAGAGGGCCACCAGTGGCAGGACATAGGCGCCGTAACCAATGGCCAGAAAGGCCCAATAGCTGAGTTGTGCGCCGATCCGCCCCCCCCAATTGAGGCCGGCGTCCCGGCTCGAATTGGGAAAATCGTGCGGCGAATAGGTAATCAGGCTGAGGGTGAGAAAAATACCCAGTGCCCCCAGGACCACACCCAGCGCCTGGGCGATTCTCCCGGAGGTCTGCTCTTTGTCTACTAAGGATATCATGGCCCTTCCTCGATTGTGCCATGCGATCGGGGAGATCGAAAGACGCCGGCGCGCCAGGGGGGACTGGCTCGCCTGATGCTGCTACAACATGCCGGAACGTTTGCGGAGCACCCATTCGGCCGCCAACAGGACCACGGCCAGGATCAGGGGCCAGGGGGGACCCCACCAAGCCAGGGTGCGGTGTTGCTGGACCAGACGCGGACGGGCGTTCAGTTGTTCCACGGCCTGGCGCCACTGGTCCAGTGGGTGATACTGGCCGCCGCTGAGGCGGGCGATCTCCTCCAGAAGCGCGGGGTTGGCCTGGAGATCCGCCGACTCCACCGTGTGCTGCTCCACGACAAAGTGCCCTTCATCGCTGCCTATAGGGGTCTGCCCCATCTGCACCTGGGCGCGCCAGTTGTACTCTCCCGGGCCCAACCCCCGCCATACCCCGCGGTATTCACCGCGGCCTTGATCCTGGAGTTGGAGGGACTGCGCCTCCCCCAGGGAGACTTCTGCGGTCGCCCCGCTCTGCGGACGCAGCAGTTCGTCGAAAACCTGGGCGGCGAAGACCACTCCTTCGCCGCTGCGGTGGATGGGCCGTTCGGTCCAGACCCGCACCCGCCCAGCAGGGGTTTTCGTGGCCAGCCACTTGACCGCATTCTGCCAGAAGCGGCGGATAATCTGCGGACGGCCACCCACGCCGCTGCTGACCAGGTCGAGCCGCCAGAAGGCACCAGAAAGCCCCACAATCACCTTGCCGCGGTCGGCAGTACCTGCCACCAGCAAGGGCGGCTTTTCCTGGATATTGCCTTCGACCAGCACCGCCGCACCTTCTTTGCGGCGCGCTCCCTCTACATAACCTGGCAAGGGCGGCAACTGGGCCCAGGGATCGGCAGTGGTGCCCTCCTTTTCCTGGACCAGGCGCACCACCGGGTGCTCGCGCCCTTCCAAGCCCATGTTCAGCGAGACCTCCTGGGCCACGAACCCTTTGCTGGCCGCCAGTTCCACCGGCAGCAGCTGGGCCAGGGCCGGCGGCACAGCACCCCCCTGCCAGGTACGCAGCCCACCCAGCAGCAGCAATCCACCTCCCCCTTGCACGTACTGGACCAGCAACTGCCCCGAGGCACCGGCCATCAGGCTAGGCCCCGGCTCCACCAGCACAAGGGCGTCAGCGGCGGCCAGGACCTCGGGGCCGAGCTGTTTTCCCTGGTAGAAACGCCCGGCCTGCTCCTCAACCCAGCAATCGACCACTATGGTGGAATCGGCCTCCAGGCTGCGCCGCACGAAGGCCAGATCCACGCTAGGTCCGCTGCCCACCAACAGGATCTTCAGGCGCTCCTGCATGACCTGAACGAAGACCAGGGCGGTGTTGTTGTCGCGCGCTACCTCTCCTTCCAGAGGCGCCACCTCCAGCCGGTAGGTATGGGGGCCTGCTGCGGTGGGCCTCAACTCGAAGCTCAGGCTCTGGGGGCCGTCGGCCAGCACCACCAACTGCTCGCCCAGGACCTGGTCTCCTTCAGCTACCAGGACCTTTACCTGACGCCCGGCATAACCCCAGCTGCTGAGCTCGGTCTGCACCTGTAACGGACGCCCCAGATATCCCACCTCGGCTGCCTGGGCATGCGCGATACGCACATCGGCCGGCGGCCGCACACTGCCCACACCAAGGGTATAAACGGGTACGCCGCCCTCGGCGGCAGCCCGCCCCGGATCCTCCCCCAGATTGTGGATCCCGTCCGAGATCAGCAACACGCCGGCCACCTGTTCCCGGTCGGCCACTTGCTCCAGGCTCTTGGTCAACACCCGAGCCAGGTCTGTGGCCTGCCCGCCCACCGACACCTGGGACAGGGTGTCGAGGTCCAGCCCATAGGGTGCCTCGGCGAATCCCCAACCTTCCAGGCGCGCCGAAGACAGGGCCCGGGTGAAGTCGGGGCTGGCGAGCACCGCAGCCGCGCCGGAGAAACGACTCTGCCCCTCCTCCACTACCCCCATACTCGCACTGGTGTCGACCAGCACCAACACCCAGGGATGGATCACCTGCTTGTTCCACCAATCTACCACTATCTCGGCCAAAACCGCCAGCAGCAGCGCCATGGCCAGGCCCCGCAAGGCGATGAGGACTCCGCGCAGCAGGGGCGTCACCGCCGGCAGGGTGTGGTGGTAGCAGTAGTAGGCGCCGGCCAGCGCCAGAGGGATCAGCACCAGCCATATCCAGTGTCCCTCCAGGCGGACCTGGAAGTCCAACCACTCAGCCATGCTGCAGGGAGAGATTCAGGCGGGGCACCGCATCCAGATCCAAACCCGAGCTCCGGCCCTGGGAAAGATGGAAGAGGCCGGCCGCTGCAATCATGGCCGCGTTGTCGGTACACAGGACGGGGGAGGGGTAGTGCAACTGCCCTCCGCTGGCCTGCACCGCCTGCTCCAGGCGGGCGCGCAGGCGGCGATTGGCTGCCACCCCGCCGGCCAGGGCCACGGTCTTGATCCCGGTGAGCTCGACCGCCCTCAGGGTCTTGCCTACCAGGGCCTCAACCACCGCCTCCTGGAAACTGGCGGTGATATCGGGCAGCTCTTGCTGCAATTGCTCGCTGCTCAGGCGGCGCACGTAGTTGAGTACCGCGGTTTTCAGACCGCTGAAACTGAAGTCCAGGCTTTCGTCCCGCTCCAAGGCCCGCGGAAACGCGATGGCCTGTGCATTGCCCTTGGCCGCCAGTTCGGCCACGACCCGCCCGCCCATCACCGAGCCGCTGGAGGGCAGAAGGTCGAGCAACTTGGCTACCTTGTCAAAGGCTTCTCCCGCAGCATCGTCGCGGGTGCGCCCCAAGAGTTCGTACCTGCCCAACTCGCTCACCCGCAAGAGCTCTGTGTGTCCACCCGAAACCAGGAGGGTGAGAAAGGGCGGGGCGATTGAGTGTTCGATCAGGTTGGAGAAGATATGCCCCTCCAGATGGTGCACCCCGATCAAGGGCTTCCCGGATGCCAATGCCAGAGCCTTGGCCAGCGAGAGGCCGACGATGAGCGAGCCCACCAGGCCGGGCCCGCGCGTGACGGCAATGCCGTCCACCTCAGCCAGCTCCAGGCCCGCGCCAGCCAGGGCTGCCCGCACCACCGGCACGGCGGTGCGCAAATGGGCGCGCGAGGCGAGTTCGGGGACTACCCCCCCGAAAACCGCGTGTTCGTTCTGTGAGGAGATGATGCTGGCGTGCAGCGCATAGGTCTCGTCGACCACGGCCGCCGCAGTTTCGTCGCAGGAAGTCTCTATGCCCAGTACCAACATCGCCGCCCTCCGCGCCTCGCCCTCAGTGGCCGGCCAATGCCACCCGCGAGGGCTCCAGGGCGATCACCTCGAAGAGGCTGTCCGGGCGGGCCTGAACTGCCAGACCACCCGCAGCGTTTACGTCGCGGTAGTCCACGAAGAGATATACCTGCTCGGGCTTCAGCCGGCCGATAATGGCGGCCCCGCCCCGCACCCGGACCCGCACCCGAGGCGGGTCCAGATGGAGACTTCTGCCGCCGGCATTGTGTACCTGTACCGGCACGTCGGCGATGTGGTTTTCTGCCAACTCCTGTACATCGATCTGGACCCGTACCTGCGCCGGATTCAGCTCCACCCGCATTCCCTCCGGAGGCCGGAGACGCAGCTGTACGTCCACCCGGTCGCGAACCTCGCGCAGGTTCAGCGAATCGGTGCGGACGGTGCGGATCTTCTGGAGGCGCTTGCTGGGGCCGATGACCTTGACCTGTGGCGGCTCGATCTGGATACGGCCGACCTGGCGATAGGCCTCGGCGATCTCAGCTGATACCGCAGCCTCGACGTCGACCATCCACTCACTGCGTTTGTCGATTTCGACCTCGATTTCGCGCGGCTCGACTATCTTGCGAACCTCCACGTCTGCACCTGGTGCCGCGTTTTCGACCTGGTCCGGGCTCAAGCGGAAAGAATAGACACTGCCCGGGGTGGTGCCGCGCGGCTGAACCCGCAGAAAGAAGTCCTCGTCCTTGAGCGATAGCAGGTTTTTGCCACGCCCAGACACCAAAACCCGTACCGTGCCGGGCAAGACGTTGGCCACCATCAAATCGTCAGGGGATAGGTCGGCCGGCACACTGTCGACCTGCAGGCGGATATCGATCTCCTTCTGGTAGGTATGCTCGGTCACCGCGTGGAACCACAGCAGCACCGCCAGGGTGCATGCCCCGCCTTTAACCAGCCAGTCGCTGAAATTTCTCTTCAAGGATAGGTGCTACCTGCCGGGTCGGCCACACCGGCAATCTATAGCAGTAGAAAAGGCTCCTGCGATGGGAGCCTTCGGATACATCGTGCTGCGTTCTGGAGACTCTTCGCTGCGGCGGGCCGGGCCGGAGTCTCTCGCGACCTCGGGACCGGCGCAGACGGCGGGGATCACTTATACGATTCTTTGATCTCCTTGCCGATGCTCAGTTCGCCATTGTCGATCCGGATATTGAAGCCGCATTCCGGATTGGTGCAGGCCCATGCCTTGTAATGGATCGAAGCGCCATCCCGGCCATAGTCTGAGAGCGGGACAAGTACGCCTGTATTACATTTCAGGCATGGTGGAAATGTCTTATCCATCCTTAGACCTCCCCTCCCTGATCGACACTCAGGAATTGGTGTTTAGCTATATGTAAATTATATCTTTGCCCCAATTTAGAGACGAACTCGACAATTGTCAATTCAATTCATACCCACCTGATCGCCCCATGTAGTCGTGGCCCGGCGGTGGGCGGCGAACTCGTGTACGGCCTGCTCCTGAGCCCAGGTCTCGATCGATCCCGGCCGGTGGTGCCGGACCTGGGCCAGGGCCGTCTGCGCGTCACTGTGCCTATGCACCAGATAACAAGCCAGCATGGTGCCGGTTCGCCCCATCCCGGCGCGGCAGTGTACAACGACGGGAAACCCCTCCTCGAGCGCCTGATCGACAAAGGCTACAAAGGCACAGATGGCCGGCAACGAGGGGGCCTGCATGTCCTCGACAGGCAAATGCAGGTAGCGCATACCCTGCTGCCGTACCAGTTCCGTATTCAGGGGCTCCTCGGTAAGACTGACCAGGGCACCCACCCCCTGCCCACCGAGCCAGTTCAAGTCCTCGGCGAGTTGCTGGTCATTCCCGGGGAAACCATATCCGCTACTTCCGGGTTGGCCCGCGCCGCCCAACTCGCCCGGGAGGAGCCAACTGAAATTGTAGATCAATACCTATCCCTAATGTGCGGCAACCTGTGGTCCCTCCACCCATTCCTCGCCATTCTCGCCGACCTCCTTCTTCCAGATTGGCACGACCTCCTTGAGGCGGTCGATGGCGAATCGGCACGCTTCGAAGGCCTGGGCCCGATGAGGACTCGACACGGCGATGAGGACACTGATCTCGCCTATCTCCAGGCGACCGATCCGATGGACGATGCCCACATCATCGAGGGCCCATCGCGCGGCGACCTGCGCCCCGATTTCGGCCATCTTTTTTTCGGCCATCTCGGGGTACGCCTCGTAGACGAGGTAGCGGGTCGGCTTGTTGTTGGCGTGATTGCGCACCACCCCGCAAAAAGTTACCACCGCGCCGTTGTGGTTCTGGAGCACCTGCTGGTACAGTTCGTCCGGCGAAATGGGCTTCTCAGTTATCTTGAAGATCATCCTGGTCAACCGCCACTGACTGGGGGAATCAAGGCTATTTCGTCGCCGTCCCGTAGCACGGTGCCCCCCTCGATATATTCGGTATTCGCCGCCACCAGTAACTTCTCCTTTAGTGGCAGCAGCTTGGGATACCTCGAAACCAACTCATCCTTCAATCCGGCGGCGGTGGTCCCCTCCGCCAGCTCCACGATGAGTTCTTTGGCACCGATGGCGTCGCGGCATGAGGCAAAAAGCAGCAGTTGAATTTTCATCTGGCCGTTGGTTTGGTGTTTTTCGAAATATACCCGCCGCCCCGGCCATACGCAAGCACTGAAGGCTCTGGTAAAAATAACAGGGGGGCTGTCGCGATCTGACAGCCCCCCTTTGTTCAACCGCGTTTGGGCGATCTCACTGTATAGGCTCGAACCTCACTTCAGCAAGGCCATTTTCTTGACTGAGGTGAATTCACCAGACTTCAGGTGGTAGAGGTAGATACCACTGCCGACCTTTGCCCCGCTCTTATCAAGCCCGTCCCAAAGATAGCTGTAGCTCCCGGCAGACAGGGCCTGGCCAGTGGCCAGGGTCCGGATATGCTGACCCGCCATGTCGTAGATGCTCAGCTCGACTACCGTCGCCGACTTGAGGTCGAAGGAGATGGTCGTCTCGGGATTGAAGGGATTGGGGAAGTTCTGGTGCAGCGTATTCGCCGTCGGCAGAACCTGCACCGGAGAGAGCATCACCTCGATCATGCTGGAACGGGAGGTGTGGCCGCTCAGATCGATCTGCTTCAGGTAATAATACAGGGTGCCCACTGCGGGATACTCGCTGTCGGTGAAGGTGTAGCTCATGAGCTCGTCAGTGGTGCCAGCACCAAGGACCAACTCACTCACCTTCTCGAAACGAACCCTGTCGGTGCTGCGGTAGACTTCCCAACCCAAGTTGTTGGACTGGGAGACCACGCTCCACTGCAGCAATACGTCTTTGTCGCTGGTGATCTGGCCGGCGAAGCTGGCCAGTTCAGCCGGGACCGGAACATCCCAAGTGGCGCTAAAGGCGACACTCAGACTGCGGCTCGTGCCTTCGGAATTAGCCGCCGAAGTTGAGGCCGTAACCGAGAGGCTGGTGCTGCCAGCCGACTTGTCACCTTCGGCATCGAAGACCGCCGTGGCCGTGCCGTCAGCACCAGTGACCGAGCTAACCGAACGGCTGGCGCTGGCGTTGATCTGCACCACGGTGGCTCCCAGCAGGTAGACCGCCTCGGCGCCGTTGTTGGTGATGTTCCAGGTAATCGCCTGACCAGCGGCAGCTGCCCCGGTAGCGTCGTTGAAGAGCACCGAGAAGGTCGCCTCACCATCGCTGCCGTCAGCTGCGTTGCCCGAGCCTACTGCGGAGAAATCCAAGCTCAGATCGGTAGCCGAATTGGCCGTCAAGCTTGGCTCCGTAACCGGCGGCGCGGGCGGATTGACCGTGACACTCAGGTTGAGCGCTGCAGAGTCAAACGGGTCGCGGAGGCTGGAGCTGGGACCCAGAGACACCCGCACCACAGTTATAGTCGCCGTGGTGGCGGTGGTGATGGTAGAGGAACCAGTCAGGGTAAAAGTACCCAGCGCTGCGGCGCCATTCACCGAGCTAGCGCCGAGGATAGCTGCACCACTTTTCACCTGCCCGGCTGCCGGGAATTCGACACCTGGAGAGATGGTGAATGTGGAGTTATTCGCAAAAGATGTGGCTGTGAGATCGAAAGCATCTGCTGGAGATACCTCCAGCGTGACATCGAACTGCTTTACACCTACCATGCCTACTGCTGCAATTGCCACGTCAACTGTCGCACCCGGTCCCACCCCGGAGATCTCAATCGGAGTAGTGATAGAGAATGTCGCTCCTGCATTGTCGCCCGCAAAAGCACTACCTGACAGGGTGAGCAAAACAGCGAGGGCAAGCAGCGAGGCTTTGCGCGCGCAGTTCTGCATCTTCAAAATCTCCTCGGTTTAGAGTCGCCTGCCGATGGGGGAAATAGTGAGATGGGACCCTGTGTTAGGGCCCCATCTCACTCACTCATCCTGCTGAGAAGAAGCCGGCTTTACTTCAGCAACAGCATCTTCTTGGTCTTCTGGAACTCCCCTGCCTGGATATGGTAGAAGTAGATACCAGAGGACAGGGGCTGACCGTTGTCATTAGTAGCGTCCCACTGGACCACGTAGCGGCCGGCATTCTGATGATCCGCAACCAAGGTGCGAACCACCTGACCAACCACGTTGTAGACTTCCAGTTTGACATCGGCGGCCTCAGGCAGCTGGTACTTGAGGGTCGTTTCCGGATTGAAGGGGTTCGGGTAGTTGTCCGCCAGGCCGAAGATCTCCGGGCGGGTCTGCACCTGAACCGTTCCAAGGGAAGCAACCTGATTCAAGCTGTAGCTGCCATCCTGCAACTGACCCTCAGTAACATCGATGTAACTGTTCTCGATCTCCGCCTTGGTGCGGAAGACCAAGCTGACACCGAGGTTACCCTGGGTAGCAGTCTGGCCGTAGGCGGCGATAGCCACCGTGCCGTCAGCCTTGTTGGCGACCTGGGGCGTGGCCAGCTGACCCTCACCGAGGAGGTTGGCGTCGTGCGCTGCGCGGACGAACTCCAACACTGTCGGATCGTAGTTCACGCTGAAGCCGTAGCCCTTGACCTCGACGAAGTCGGCCAGATCAACAGCCACCGTCAGCTCTTCGCCGATGCGCGGCAAGGTGCTGCCTGCATTCAGGTCGAGACGGGCGTCGGTGTTGAGACCAGCCAGAACCGGCAGAACCTTGGCGGAACCTTCAATACCCCTGCCGAAGTTATCGGCAAAGAGGAAGAAGTCGTCGAAGTCGATGCGGTTGTCGGTCCTGAGATCGAAGGCGGAATCAAAGCCCTCATCGCCCGCGGTCAGACCAAAGCGGTCAGCCAGGACAAAGAAGTCGTCGAATCCGACTTTGTTATCGGCACCGAAGAGACCCAGCACCACGGCCCCGGTCCGGTCGAAGACCCGGTTGCGGATGGCCATGGCAGTGCGCTCAACGGAGGCCGGAGCAAGGTTGTCCTCGTCGTAAGCGCTGGCCTTATAGGTATAGCGCTCGCCGTTGAAGACGGTGCCGTCGACAAAGGAGGTCTCACCGGGGCCCGTCTTGCCGACCATGGTGTAATCGCCTCTGCCGCTCTTGCGGTAGACGTTGTAACCCTTCACACCAGCAACCATGTCGGTAGTTGTCGGACCGACCGCACTGGCGATCATACGCGGAACCAACCCATCGGAAGCCGACTTCACCCAGCTGACGGTGATGCTGCCGCCGGCATCGCTCGGGGTGTCGATGGCGCGCAGGGCAGTGATAGCCTCAGGCGCCTTGTTGTCGATGGCGCGGACCGCCTCCTTGGTGTAAACCTTGGCGGACTGTACCACGACCGGCAGGGTGCTCTTCATACGAGGAGCAATGCCGTTCTTGACGAATGCCAGTGCCTCAGGAGAGAGGGCGGCAAAGACAGGGGTCTTCACCGTCTTCTTTGTGGCCTGCTGGCGGCTCTGCATCAAGGTCTGAGCAGAGGTGATAAAGGCCTGCTTGGCAGTGGTCTCACGACCGCGTTCGGCGGACACGCCCCAGTTGGTAGCGATACCATCCAGGGTGGCTACCACCACATCCACAGCGCCGTCGATACCAGGAACGGCGTCGACCTTGGCCCAGGGGATGAACTTGCTGGTGGGCTCGGCCAGTTCGACCAGAGCGCCGGTGTCGTCGAGATCGTAATCAACCACGATCTCGCGCCAGATGCGGTATGCAGTCAGGGTTTCGTGGTCGGCGGAAGGAGCAAAGCTCAGGAGGATGAAACCACCCTGATCACCCTGACCATCGGCGCCCATGTAATCCATTGCGACTGGGTCACCCGGAGCAACCAGTTCGTCGCCGGAATCACCAGAAGCGAGGACATGGATGCTCTTGGTAGCGCCGCGGATGTAATTGTCGCCGACATCAGTAGTGCCACCTGTCCCAGGGGCAACGCTGCCACTCTTGGTGATAACGTCGCGAACCCCGAGGACCAGACCACTGCCGACGAAGGACTCGCTGGTGGCCCAGAAGCCGCCAACGCCCTTTTCGACATAGATCCCAGCCGCCTCGAAGGGTGCATCAACACCCAGCTTATTGGCCTGAGCCTGCACATACCGGTTGTCTTTCACCCGGGTGTTGCCGTACTTGTCGATCAGTTTGATGCTGACCCAGAAGGAGGTGCCCTCAGTAACCGTATCGGGGGCACTTACCCAGATGCTGTTGTAGGTATTCGGATTGACCACGACCACCGTATCGAGACTGCCAGAGTAGATGCTCGCGGTGTTGGTGCTGTCGACAATGCTGATGCGCAGGGTGTCAACACTTGAGGTATCACTGATGATCACAGAGCGGTTACCGGTGACCCAATCATCGGCATTGAGGGTGATGCGACCATTACCCGCATCAGTAGCCCCGGTGCCACTGACCAACTTGACGCCATGGCCAGTGCTGTTGCTGCCAGTGACCTTCAGGATGGCCGTCCCTTTGTACGTGACCGCCGCAGTGCTCTTGGAGGTCAACGCATTCAGGTTGAGCGTCAGGGTATCGCCGGCCAGGATCGGCGCGCCGTACCCCTTCTTGGCGGTGTTCACCGAGATGGAGAATTTGGCGATCACCGGCACCACGAAGGCCGTGTCGTAGATGAAGGTATCCGCCGTCGAGCGGGTAAAGTTGCCCGCTAGGTCGCGCGCCAGGATCGAGAGCACATACCTGGTGCCGGTCTTGAGCGAATCGACAGACAGGGTCTGCTCGGCGGAGGTGCTGATGAGGGAGCTGCCGCTCAGGCGACGGGTGCGCGCCTTGGTATCGTCCGGACCAGCGATGCCCAGGTAGGCAATCACCACGCTATCGGCCGGCTCGCTCAACTTGAAGACGACCTGAGAGGTCGTCTCCTCGATGGTATCCAGACCAGAAGCATCGGTCGGGAAGAGGCGGCTCAGCGTGATATCATCGACATCGATATACACGTTGGTGCGGGACAGAGCGGTACCGACATTGCCCGCCAGGTCAACGGCCTGGAAGGAAATGGTGTGCAACCCCGTGCGCAACGAGTCGTTGCTGCGGGTGACACGGGCCCTCTTGGCGGTACCGCTACCAGCAACAGTGTAGGTGGTGTCCAAAGTGCCATCGGCGGCCTTGGCAACCTTCAGCGTGTCACTGGAGCCGAAATTCCCCAATTTGGTGAAGTCCAGCATCTTGGTGTTGCCGGAACCGACAGCACCTTTGCCGATACCGCCGCCGTTGTAGACCCTATTGCCGGCGTTACCGTTTGACAATGCAATCGTGGCATCTGCCGTGGTGCCGTCGAAGCTGATGATCAACGAGTCCAGCGCTTCGGGCAGATTCCAGCTGAGCAGTTTGTCAGTACGAGGACCGGCACCATCGTCCGGATAACTCACCGTAATCGAACCGCGGACGAAATCATCGTGCAGCGTGCCGTCGGAAATCGTATCACCGGAAACCGGGAGGATGGTATCCCCAGCGACCACCTGGGCATCCAGCGCCGGCGTTTTGGTATCGACAAAGAAAGTAGCCGCAGCCGTCACACCCGTAGCCGCAGCGTCGACAGTAGCGCCGCTGCGGTTACCCGCCTTATCCACCACGAAGACTTCCAGGGTATCAATCTCGGTGGCATCGGCCATGTGACCAGCTTCGAGCAGATCGCCGAACAACCCTTCGGTGAGCACCAGCCGCTGCTGCAAGGTATCAGCCGCACGCGCAGACTTGCTGATCGTGAACAACTTGCCGAAATAATTCGCGATCACCGAGAGCGTATCGCCGAGCAACACCGCATTGGCCTGACCACCAAGCTTAACATCAACCCTGAGGGTATCGCCGATGCCTAGGACACTCGTGTTGCCGCGGGCAAAGCCGGTGACAGTCACCGCACCTGACTGGCCCCTGTCGAGATATGCAGAGGGGTTGCCCGGACGATCGCCGTCGACCTGGAACAGCTTGTTGGCAGCCGACAGAGAGACACGCGTGGTGTCACCCGAATCGACGAAATCGCCGTCTGCAGGATTGCTGTTGTCGTCGACAACCATGGCCGCAGCGCGCACCAAACTAATGGTGCCAGAGTTGACTGAAACCTTTCCGTACCACTTGTAGATGGTGGTATCGCCACTGGTGCTCACCACTACGGAGTCGCCATCGCCGCGGATATTGGCTTTGTTGGCAAGACCGCGACTGCGCTTCTGTTGCACGGCGACCAAGCCCCCAGTGGAAATGACACTGGCCGTCTGTCCATCGCGCAGATAGCGCGCAGTAGTGGAACTAGCCGTAACGAGCTTTGCATTTTTGCTCTGGCCAATCAGGATCACTGATGCCTGATCCAGAGAGCCAAAATCCGTCGTGCTAGCACCATCTGCAACGACGGTTGAATCATTGACTGCCAAATACATCACTACTTCCAAACTATCAACCGGGGTAAAATCGATCACCTTCGTGGTTACCACGAAGGAGGAATCGATACCCCGGATAGCCCCACTGTCTGCCGGCGCAGTCATGGTAACAGAGTGGATCGTAGCTGCATCCACCCGGCTCCCAAGGACGCCAACCAGAAGGGCGGCCAGAAGCACGAAGCACTTCTTCATTGTTGTTTTCCTCCTCAGGGAGTTCCCCCCCCGTCTTGAAAACGCGTTGATTATCAACTCGTCAGTTTCTAAGGCCAATCTCGTCTGCGTTGCACTTTTTCCTTGGGCTCGGCTACGACGAGAGGAACTTCGGTTCGTCTCGACGCCTCATCCCTCCTTTCTACATGAAAAAAGTCTGTATGTGAATGCGAGTGATCAAAAAGACTCTTGGATTGCTACAAATGACGAGAATATCCAAACGCAATACACCCCACCCCAAGTAGGGTGTAATAATATCAAAAGCCCTATGCAGTGTCAAGCATTTTTTGCCTGCACCACGCTCACTATAACCAAATCCATCCCGCTGTTTTGGGTATTTTATTGTTGTATGTGGAAGCCCGCCGAGATACTACCAAATTAGCTGTTTTTCCGCAAGCCTGCTGTGATCACTGTCACAGGCGTCAATAACTTGAAAATAGATGATTTTGAATACCTTAGCAAATAAATCTCCACCCGCTGAGCCGGTGCTCTATTATTATAGGTAAGGATTTGACCAGAGAAAAGCTCTTTTTTTATGAGGCCGCCATGTTCAACTGGGTCCTGCGCTATACCCACTGGCTACACACTGCCTGGCCGGCTGGCACGGTGGAGCACCTGCCCGAAGTGGACGCCGAGGGTAAGACCACTGTTCCCGGCTTGGTGATCGCCGGGGACCTGAGGGGAATTCCCCTGCTCAAGTTCGCTGCGGATTCGGGTGCCCGGGCCATTGCGCATTTCAGTGCCGATCCGCAGTTCCAACGCCTGCGCCAGTCCCCTCCGGATCCAGCTGTAGTCGAGGTGGCCATCGTCGGCGCCGGGGTGGCAGGTATGGCCGCAGCCCTAGCCGCTCGCAAGGCCGGACTGTCTTTTGTCCTGATAGAAGCAACAGTGCCCTTCTCGACCCTCGTGGACTTCCCCAAAGCCAAACCGATCTATGCCTACCCCACTGCCATGGAACCGGCAGGGGAGTTGAAGATCACCGCCACCGTCAAGGAGGATCTGCTCGCGGAACTGCGGGCACAGACCGCCGCGCTTGGTATAGAGCCGCTTATCGCCAAGGTGGATCATATCGAGAAACGAGGCGAAACCTTCAGCATAGTGATCCCCAATCAGGCGCCCTTGCGCGCCTGGAGAGTGGTCGTAGCCATTGGCCGCTCGGGCAGTTTCCGCCGGCTCGGGGTGGAGGGAGAAGACCTGGACAAGATCTATAACCGGCTACATGACCCCGGGGATTTTGCCGACAGAGACGTGTTGGTAGTCGGTGGAGGCGACAGCGCCCTGGAAGCGGCGCTTGCCCTCGCCGAATCCGGCAGCAGAGTCACACTCTCGTACCGCGGCGCCGAGTTGGCCCGCCCGAAACCGGAAAATACCGAGCGCCTGTATCAACTGATCGGAGCACCAACCGCCGGCGGGGGCAGCCTGACCCTGATGCTGGGCAGTTCGGTGAAATACATCGACACCACCCATGTGGTGCTCAAAGAGCGCGAGGGCCAGGAATGCCGCCTGCCCAACGACGTGGTGTTTGCCATGATCGGCCGCGAAGCACCGCTGGACTTTCTGCGCCGATCGGGCGTAAAGATCCGCGGGGAATGGCCCCTGAAACGATGCGTCTCCCTGGGGCTGATCCTGCTGGCAGCCCTTTTTATCTACCACTGGAAAACCGATGCCGGCATTCCCGTCAAACACTGGTTTCAGGAGGCCGGGCTCTTCCCTTTTAATATTGCCAAACCAGCCGACCCTGCTTCCTTGTGGGGCACCTTGGTGCTTTCCATGGGCCAGCCCAGTTTCTACTATTCCCTGCTCTACTGCGGCTGTGTTGTCTTCTTTGGGTATCGCCGCTACCAGCGCCGGCCCACCCCCTACGTCAAAAGGCAAACCCTGACGCTGGCGCTCATCCAGTGCCTTCCCCTTTTCCTTTTGCCCTATGTGCTGCTGCCCTGGGTTGGTCACCTGGGCTGGTTCTCAGAGGGCAGCGCGCTCAAACCCCTGGCCGATGCGCTCTTCCCCGAGTCTGTCTGGGCCGAACACGGTCGCGAGTACTGGCGTTCCCTGGGGCTGGTCCTCGCCTGGCCGCTCTTCTTCTGGAATGTGTTCACCGCTCAGCCTCTGGGCGCCTGGCTGGTCATCAGCCTGGTGCAGACTTTCGTGATCATCCCGCTCATCGTGTACCGCTGGGGCAAGGGTGCATACTGCGGCTGGATCTGTTCGTGTGGGGCCCTGGCCGAAACCCTGGGTGACACCCAGCGCCAACAGATGCCGCACGGGCCGCGCTGGAACCAGCTGAACATGGTCGGCCAGATAATCCTGGCGTTGGCCTTTCTCCTGCTCGCCCTGCGGCTGGTCAGCTGGCTGTTGCCCCACGACCACTGGGTCAACACCCTGTACATGGGGCTGCTGATGGGCAAGGACACCGGGTGGGGCTCATTGGGTTTTCCTTTTACTTTCTTGAACTACGTGTGGCTGGTCGACCTGCTCTTAGCCGGCGTCCTCGGGGTGGGGCTCTACTGGCACTTCAGCGGTCGGACGTGGTGTCGTTTCGCTTGTCCACTGGCCGCACTGATGCACATCTATGCCCGTTTCAGCCGTTTCCGTATTCTGGCCGACAAAAAGAAATGTATCTCCTGCAACGTCTGCACCTCGGTCTGCCATCAGGGCATAGATGTTATGAACTTCGCCAACAAGGGGCTGCCCATGGCCGATCCACAATGTGTGCGCTGCAGCGCCTGTGTGGCCGCCTGCCCCACCGGAGTCCTCCAATTCGGCCAAGTGGACCATAGGACGGGCACCCTGCTCCAGCAGGACCAACTGGCCGCCTCGCCAGTACAGCTGGCAGAAAAACCCTAACGCCGCAGCCAGTTCTCGGCATCTCTCGTCCCTCTTCCCCGCCTTGGTTGACACCTGGCAGGAGAGGGGCATAATATAATATGCCTAAAGAGTAACTTGTCGCTTTTGGCGGGTACCTGCCGACCCTTTCACTGGAAAGTGACACCTATGAAAGTACTCTCGTGGGCCAAGTGCTGATGCAAATCGGTGGTAGCGATATCTCGGAAGCTGACAAGGGCCAAGATACTCTGGAACGCCTACATGCGGAGCGGAGGGTAACAACGACCGCGTGCTGATCAAGAAGTGACAGAGGTGGAGAGCAACAAGGGAAAAAGCGCGCTTGACCAGCTGAAGTCCCGCATCTTGACGCAAAATGGCACGGTACTCGACTGCGTCGAGGGCGAGGTCGAGCTGAACGACGTGGACCAGACGGGCAAGCCGCGCCTGGGCCCCGTGCTGGTGCTGCGCAGCATCGAGGAAGGTTCACTGCTGCGCCTGGCTCACCCGCGTCCGGTCACTGTGCTGGGCTCCCTGAGTGGTCAGGTCTTCGGCGCCTACCGGGTTAAGGCCGGGAATCTGTTAAGTGGCCGCCTGGAAGGAGCGCGCCACGTGGAGATCGTCCATAATCTCGGCAGCAAGGGCGAATCCAATGTCGATTCGTGGATCATTTTCGAGGCCACCAGCGACCCGGGGTTTTTTGCCCAGGCTCAACAGGGGTTGGAGAAGCTGCGGGAACTGGAGAACCGTCAGCAGTCGCCGCGCGAGGATACCGCCCGCCCGTTGCTGCTACGCGCGCTGAAGGAAGTGCCCTATAATATCCGGGTCTTCGCCACTCTGGGGCGTCAATCAAAAACCGTTTTTACCCTCCATCCCACCCGCCGGGGGCGTGAGGTCGAGTTGGACCTCAAGGCCCTGCTCCGCCACCTGATCCTCAAGCTGGGCCAGGAAACGGACCTTCCCAAAAACGAGCAGATCACCCGCTTCAAGGAGCTTCTGCGCGAAAGCCTGCAACAGGCCAACAGCGGCGGCATCGGCGCGGCTCTGCGAAAACAGCGGGGCGAGGAGGCGTACCAGGTAGCGGTGGACGCGCTGTACGACTATCTGTTCCCCAAGTTGATTCAGGCTTGGTTCCGGATCACCGAAGAATTTACCCAAGCGATGGTCGATCGCCTGTGCGAGGCGCCGATGATCCTCAGCGTCGAGGGACAACTGGCCCCTTTTTTCCAGATCGAGTACCCGCGCTGGCGGTTTCACGTCACCGGCAGCAAGATCGTCCCCGAGAAGGTTGCCGACTGCAACCTCGCCTGCCAGCTGGGCAGCGACAAGGACCACATGAATCTGACCTATACCTACGTAGGCAGCGAGGACTGGCTCACCCAGACCCGTGAATTCGAGTTGAGCCAGACCAAGAAATGCAAGCTCCTGCTCAAGGACGGCCGTGTGTACCTCAACGATACCACCAACTGCATCTTTGGCCCTTCCCTGGAACAAGAAACCACCGAATAGCCTGTCACCTACACAAAAACAAGGCCCTGATCTCTCGCGGAGACCAGGGCCTTAGCTGTTGCCGGATGAGGGACCAACCCGCTTCGCGGCAGCGCTCCCGCAGGTCCATCGACCTGCCCACGTCCCGGATAAGTCGCACTCGGCCATCACCTTGAATTGTGGCTACGGCGATGCCATGGACCGGACCGACAAAATCAAATCGCCCAATGCCTTTTAGAGTTTAGAGGGCCGCACGGGTTTGACAGGCCCGCCCTGGTCGATTATCTTCAAAAATTCAAATTATTATGGTCGTCATCCTCCATTCCCCCTGATGCCCATGAAGAGCGAGGGCCTACTCACCACCGGAGAAGTAGCCGCTCATTGCCGCGTCTCGTACGAGACCGTCAACAATTGGATCAAGAGCGGAAAACTCGTGGCCTATGTAACCCCAGGTAAGCACCACCGCATCCCCCTGGACGGATTCAGAGAGTTCCTCCAGCAGCACAACTGGCCCCCCTTCGACGAGGTGCCAGCGCCCAAACCCAGGGTGCTGGTCGTCGTCGACGATCAGCGGGTGCTCAAGGGTATTCTGCGCAACCTGAGCCGCACGGGTGACTACGAACTGGCTTCGGCGGCTGATGGTTTCGATGCTGGCCTGCAGATCGCCAAATTCAAGCCCGATCTCATCATCCTCGACCTGATGATGCCCCGGGTAGACGGTTTTGAGTTGTGCCAGAAGATCAAATCCTCTCCCGAAACCCGCCGTACCGGAGTGCTGGTAATTACCGGGCACAGTTCCGAGGAGAACATGCAGCAGGCCCTGGCCGCCGGCGCCGATGCCTTTCTGACCAAGCCTTTTGCCATGAAAACCCTGCAAAAAACCCTCCAGGAGTTGTGGACCGAAGTCGGGAGAGGCGCCAAAGCCAGCCGCACTTAAACGCTAAGCCCAAAATTCTGCCCGGCGTGGTCTAGGGCATCCAAGGCCCTCGCCGAAGAGGATCAGGGTCCTTGCCCGCGGGTGGTATCAGGCGGGGCCTGACTCGTCCTGGGCACTGCTGCAGAACTTGCCTCCCGGGCGGAGCGCCGCAAAGGAAGTGTTGGTTTTTCCCAGGCGCAGCGTGACCCCCGGGTAGATCCGGCCCTTCACCTCCACCTCCAGTTCCCCTGCCCCTTTGATCTGGCTGTCCAAGGTCTGATATTCGCCCTGGAACCGCTGGTAAAGCCGGACCAACTGATTCAGTTGCTTGGTGTAATTGAGGAGCACCTTGCGGCGCGGCTCGGCGGCGGCATCGATGATAGTTTTGATCTGGCGGGCATCGATGCGCGCCACCCCCAGCCTGGCCAGCAGTTGTACGATGCGTTTGCGACTCTCCTCCATGCAGCGCCTGAGGTGGTCGAGCCGCACCGCCTCCTTGCGGTTTACCCCCACTACCAGTACGGTCGCCAAGGCGCTGGGAGCCCCCAACTGCCAGGCCTCGATGCGCCGGAGCGCCCACGTCTGCCCGCCGGCAAGAATGCCGCCCTCCCCGTTTGCCCGCTTGGTGCATACTACCTGGCCACCGGCCCTCAGTATTGCGCTGTTGGCCTCGCCGATCAGGATATCCTGGCCGGCCGAAAGAGTGGCCTCCTGGACAAAGTGCACCCGGATATCCTGTTGGGCCGCCAGCTTAGCGCGGCGCCCCATCACCGGCCCTCCGATCAGGACACTCCCCTGGTCGGCACTCACCTCACCGCCTTCCTCGACCCCTCCCTCGATCAGGATGTCGCCATCGGCTCTTACCGAAAACCCGCGTTTCACCGAGCCTTTGACGTAGACATTGCCCTCAAAGCTCAGGCTGCCGGTCGAGAAGCTGACATCCCTCTCGACGATGAGGGTGGGTTCCACGCTCAGTTTGGTCTCGGAAATCTTGAGGGTGCCGTCCTCGGTGGCGAAGAACAGTTCGGTATCCCCTGCCAACTCGGACATAACGCCTCTCCCTTCGCTCAGAGGGCGATACGGATCGGCGGGGGCCGGCAGCGGGCGGCCTCTCAGATCCACACCAGGCACCCCGGGGCTGGGCACGTAGCGGCGGGCCACGGGATCACCGGCCTTCACCCTGGGAGCAAAGCGGACCGGCTGCCCATCGACGATGGGCGCTATAACCTCGACGGAAAGCTGTAGGCGGCTGTCCTTGCCTCGCACCGGTGGCTGGCCCTGAGCCAGTAGGTGGCGGTCAGGGGTCTGGCCCTGGGCCATCTTGAGCAACATCGCCTTCAGGTTGTCGAGCACCACCTCCTGCTTGAACCCCAGATCCTCCAGCCAGGGGAGGAACAACTCGCCATTCAGGGGCTGCGGATGGGGCCCCAGCACTATCCAGTACAGATAGAGACAGTCCGGCGAGAGCTGGATGGGAGAGAGCACCGAAAGCACCCCGTCGCGCAGGCACAGATAGCCGAACCTTTCTGCTTTGAGCTGGCCCTCTTCGTCGTGGCAGATAAAAGGCCCTGCCAGTAGCGGGCCATCGGGGGTGGACAGCGGCGCCGGCAGCAGCCGGCCGAAGACGTCCTTTCCCGGAGTCCCCCGGTCCTCCGGGTCGCCGCGGCCGACCAGCTGGCCGGGATACACTACCCAAGCCGCTCCCTGCCTACTGCCCTCCCCCCGAAAAACACGCTGGAAAACCTCCAACATCAGGGCGGTGCGCCTGCCGAGTGCCATCGCCGATACCCGCTCGTGGAGGCGGTCGGCGTAGAGCCATTCGATGCGGCCCGGCCGGCCGGGAACGGGCGCCGTGCCGGCGGCGATCTTGAGCCAGCCGCGCTGGCTGGCGACTACGTCCTGATCGAGCTCGGTCGCCACCTGCAATCCGTGGGCCCCCAGCGCGGCAAGCGCCTCGTCCAGCGCCTCCCCTGTCGGCGGCGCCAGCAGGTACGCACCCAGGCCCTCGCGGCCAAGAGCCACCCGCACCCCTGCCAGTGCCGCCACATAGAAAAGGGATGGCTCCTCATCCAGTGGCTCCAGATCCTCGGCCCACAGCCCCAGGCCGCGGGCCAGCCAGTGGCGCAACTGGTACTCGCCTGGCAGCACCTCGGCGGATCTCGCCCCCGCCGGGGCATCGCTGCCGACGGCTGCGGAAACTGCCTCCACCTATTCGTTCCCCTCGAGGTCGATCAGCGATTTGAGGCCGTCGGTTCCCGACAACTCTTCGGCGATCTGGACGGCGTGCAGCACCAGGGCCGCCTCGCGGCTCAGACGCCAGAAGGCATTCAGTTCCTCTTCCTCCTCGCCGCCGGCAGCCCCGCCCTCCAGATAGATCACCCCCAGGATTTCGTCTCGGTAGAGCAGCGGCGCCGCCGCCTGGCCCAGGGTATTACACGCCGGCTGGCCGGTGCTGAACACCTGGGCGGCCAGGGCTTCTTTGCCCCCCAGAGGCAGGGCAGGCAAGGCCTCCACCTGCTCCTGGCTTTCGAGGCAACCCTGGGCCGAGACACCGAGGGCGGCCACTGCCCTCAGCTCGGCGTCGACCGGACGATAGAGCACCACCTGGCCAGCAGCCAGCACCCCGGCAAAGACCCGGAGGATTTCGGCGTAGGTACCCGCCAGGTCGGCGCCCGAACTCTGGAGGTAAACCAGCCGGTCCCGCCCCTCCAACTCCCTGACCTGCTGTTCGAGGCGGTTATAGGCCAGGCGCAGTTCCTGGGTCTGAGCGGCGACCTTGGCTTCTAGATCGCGTTGGTAGGAGAGGTTCTCATCGAAGAGGTGCTTGGCGTATACCGCGTTCTGCACCCGCAGCAGCACCTCCTGCCGGTCGATGGGTTTGGTGAGGAAATCGTTGGCCCCAGCGCCGATGCCCTCCAGCCGCGCCTCCCGGTCATTGAGCGCCGTGACGATCAGGATGGGAAGGTGGGCGGTGGCTTGGTCCTCTTTGATGCGGCGACACACCGTATAGCCATCCAGCCCCGGCATCATCACGTCGAGCAGGATCACGTCGGGGGGGGCAGCGCCCACCTGCTGCAACGCCTGCTCGCCGTCCTCGGCTTCGGCCACCTGATAGCCGGCTGCCTGCAGCAGGGAGCGCAGCAGGGTGCGATTGAGCCGCTCGTCATCAACCACCAGAACACGCCCTTTGCTGGGTGAGGACAGGGCAGGCATCGCTGTGGACATTGCATCTTTCTCCAAAATGTGGGTCGACCAGATCGGTGAATGCAGGGGTGGGATATTAATCTTGGTTCAAAACTGCACTAAGGCGTTCGCACAAAACCCGCAACACCTTCAGCCGGGCAAAGTACTTGTTGTTGCCCTCGACCAGGGTCCAGGGCGCGAAATTGGTGCTGGTATAGGCGACCATATCGTTGACCGCCTGTTCGTAGAGATCCCACTTTTCCCGGTTCCGCCAGTCTTCCGGCGTGAGTTTGTAGCTCTTGTAGGGCGTCTGCTGGCGCGACTCGAAACGCCGCAGCTGTTCTTCCTTAGTGATATGGGCCCAGTACTTTACCAGCACCGCGCCGTGCTCGATCAACTGCTCTTCGAAATCGTTGATCTCGGCGTAGGCGCGCCGCCATGCAGCATCGTCGGCAAACCCCTCTACCCGCTCCACCAGCACCCGGCCGTACCAACTCCGATCGAAGATAGTGACCCGGCCAGCGCGCGGCAGGTGCCGCCAGAAGCGCCACAAATAGTGCTGGGCCCGTTCCTCGTCGGTGGGCGCGGCGATGGGGATGACCTGGTAGAGACGGGCATCCATGGCGCCGGTGAGCCGGTGGATGGCGCCCCCCTTGCCAGCTGCGTCCACCCCCTCGAAAACCAGGATGGTCGACAGCTGCCGGGCCTTGGCCTCACGGGTGAGCAGGTGGAGCTTGCCCTGGTACTTCTCGAGCAGGAGGTCGTATTCGGCCCGGGCCACTTTCTGGGACATGTCGAGCCGACTGAGCACCGTGTGGGACGGCCTGACTTCGATCCGGACGCCCTGCTTGGCGGGTGGTTTCTCGCCGCCCGCCGCCGCCCGCCGTTCCAGGTGCCGGCGGATGGCGTCGCGCAGCAGAGTGGCCAGGGCCAGGGTGCGGTAATTGTGGTCGGCGCCCTCGACGATGTACCAGGGGGTCTCGCCGGTGTTGGTCTTGTGGAGCAGGCGGTCAGCAACCGCCTCAAAGGCTTCGTACATCTTCTGGTGCCGCTTTTCCCTCTTGGTCACCCGCCAGCGGGTCAGGGGATCCTTTTCGAGAGCGTCGAGCCGCTGCTTCTGGGCCTTCCTTCCCAGATGCATCCAAAACTTGAGAACCAGGGTCCCGTCATCGGCCAGCTCTTTCTCGAAGGTGGTGATGCGGTTGAGGCTCTGGTCGAAGGTCGCCTGGTCGATCTCGCCGTACACCAGGTCCACCAGGGGCTGCGAATACCAGGAACTCAAATACAGGCCGATTCTCCCTTTGGGGGGCAGTGCGAGCCAATAGCGCCAGAAAGGGGGGCGTTCCTGCTCTTCGGGGGTAGGAGGATCGAAGGCGCGGGTCAAAAGGCCACGGGGGTCCATCCATTCGTTGAGAATGTTGACCGTCTCGCTCTTGCCGGCCCCGTCCACCCCAGCAAAAAGAACAATCACCGAAAACCCGGCGGAGCGCAACTCTTGCTGCAACTCGAGCAGTTCGGTGCGCAGTTGTGGCACCTGCGCCTTGAATTCCCGGCGCGAAACCTTGCGTCCCAGCTCAGCGGTCTCAAACACAGGGCTACCTCCTTCCGCTCACAACCAGCGGACCAGTACATCGCCCACTAGGTACCCCAGGGCAGCCACCCCCATGCCCACCGCCAGCATCTCCATGCCGCTGCGCAGCAGCGACAGCCCGGTGAAGACGCTGCGTGCTGCACCCACCGCAAAATGGGACAGCATGGAGGCGGAGAAGGACAGCCAGATGGCCGACTCGCCCTGGAGCATGAGAAAAGGCGCCACCGGAATCAGGGCCCCCACGGCCGTGGCGGCACCGGTGATCCAGCCCTCTTTTATGGGGGAGGAACGGGGCGGGCTGATCTGCAATTCGCTGGTGATCAATTCCTGTAGGGCCCGCTGTGGGTCGGCCATGACCCGCAGCGCCAGGCCCTTCGCCTCCTCCTCCTCCATGCCCTTGGCCATATAGATGAGGGCGAGTTCCTCCTCCTCCAGCTCGGGCATCAGTCGCAGTTCCTCCCGCTCGATGGCAATCTCGTGGGAGTAGACCTCCTGCTCGCTCTTGGCCGCCAGGTACCCGGAAGAACCCATGGAGAGGGCGTCGGCCAGCATGCCGGCCAGGCCGGTGACCATTATGAGGTGGGTATCCACTGCCGCGCCGATGACCCCGGCGACCAGGCCGAAGTTGGCGGTCAGTCCATCGTTGAAGCCGTACACCACGTTGCGCAGAATGCCGCCGGATTCGAGGTGGTGCCAGGGCTCACCCGGCGCCGACACCAACTCCCCTAGGGTCCGGGCGTGCTGTGCCGACTCCTTGGCGAGGGTATATGCGGTCTCGCGGGTGCTGTCGGCACCGCTGCGGCGATAGAGGGCCAGGTAATTGCGGGTCTCATGCCCTTCTTCGCGGAAGAGCATGGGCAACAGGAAGGAAGGGCCAAAGCGCCGGGCCAGCCAGAGCATCAGCCTGGCCCGCGTCGAAGGCGCGGGTTGGGCGCGGTCCAGACCGCGTTCGACCAGAATCCGCTTCCATAAACCGGCGTGGCGTTCCTCGACCCCGGCCAGCCGCTGGTAGAGTTGCTGCCGGCGCGGATCGGCCTCGATCTCAGCTAGATGCCGGTAGAGGAACGCCGCGTCGGCCTCGTCCTGCCAGTGGTGCAGCCAGCGGGAAATCTCATCTGCGGATTGGGAGGGATCCATATTCCCAGAATCTGCGCTTTTTGCCGTACTCTGTCCAGAAAACAGAGGAAAAACAAAGGACCGGCCACACGAGGTGGCCGGTCCTCACTGCTGGCAGGCGCTGTCCTGCGCGATACCCTTCTTATTCGGCGTGATCGACGAAGCGCACCGTGATCCTGGCGCCCGCATCGGAAGCCGCCTCATCTAGGTCGATGCGGTAGACGCCGGTATCACCCAGATGTACAGCGCCGAGGTTGTGCAGCCCGTCGCGGGTAGAATCGAAGATCAGGTTACCTGGGTCGCTCTCGGGATAGATGGTGAAGACCACAACCCCGGAGGTCTGCGACTCGATGCCAAAACAGTCGGCATCGCGGCCGTCGGGCAGGCTGATGGCCTGGCTGTCGAAGCCGGGCATGTTGCACACTGTGCGGAAAAGCAGGTTGCCAGTGGTGGTACCGCAGGGCACGTTTTCGGCCTGGGGCAACAACTCGCTGTTGACCAACTCGGCCGAACACTCGGGCGGCACCTTGTCACCCATCATGCCTTCCATCGGCGGGGGACCCGGAGGAGGCATCATCCCTGGAGGAGGAGGCATCATCCCTGGAGGCGGAGGAGGAGGCATCGTCCCTGGAGGAGGCATCTCACCCGGAGGGGGAGGAGGAGGCATCATCCCTGGAGGGGGCATCTCACCCGGAGGCGGAGGCATCGTCCCCGGAGGCGGAGGCATCGTCCCTGGAGGGGGCATCTCCCCCGGAGGCGGAGGCATCGTCCCTGGAGGCGGAGGCATCATCCCTGGAGGAGGCATCTCACCCGGAGGCGGAGGCATCTCACCCGGAGGCGGAGGCATCTCACCCGGAGGCGGAGGCATCATCCCTGGAGGAGGCATCTCACCCGGAGGTGGCGGAGGAGGCATCTCACCGTGGTGGTGCATGGTCGAATCCGGAGGCGGCATGGCCACACTCGTGTCCATAGTCGCCGACGCTGTGCTATCCTGAGCTGAGAGCCTGGCACTCCAGTTCAGGCTCAGCAGCATCACGGCTAGCAGCAGCCGAAGAATGGTCTTGCTCATCGCTGTTCCCTCCATTTGAGGTTGTCGAAAACTGCTTATTTGCTCTTGTGTCTGAACCCACACCAATAACGGCGAATAACTGCCTCTGCACCGTGAGGAAGATCACAAGCTGCTAAACACGGCCGGTGCGGAACTGTTGTCAAAGAAAGCGGGGAAATGACTGCGGCGCTGTGAGGAAAATCACACAATAAGGGTCCAATATAAAAAAAAACTAGCCACTTTCCAATCGATATTATCGCGGGAGCGGTCAGATTGCCCAGGGTGAACCAATACAGTACATTGTAACTGCTTTCGGAGGGCAGGCTTTCTCTTATGGAAATACTCGGCGGGCCCCTTTACGGGGTGGCGGGAGCGGGCGAGTCCCACGGACCAGCCATCACGACCATCGTTTTTGGCTGTCCCCCAGGGTTGAGGCTGGAACGCGCGCAGCTCCAGTCCTTTCTGGACCGCCGCCGGCCCGGCGGCAACAAACACGGCACCCCCCGCCACGAGGCCGACCAGCTCGTCTTGCTGTCGGGGCTCTACGCCGAGGACCACGACCGCCTGCTCGCCGGCCCCGCTCTCACCGTGGCCGCAGGTGGCACGGCGCTAGAGACCCACACCTACGAAGAGGGCCATACCACCGGCGAGCCCATCGCGGCGATGGTGCTTTCGGCGGCCAAACGCTCCGCCGATTACCTCCAGTTCGCCGGCCCGCAGGGCGCGGTGCGGCCGGGTCACGCCGACCTGGTCAAACACTACAAATCCGGCGGCTTCACCGATCCGCGCGGCGGGGGGCGCTCCAGTTATCGCTCCACCATCTCGGACGTGATCGGCGGTTCCATTGCCCGTCTCTTTCTGCAGCAACACTTCGGCACCGCCATCTTCTCTTCGATTTATCAGGTGGGGCCACTGCAGACCTCGGCGCGCCTGGCCGACCACCTCGCCGGCCTGCAGCAGGCCGAAGGCTGCCTGCCCGCAGAAAAACTGCGCCAGCTGGCAGCGCAGTTGGAAGCCGCCGAGATCCACTCCCTCGACCCGGACTTTGCCCGCGAGGCCGGCGAATTGATCAAAACCACCCGCCAGCACGACAACTCGCTGGGCGCGGCCGTGGAAGTGGTGGCCGTGCAGGTGCCCCCCCTGGCCGGCGAACCGCTGTACCAGAGCCTCAAGCTGCGCCTGATGGGCATTCTGGGCGGCTTACACGCCGTGCAGTCCTGCGAAATGGGCTCGGGCCGCGACGCTGTAGAGCGGCGGGGCAGCGAACACAACGACGCCATCCGCCACCAAGGGTACCAGGGCAATCACCACGGCGGCCTGCTGGGCGGCATCACCACCGGCATGCCCCTGGTGTTCCGGGTGGGCTTCAAACCCACCTCCACCATCGCCCTGCCCCAACTGTCCGTGCGTAAGGACCTCGAAGAGATCGATTTCCAGCTGCAGAAGGGCCGCCACGACCCCTGCGTGGGCGTGCGGGCCGGTATCACCCTCGAATCCCGTCTGGCCATCGAGCTGATGAACGCGGTGCTGATGCACCAGGCCGGCAGGGTGGATGTGGATAATTTTAAACTATTCCCGTAGGGGTGATCTAAACCCCCTACGCCGTTACCCATCGGGAATCCTCTATGCCGCAGACCTTTGCCTTCGACGAGATCGGCCGCCTCCCCATGTCCGGGGACAATGTGGCCATCGCCATCCGCCGCCTCGAAGCCGGCACCCTCATCCGCTGGCAGGATACCTCCTTCACCCTCGGCCACACCGTGCTCGAAGGGCACCGCTTTGCCGTGCGGGCCATCGAACCAGGCCAGCTGCTGCTCTCCTGGGAACTGCCCTTTGGCGTGGCCCTGGTCCCCATCGCCCCCGGCGCCTATGTGTGCAACCACGGCGTGCTCGACGCCCTGCGCATCCGCCAACTGGACTTCGCCCTGCCCGCGCAGCCCAACTTTGCCGACCAGATCCACAGCTACCACCCCGACGAGGCCAACTTCCGCCCCGGCCAGCAGCTGCCTCTTTGCGAGCAGCCTGCCACCTTCATGGGCTACGACCGCGGCGCGCGGGGTGCAGGCACCCGCAACCACATCGCCCTCATCGGCACCTCCTCGCGCACCGCCAGCTTCGTCCGCCTGCTGGCCGAACGTTTCCGCGGCCAAAGCAATGACACCTTCGACGGCGTGGTGGCCCTGGGCCACACCGAGGGCGGCACCACCACCACTCCCAACAACCAGGAGTTGCTGCTGCGCACCCTGGCCGGCTGGATGGTAAACCCCAACGTGGGAGCGGTGCTGGCTATCGACTACGGCACCGAGGCGGTGACCAACCGCATGCTCCAGAACTATCTGGCCGCCCATCACTACCCTCTCGACCAGGTGCCGCACCAGTTTCTCTCCCTCAAGGGCGATTTGCAGGCGCACCTAGCCGAGGGCGAGCGTATCGTCGGCGAGTGGCTGGAACCTGTGAGCCGCGCCCGGCGCACCCCACGGCCGCTCTCTGGCCTGAAGATCGCCCTACAGTGCGGCGGTTCCGACGCCTTTTCCGGGGTCTCTGCCAACCCGCTGATCGGCTGGGTGGCCGGCGAGGTCGTCCGCCACGGCGGCGCGGCCAACCTGGCCGAGACCGACGAGTTGATCGGCGCCGAGAGCTACGTGCTGGAAAATGTCCGCAATCTGGAAACGGCCCGCCGCTTCCTCGGCATGGTGAGCCGCTTTCAGGAGCGGGCCTCCTGGCACGGCACCTCGGCGGAGGGCAACCCCTCGGGCGGGAACAAGTACCGCGGCCTATACAACATCGTGCTCAAGTCCATCGGCGCGGCCCGCAAGCGCGATCCCCGGGTGCGCCTCGACTACGCCATCGACTACGGCGCCGCCATGGCGGAACCGGGCTACTACTTCATGGACAGCCCGGGCAACGACCTGGAAAGCATCGCCGGCCAGGTGGCTTCCGGGTGCAACCTCATCTACTTCACCACCGGCAACGGCTCGATCACCAACTTCCCCTTTGTGCCCACCATCAAGGTGGTGACCACCAGCCAGCGTTTCGAATTGCTGGAAAAAGACATGGACTTCAACGCCGGCGGCTACCTCGAAGGGATCCCCATGGAGGAGTTGGGTCGCCAGCTCTTTGAACTGACCCTCCAGGTAATCTCCGGCGCCCGCTCGGTAGGCGAACGGGCCGGCCACTCCCAGGTCTCCATCTGGCGCAACTGGCCCCAACAGGATGCCAGCCAATTCGAACAGATCACCTCGGCCGCAGAACCAGAAGGCATTCCGCTGTCGCTGAAAGCGGACACTCCGACCCCCGCTGCCAGCTTTTCTGCCCTACACACCGGCACCAGCCACGCCACCGATCAGGTGGGCCTGATCCTACCCACCAGTCTGTGTGCCGGCCAGGTGGCCCGCCTGGCTGCCGAACGCCTCAATGCCAAAAGCCTGGGGCGCGACCAGGGAATCTCCCGTTTTGCCGCCCTGGTCCACACCGAGGGGTGCGGGGTTTCGGGGGGGTATACCGAACATCTCTACGACCGCACCCTGACCGGCTATCTAACCCACCCGCTGGTGAAGGTGGCCCTGCTGCTGGAGCACGGGTGCGAGAAAACCCACAACGACTACTTCCGCACCCATCTGGAAAAATTAGGAGTTGACCCGGGGCAGTTCGGCTGGGCCAGTGTGCAGATGGACGGCGGCATCGAAAAGAGCCTGGACCGGATAGAGGACTTCTTTGCCAAGGTGCTGAGCAGCCAACCCGCCACCTCCAGCGAGGAAGTGGGATTGGATTACCTGCCCCTGGGTTTGTTGAGCGCTGGCCCGGTGCCGGCCTCAGTGGCCACTGCCCTGGCCCACCTGACCCGCTGGGTAGTGGGCGCTGGCGGCACCGTGGTGGTACCGGCCAATACCAGCCTACTCCAATCTCCGGTTTACCAGGAAGCGGTGTTGGGCGACAACAAACCAGAAAGCTCGTTGGCCCATGGCCAGGCCTTCGAGGAGCCGGGTTTCTATATCATGGACACCCCCACCGAACACTGGGTCGAAACCCTTGCCGGCCTAGGGGCCACCGGGGTGGAGTTGATGCTGGCCCATGCCGGCGAGCACCCCATGCAGGGTCACCCACTGGTGCCCATGGTCCAGGTCTCCGGAGCCGGGGCGGTGCTGAGCGCCTATCGCAACGACCTCGACCTGGCGCTGGAAGGCGCCTCTGGGGCCTGGGCCCACCAACTGCTTCAGTTGCTCATGGATATCGCCTCGCGCCGCCAAAGCCCCAAAGCCCTGGCGCAGGGCAATATCGACTTCCAGATCACCCGGGGGTTATTGGGCATCTCGATGTAACAACAAGGGCCTCGACTCCGCTGCAGAGTCGAGGCCCGATTTCTTCCTTATAGCAAATTCACACCTTCGGTATCGCTACCCCCAACCCCGTTGCCGTCTTGCCGATCTCGGCCCAGGTCTTTTCGGCAACGTCGATGCCTTCCTGCAGCCGGCGCTGCCGGGTCTCCTCCTCGATCTCGCCCGGCGCATAGACCTTGTTGAAACCCGGCAGGGGCTTGGCCGAACATACCCATTCCGCCAGCCCTTCCACCTCATCCACATAGTTGTCCAGACTGGTGAAGGCCGAGATATCGATGGCCAGCACCATCACCCCGTTGCCCCCGCCCTTGTCGCCCTTGGTGCAGCCGGCGTGTGAGAGCGGGCCCACCAACATCTCGACCATCATCGCCAGCCCGTAGCCTTTGTGCCCGAACTGCAACCCTCCCAGGGGAGGCACCCCGGTTTCCTCGGCGTTGCGGTAGCGCTGGCCATCGGTGACCCACTGCCCCTGCTGGTCGATCACCCAGCCCTCGGGCAGGGGCTGGTTGCGGATGAGCTTCTGCTCGATCTTGCCGCCGGCCACCGTAGTCATGGTCATGTCGAGCATGAAGGGAGCGACTCCCTGGCGGCGCGGCGCGGCAAAAGCGATGGGCTCGGGCCGCAGCCGGCGGTCGGCGCTGCCAAAGGGGGTCATGAAGAGCCCGCCGCCATTGAGCCAGACCATGCCCAGCAAACCCTGCTGGGCCAGTTGCGGTGGGTACGCGCCCAGGCGTCCTATATGGCTGAGATTGTGCAGCCCCACAAAGCCAAAGGTGGCGGTGCGCGCCTTGGCCGCTGCCAGCTCCAGGGCGCGGGTCACCGCCACGATGCCGTTGCCGCCCTTGCAGTCGAGGATGGTCAGCGAGGGGTTCTCGCGCACCACCAGGCGCTCCTCCCAGCGCACGTAGTTCTTTCTCATGCCCTGGGCATAGCTGGGTATGAACCAGGTGCCGTGGGAGTCGTGGCCGGCAAGCTGGCTCTCGACCAGATGGTCGCCGACGATACGGGCATCTGTTTCGGGAATGCCGGTGGCCTTGAAGATCTCAAAGGCGTACTGGCGCAGCACTTCCTGGCGGACGACGGGCATAGGGCTGGCCTCAGGCGGCGTGTTTTTCCATCAATTCGGTAAAATAGCGAAACAAATGGAAACTGTCGTGCGGCCCGGGCGAAGCCTCGGGATGGCATTGGATCGAGAAGATGGGCAGTTCCTTGTGGTGCATGCCCTCCACACAGCCGTCGTTGAGATTGACCCGGGTGGGCTCCAGGCAGGCGGGCAGGCTCTCGGTGGCGATGCCCCAGCCGTGGTTCTCAGCGGTGATCAGGATGCGGCCGGTGGCCTGCTCCTTGATGGGCTGGTTGCCGCCCCGGTGCCCGAACTTGAGGTGGTAAATCTCTGCCCCAAAGGCCAGGCCCAGGATCTCGTGGCCCAGGCAGATGCCGAAGATGGGCTTGGTGCCGATCAATTTCTTGCAGGCATCGATGGCGTAGTGCAGCGGGCGCGGATCTCCCGGACCATTCGACAGAAAAATCCCGTCCGGCTTGAGCGCCAGGGCTTCCTCGGCAGTGGTGGTGGCCGGCACCACCGTCACCCGGCAGCCCTCCTCGACCAGCTTGCGGATGATATTGCGTTTGATGCCGTAGTCAAAAGCCACTACGTGGAAACGCGGCGAGGGCGGGCTTACCTCATAGGACGTGGAGCAACTCACCTCCTGCACCAGGTCCAAGCCTTCGAGGCCGGCCCAGTTGCGGGCCTTGGCCACCAGGCTCTCTGGATCTAGGTCCTCGGTGGAGATGGCCGCGTTCATCACCCCGTGGATGCGCACCCGCCGCGTCAGCTGCCGGGTGTCGATGCCCTCCACGGCGATGACCCCGTTGGCCTTTAGGTACTCGGGTAGGCTCTGGGTGGCGCGCCGGCTACTCGGCCGCCGGCAGCACTCCTTGACCAGGAAACCCCGCACCTGCGGCCTGGCAGATTCCTCGTCCTCGGGGTTGACCCCATAGTTGCCGATCAGCGGATAGGTCATGGTGACCATCTGACCGGCGTAGGAAGGGTCGGTCAGGATCTCCTGGTAGCCGGTCATACTGGTGTTGAAAACCATCTCTCCCAAGGTCTCGCCGGTGGCACCCACGGAAGTCCCCCGAAAAACGGTGCCGTCGGCAAGGGCGACAAGCGCTTTCATCCAGCCCATACTCCTGTTAAGTGGAGCTGTAAACCTAAGGAAAAAGTGGGCCGCAGGCCAAATGGACTGCCCTGGTCCAAGCGCGAGCGATGGCCGCGCGACACCGGCAGCACTCGCGGTGGGGCAAAAAAAGAAGGGCTTCCCCCGCGGTAGAGGGAACCCCCTTCTTTTGCGACACGAGCGCAGTGGGCGCTGATCAGCTCAGATGCTTATTGACCAATTTGGTCATGTCGAACATGCTCACCTGCTTCTTGCCGTCAAAGACGGCCTTGAGCTTGTCGTCGGCGTTGATCATGCGCTTGTTCTGGGAATCCTGCAGGCCGTGCTTTCTGATGTACTCCCAGAGTTTCTTGACGACCTGCGTGCGGGGGAGGGCTTTGCCGCCCACGACGGCGGCCAACGCCGCTGAGGGCTGCAGGGGCTTCATGAAGGAAGGATTCGGCTTGCGCTTAGCCTTTGCCTTCTTCGGGGCCGCCACCTTC
>SXGU01554768.1_pt1 | contig 32961 bp, 21 predicted proteins | sample 3174531 | NCBI WGS metagenome assembly SXGU01 (sample SAMN11356863, study PRJNA531348) | freshwater metagenome | isolation source: freshwater sample F1-140 | place: China: Fuxian Lake, Yuxi | collected 2017-12-25 | reverse complement strand
GCACTATAACACGCGTGTCACAGCACCCCGGCTAGAAATGGGGTATGTTTTTTTCGCGGAGCTGCCCTTCTCGTAGCTCTTTTGGCCGCTGCGAACCTGTCAGCCCAGACCAGCCCCAAGCCCCTGTCAGCAAGCCCCAAGCCCCACGTCCCAAGCTCTGCTTCGGATGAACCGGCCCTGGCCAAGCTGCTGGACAGCATCAGAGCGGCTGACAAGGGTCAGTTGGCCGTCTCTGAAGAGGATGGCCACTTCCTGTGGGTCCGGGTCGGCGCCGGGGGGGGCGTCGGCGTTTCGCATTGCCGGCGGGGCAGGCCAAAGCCGCTCTTGCTGTCCTTCGACTCCTCGAGCATGTCCTCAGGCGTGTCCATCAGCATCATCAGCCTGTAGGGCTTTTCGACCAGCCGCGTGTTCGGTCGGAACGTTTCGAGGTCGGCCGACCCTGTTCGCAGGCCGTCTCGGCCGTGACCACCGTGTACTGCTGCATTTGCAGGAGCTTCACCAGCGGCTGACGTACGACACTGTCGTCTTCGACGACCAGGACTACGGAAGACACTTCTCTGACCACAACGAAAGTGTCGTCCTATCGCTAGGGGAACGCTAGAGCCGAATAGTCGAACAGCGCAGCGTGGTGTGTGGTGTGAACGAGGTGGAACTTGAGCCACTGATTCACTGACAGGGCACCGCGGATCGGGTAGTCCAGTACTTTTCGCCGAGCCAAGCATCTGCCGAGCTTTCCCGCGGCTTCGTCGAGGCACGACTGCAGGCGAGCGTTCAGTTTGTATGGCTTGCCAGCCGAAGCTCGCAGCAGGTACCCGCGGCCCACCGTCGCGGCTTCGCCGCTAAGGTGGGCAACCCTGATGTGAACCAGGGCAAAGGTTGGTGGGCCGGGTGGGGATCGAACCCACGACCAATCGGTTAAAAGCCGAGTGCTCTACCACTGAGCTACCAGCCCGAAATATTTATTGTACACCGTGCCGCGTCCGCTCCATCTGCAGCAATTCCCGGGTGGCCGCGTGTTGAGGATGGTCAAGAACCGTCCGTGGTTCGCCCTCCTCCACCACCAGGCCATCGGCCAAGACGACGATGCGGGTCGCATGCTGGCGAACGAAGTCATCGTCGTGCGACGCCATGACCAGGGCGCGGCCCGATGCGGCCAGCGCGCGCAAGGCGTCGCCCAGATCGTTCTTCCGCGCGGGATCGAGCGACGCCGTCGGCTCGTCCAGCAACAGCAGCGGCGGATCGACGGCGAGGGCACGGGCAATGGCCACGCGCTGCGCCTCCCCACCCGACAGCTCGCGCGGCACCGCGCCGGCGCGGTGGCCAACCCCGAGTTGATCGAGCAAGCCCCGGGCGCGGCGCTGTGCCTCTCCGGTGGCAACCCCGTGCACATGCCGCGGCGCCAGCGTCACGTTGTCGAGGGCCGACAGGTGCTCGAAGAGGTGGTGGAACTGGAACACCATGCCGACCTTGCCGGCGGTGACCTGTCCGGAATCAGGCGTGTCGAGTCCGGCGATCACTCGCAGGATGGTGGTCTTGCCGGATCCCGACCGTCCCATCAACACGACCATCTCCCCGGCGCGCGCGTCGAGGTTGACGCCCTTTAGAATGGCGCGATTGCCGCGCGTGAGGTGCAGGTCCCGAACAATCAGCGTGGCCGTCATGCGCCCGGCATCCTCCATCGCTCTTCAAGGCGGCGCGCGAGATAGCCGAGCGGCAGGGACATCACGAGGTAGATCGCCGCGCACAGCAATCCCGGCACCAGCCAGCTGCCGACATTGGTGGCAAAGATCTGTGTCTGCTTGGTGAGCTCGATGACCGTGATCACCGAGACGAGGGATGAATCCTTCAGCAGCGCGACGAAGTCATTGGTCATGGGCGCCAAGGCGAGCCGAAAGGCTTGTGGTGCGCGGATCAGCCGCAAGGCCTGGAAGTTGGTGAAGCCGAGAATGCGCGCCGCATCCAGTTGGCCACGCGGCACGGCCTCAAGCGCACTGCGGTAGATTTCACTCTCATAAGCGGCGTAGTTCAAGCCCAGTCCGAGCAGCGCGGCGATGAACGCCGGCAACCGCACTACGGACGACAAGCCATAATAGATCACAAACAATTGCAGCAGTAGCGGCGTGCCCCGCATCACCTCAACGTAAGCCGTCAGCAGCGCCCGGCTGATCGGATCGCCGTACACACGGCCCACGGCGATCAGCGATCCGAGGGCCACCGCCAACGCCATGGCGAAGCAGCTGAGCGACAGCGTGATCAGCGCCGCGCGAAACAGCGACGGCAAATACGACTGAAGCGCACTGGTGGCTCTGACGGTGCCAGGGGTGCTAGGGGTGCTAGGGGTGCCAGGGGTGCCAAGCACGCGAGCAAACAGCGACGGCTGATCGGTGTTCCACACATTCCACTTGCGAAAGATGCGCTCCAGTGTGCCGTCGCGCATCGCCTCGCGCAGGATCGCGTCGACGCGGTCGCGAAGGGCCGTGTTCTCGGGCGCGGTGATGATGATGTAGTGGCCAATCGCCAGGGCCTCCGCATGGGTGACGAGGCCGGTATTGCGGCGCATGGCGCGTTCGGCCAGCACGTGGTCAAGGACCACGGCATCCACGCGGCCGTTGGCCAGGTCCGAATAGGGATGCACGTCTTCGTCGTACGACACGGCGGTAAGACCGTGACTCCGCTCGGCGTCGAGCAGCAGGTCGTAAGCCATCGTGCCTCCGAGCGTCGCTACTCGCTTGCCCCTGAGGTCGGCGAGCGTGCGGAAGCGTTCGCGATCAGCCGCACGCACCGTCATCACTTCGCGGAACTCGTAGTACGGCACACTGGCGGCCAGCGACTGGCGGCGCGCGGGGATGTCTTCAATGCCGCTCAAGCCGATGTCGAAATCGCCACGCCCGGCCGATTGATCGAGTGACTGGAACGCGATCTGGATGAACTGCGCGGAGCGGCCGAGCTGCGCGGCCACCAGCTCCGCGATCTCCACGTCAAAACCCGACACCTTGGCGGGGTCCGACGGATCAGCCTCCACAAACGGGGCGCCACCCTCGGCATCGCCGCCCCACCGCAACGGCGCGGGCGTCTGTGCGTGGGCTACCACCGCCCACAGAAGGCAGCCGTGAAGGCACAACAGCCATGCGGTGGCGCGCATGCATCTAATCCTTGCGACCAAGCCGCAGCCTGTCAAGGAAAAGCCCACGTGAACACAGGTGACAAATCAGGCTACCCTAAGCCTATGAAGTCGGGCGGGCAGCGGATGTGGCAAGGGTGTGAATGGGCGCGAACCCGAGATAACCCGCCGAGTCAGGCGACGTAATCAGTCCAGGCGGTAACCCGAGCACGCAGAGAATCGCGCAGGCGCGCAGATGGCGATGAGGACGGTCGGGTTTGGGAAGCGGTTCATCTTTTGCAATGCTCACAGTATGCCTACTGCGACGACGTCCCTTGATGCTAAGGGCAGGAGATCCTCGCTGGGTCTGAGAACGAGCGGTCCGTCAACAGAAGAGGCCGCTCATACGGTCTATCGTTTCGAGAAGCGGATGCAGGGGCGCGACCATCCCGTGCTCGTCGGCGGGCCCGAGACGCACCACTTGAAATACTGCATCCTTCGGCGGGTGAAATAGCGCCCCACACGATGCGCTCCGCAAAGTGGCTCCATGGCGCTCTTCGGTCAACCTTCGCCCATTTCGCCCTCGTCCAATGCGCCATCGCGGAGGATTCATGCTCCGCGCCCGTCGCCGATCGGGTTCGTGCTAATCTGCGCCATAGGCTAGGCGGAGGGGAAACGGTCGGCGCATGGGCAACTTCGAGATCGGCATCCACCTCTTCCTCCAACTCGCGGTGATCATCGCGACCTGCCGAGCGGTGGGCTGGCTGGGCCGCCGTTTCCTCGGCCAGACCCAGGTCTTCATGGAAATGGTGGCCGGCGTCGTGCTCGGCCCGTCCCTCTTCGGCTTGCTCGCGCCCGACGCCCAGGGCTGGCTTTTCCCGAAGACCCTTGAGATCGCGTCGTCCGGCGGCGCCGTCGTGGTGGCGCACCCGAACATGACGGTCCTCTACGCTCTGGCACAGGTGGGGCTGGTGCTCTATATGTTCGTCATCGGGCTGGAGTTCGACCTCTCGCTCCTGCGAGGGCGCATGCGCAGCGCGGGCGTGGTCTCGGGTGCCGGCATCCTCGTCCCTTTCGCCGTCGGCGGCCTGGTGCTGCCCTACCTGATGGCCCGCAACGACCTCTTCACCCCGAGCGTCGGCTTCCTGGTGGCCTGGCTGTTCGTCGGTGCCTCGATCTCGATCACGGCCTTCCCGATGCTGGCGCGTATTCTCTACGAGCGCGGGATTGCGAGTACCAGCCTCGGCACGCTGACGCTGGCCGCCGGCTCGGTCGACGACGCGGTCGCGTGGTGCCTGCTCGCCCTGGTCCTCGCGCTGTTCCGCTCCGAGCCCCAGGCCGCGCTGCTGACCGTCGGCGGCGGCATCGCCTACGGGGTGCTGATGCTCACCGTCGGTCGCCGACTCCTGCGCGGCTTCGAGCGGGCCTTCGCACGCGAGGGGACGCTCTCGATGGACGTCTTCACGGGCGTGATGATCCTGCTGATGGTTTGCGCCTGGATCACCGACGGCATCGGCATCTACGCGGTGTTCGGCGCCTTCGTCTGCGGCGCCGCCATGCCGAAGGGCGCCTTCGCCGACGCGCTCACCTGGCGGATCGAACAGCTGACCACCTCGCTCTTCCTGCCGATGTTCTTCGTCTATTCCGGCCTCAACACGCGGATCGGACTCGTTAACACGCCGGAACTGTGGCTCGTCGCGGCGGTCGTCATCCTCATCTCGATCCTCGGCAAGGGAGTAGCTTGCACCGTCGCGGCGCGTCTCTCAGGCGAGACCTGGCAGCACGCGGCCGTGATCGGCGCGCTGCTGAACGCGCGAGGCCTGTTGGAACTCATCCTGCTCAACGTCGGGCTCGAGCGCGGCGTCATCACACCGACCTTCTTCACCATCATGGTGATGATGGCGGTGGTCACGACGGGCATGGCCTCGCCGCTGTACGACCTGCTGAGCCGAGGGCTCGTGCTCCCGGGTGCCAGGGATCCGGGGACCAGGCGGCTGCTCGACGAGGTCCGCTGACGCGATCTGGACTTGAGCAGCTGAAGAGCGAACAGGCATGAATAGAACAGAACGAGTCTGTGTTGTCGGCGCGGGGATGTCGGGCCTCATCGCGATGAAGGAGCTGCTGGAGAAGGGGCACGACGTCACGTGCTACGAGCAGACCGAGCGCCAAGGCGGCGTTTTCAACTATCCCACCGGCGTCGCGTACGACGACCTGCGTCTGACCGTCTCGCAGCACTTCATGTGCTTCACATGGATGCCCCCGCCGCCGCGAGAGAAGCGCGAACTCTGGACGCGAGGGCGGTATGCCGAGTACCTCCATGCCTTCGCCGAACGATTCGGCCTGCTGCCCCACATCCACTTCGGCACCGCAGTGACGGCGGTGGCACCCACGCTCGATGGCCGGGTGCGGGTCCACGTCCATGACGCCGGCACGCAGCTGTTCGACTCGGTTGCGATCTGCCGGGGCGCTTTTCGCGCGAGCGCTCCGCGCCTGCCGCGCATCGACGGGCTGGACACGTTCCCGGGCCTCGTGGCGCACAGCGGCACCTATAAGGACCCCGAGCCGTTCCGGGGCCTGCGCGTGCTGTGCGTGGGCATGGGTGAAACGTCGGCCGACATCACGCTGCAGATTTCCAACGTGGCGGCCGCGTGCACGTTGAGCATGCGGACGTTCCCCGAAATCATCAAGCGCTATCGCGGTCCCGACCGGCGCACCACCGACGTCGATTCCACGCGGCTCTTTCACTGGATGTCGGTCGAACAGCGGGCCGAGTTCTACACGTTCAAGCGGTCGTTCAGAGCGACGCGGACATTGAGCGAGCACGATCGGGTGGTCTTCGAATGGAATCGGCGATCCGGCGGGCGTCGTTCCCTGCAGAAAAACGACGACGTCGTCGCCAATGTCGTCAATGGACGTATTCAAGTGCGGGCTCCGGCCGCGGTCGCACGCATCGAGGGCGATACGGTGATCTTTAACGACCAATCGTCGCTCGAGGTGGACGCGATCATGTTCTCGACGGGCTACGAAGAGAGTTCCATCCCCAGCGGCTGGCTCACGAACGTCGAGATTCCCGATGTCCGCCGGCTGTACAAGCATGCGTTTCATCCCGATCTCGGCAGGCGCGTGGCGCTGTTTGGTTGGGCGCGCCCGCGGCAGGGCGGGCTTCCGGTGCTCTCGGAACTGCTGGCCCGGCACTTCGCGCTGCTGTGCAGCGGGGAGCGAGAGTTGCCCGCGAAGAGCGAGATGACGCGTGTGATCGACGAAGATTGTGCGCGCGAGGAGGACTTCTTCGCCAATTCGAAGCACACCCGCACGCTCGTCCACTACACGCGCTATGCCGACGACCTGGCCGAACTGGTTGGCTGCCTTCCCAACCTGGAGGCGTACCTCGACGACCCAGAGCTGCTGACCCATCTGGTGTGTTCATCCAATATCGGCCTGAGCTATCGGCTGCAGGGGCCAGACGCCTTCCCCGAGGCTGCACGGGAGGCGTGCGTGTCGGCGCCCATCGCTGATCCGTACCTGGCCATCGACCGGTTCATAGAACACGCGCTGAGCGCGCGCCTGGGTCCTGAGACGGCACACAGGGCGGCCGGGGTGATTCGCACCTACCTCACCACACACACGACGGACATGCCGTCGGCCGCCGACTGGGAGAGCTGACGCTGACGGCGCGAGGCTGGGAAGCAGCCTGGTCAGGGCTGGGTTTGAGAACGAGCGTTCCGTTAACAGAAGAGGCCGCTAATACCGTCTATTGTCCTCGAGGCGTTCGAGCCGGATCGACCGCGGGCGCCCGGCCTCGCAGCCCCAGAACGGCGAGCGGCAGCCGGAGGCTCACCGCCCGACGCCCTCGGCTCCGCGCTGCTGGTAGATCTTCTTCGCCTCGTCGAACTGCGCAAAGACATGCGCGCGTTCCTTCTGCGATCGCCAACCCGGCCACGCCTCGGCCATGAGCCGCAGCATGTCGACCCACTTCACGGAGTAGGCGGCGGCGTTGGCGCTGCGCACCGGGGCCCCGCCCACGCTGATCCAGACCGGGTTGGTGAAGGCCTGCGCGAACCCGGCATCGAGCGGGAACCGCTCGCGTTGCGCGCCCTCGACGCGCAGGTGATACCAGCCACTCCTCGTCACCTTCAACGAGCGGGTGAAGTCGAGCGTCGTGCGGTCGCCGGTGAACGGGATCTTCTCCACAACCTCGCCGTTGAAGATGAGCAGCGCTTCGACCAGCGGCGTAAGGGAGCGCGACCAGCCCGCGATCTCGACCGTGCCGCCACCGGCCGGCAGCACGACCTCATCGCCGGGGCCACGGCCGTTGACGGTCAGCGTCACGAGCGGGCCCAGCGTGACAAACGCCCGGCCGGCGCGAAGACCGTCGAACCAGGCCTCCATCGTGAGGCCGCGGTCGCCGGTGTAGACATAGGTGCGCGACGAACCTACGAGTTTGCTCGCGTGCATGCTGCTGATCGAGTCCTCGCCACCGGTGGCGGTCACGCGGAAGCCGTTATTCAGTACCGCATACCACGGCACGAACGACCCGCGACCGGCGTCGGACCATTCGACGGCATCGGTCGTGCCGAGGGCGGCATCGACCATGAAGCCCTTGCCGCCACCCAGGCCGAGTTCCAGCGGATCCTGATCGGTGGTGAATGCGTGGACGTAGCCCACGGTGGCGCCTTGCGCCTTGGCCTTGCGGAGCATGTCGGTGTTGCTCGGATACAAGCTCTCGATGGCCGTGCCCTCATAGCCGGTGGTGAAGGGCGAGATCAGGTGATCCCGCAGACCGAACATGAACACGTGGCCGTAGAAGGGTGGCCGGTACTCCTGGCCCACCACGAGTACGCGGTCCTTGGTCGACAGTGGATGCGCGCCGCCGCCCGGGACGAAGTGCTGGTAGTCGAGGATGCGATTGTCCTTGTTGGCCACCTGCTCGTTGACGACGTCCTGATCCTCGGCGGCCGACATCATCATCAGGTTCTCGAGCGTGTTGTGCAGATTGCCGGCGTAGTTCATGTGGACATGCGTGGAGCCGCTGTACCAGCCGCGCGCGTTGAGATCGGTCAGGCGCTTCATGCGAACGGTGACGAGCGTCACATCACCGGCCCGGACCTCGGCGTCCGTGGTGACGAACGGACGCTCGAAGCCGGCGACGGTCGTCATGGTGACCTTGCCCGCAGGCATCTGAACCGTGAAGGGCCCCGGCGTGTGGAAGAGGCGGTCGCCGATCCCGGACACGCGCGCGAAGGCGTCGTTCGGCACGTACTGCTTGCCGTCCGCCGCCATCAGGTGCGTGCGCACGGCAAGCGGCGCGCCGGTGTCGTCGTCGACCACCCGCACCGAGAGGGTGCCGATTGGACGCTTCCAGTGACGGTCCGTGATGTGCACGGTGCGCCGCGCGCCGCCGTAGGTCTCGAGCAGCGCCAGCTGCGGCAGCCCGCCTTCGTTCGAGATGAACGCGATCCACTCGCCGTCGGGCGACCAGCGTGGATGGAAGGCGTCGTGCTCGAGGAACGTGAGTTTGTAGGGCTCGCCGCCAATGGTCGGCTGCACGTAGAGGTTGTTGTACTGATCGGCAGCGCCGGACGTGGAGGCGTAGACGAAGCGCTTGCCGTCGAGCGACACGTCGGGCCGTGGCCGGTAGAGCGTCTGTTCCGCCCGCACGACGACGGCTTTCTCCATGCCCTTCGCGACGGCCGGCACGCGGTAGATGTTGCCCGATCCGAGCGCGACGTTGCGGTTGGAAACAAGCAGGAGTTCCTTGCCGTCCGGCATCCATGCGGGGCTGATATGGACGTCGACGTTCCCAAAGTAGAGGCGGTCGCTCGGATATGTATGGTCGGCCGTCACCGCAACCTCGGCGCCGGTCCACCGCCCGTCCGTGATCGGTCGCACGTACACGTTGAAGTAGCCGTTCGGTGCCGTGGACACGTACGCGACCCGTGTGCCGTCGGGCGAGAACACCGGGTCGGTGTAGATCTGGTCGTCGCTCGTGAGCGCGGTGGTGGCGCCGGTGGCCAGATTCAGGATCTCGAGCTGAATCTTCCGCGAGTCGTAGTCGGCCGTGTAGATCAGCCACTTCCCGTCGGGTGAGATGTCGGGCGACGAATGATAGGTCGGTCCCGCCGTCAGCTCATTGGCGCGCCCCGTGGCAGGGTCCACCCGCCAGATCGACCCGTGCATCGCCACCGCGATCCACGAGCCATCGGGCGACCAGTCTGGCCACCACGGCGTCGACGACACCGCCGGCGGAAAGTAGAAATTGTGCATGTAGGTCCCGCCGGTCCTCGCCGCGGGGTATCCAGTAACGCCGCGAGTACCCTGCTGGAGTGATCCGCCCTGCATAGGAATGGCCACGAGCTTGGTCTGCGATTGTGCGGCGGGCTGCGCGGCGAGCCAGCCGCCAACGATGGCAAACGCCGCAGCGGCGGCGACGCCTGGTAGGGAAGATCGCGTCTTCATGCTAGCCTCCATGCTAACGGCACAACTACACCACCGGCGGGAAGGCTGCGGCGGCGGGTGCGAGTCTACCCGAAGTACGACACCAACGCCATGGGGACGTCACGCAGGATTACGCGCATGACCGAATCGCGGCTCCGCGTCACGGCCGTCGACGCCCTGCGAGGCCTGGTGATGATCGTCATGGCTCTCGACCACACGCGCGACTTCCTCAGCGACGAGGCAATGAACTTCTCGCCCGAAACGCTGGCGCGGACGACGCCCGCCCTCTTCTTCACCCGCTGGGTCACGCACATCTGCGCGCCGGTGTTCCTCTTCACTGCCGGCATGGCGGCGCGCCTGCGCATGGAGAGCGGCGTCGCGCCCCGGCAGATGTCGCGGTACCTGGCAACGCGCGCGCTGTGGCTCATCCTGATCGAAGTGACCGTGATGCGCTTGGCGATGAACTACACCTTTGATCTGCGCTATCCCGTGTTCCTGATCATTCTCTGGGCGCTCGGCTGGTCGATGATCGCGCTGGCCGCGCTCGTCTACCTGCCACCGCGCGCCGTCGGCGCTCTGGGCCTTGCCGTCATCGTTCTGCACAACACGCTCGACGCGGTGACGCCGGCGCAGTTCGGCCCACTGGCGTGGCTATGGACTATCGTCCATCAGCCGGGGGTACTGTCGTTTGGCGGCATCACCGCGGTGGCCGGCTACCCGGTGCTGCCGTGGATGGGCGTAATGGCAGCGGGCTTCAGCGCGGCCGAGATCTATACCTGGACGGCCGAGCGGCGGCTGCGCGTACTGCGCCTGGCGGGCACCGCCGGCATCATCGGCTTCGTGGTGCTGCGGTTCATCAACGGCTACGGCGATCCGTCGCCGTGGTTCCAGCAGGGCTCACCGGCCATGTCGCTCGTGTCATTTCTGAACACGACGAAGTACCCGCCGTCGCTCGTCTTCCTCTTAATGACGCTCGGGCCGGCGGCGCTCCTGCTGGCCTGGCTCGAACGTCGGTCGCCGGGCGAGCGCCATCCGTTTGTCGTCTTCGGCCGAGAGCCATTTGCCTACTACGTGGTCCACTTCTGGCTGCTACACGCCGTCGCGTCGGTGGCGACCTTCCTGCGCTACGGACCGGATGCGTGGACGTTCTTCTGGCACCCGCTGCCGTCGATGGGTGGCGCCCGCGAGATGTTTCCACCCGACCTCGGCTATTCCCTCGGCTGGGTCTACGTCGCGTGGATCGCGCTGGTGACCGCGCTCTACCCGTTCTGCCTCTGGCTCTCGCGCGTCAGGACCCGCCGCAGCCACTGGTGGCTGAGCTACCTGTGATCGCGCGCCTGATTCACGGCCAGTAGGCACGAAGAGCCCGGCGATGCCGGGCCCTCCGTGAAAGATGTCGTGCCCAGCGGCGCCGCTAGAACTGCACGCGGACGGCCAGCTGCCCCGTGCGCGGGCGATAGGCATTGCCGATGTTCTGCTGCGGCTGGCCGAACAGCGGCGACGTGACCACGGCGTTGTAACTGCCGAAGTTCTCGTGATTGAACAGGTTGAACACCTCGGCCACGACCGACATGCTCAGATTGTTGATCTTGAACGCCTTGGTCGCGCGCGCATCGACCTTGTGAATCGCGGCGCCCCGGAGGGCGTTACGCGGCACACGGTCGCCGGAGTTGAGCGTGGTTGGACCGTCGTAGCGGTCGCCGGCGAGCGCCGTGTTGACGACGAGTGGCGCGGTGCCCACATACAGGCGGTTGGTGTGCGAGAGCGCCGCGCGGTTCTTGCCGTAGGGATTCCCGCCTACCGAGGTGCTGAAGTAGTTCCCGGACCCGAACTGATAGGCACCCGAGAAGGTCAGCCCCCAGCCCGGCGCCCAGATGCCGTTCAGACGTAGTGTGTGGCGTTGGAACTCCTGCGACGTGGCCCACTCGTCGTCGCTGTCGATGTTGAGCGGGTTGTCGGCGTTCGGGCCAAAGCCGTTGGCCGGCTGATTGTCGCGCGCGAAGAACGTGTAGGTGTAGGTCAGCCCCGCCTGGAAGTTGTTGGCATAGCGGCGCGTGATGCCGTTGGCCAGCGATAGGAAGTCAGCCTTGCCGCCCGATTCGATCCAGACGATCGGCCCCCAGTTGGGGTCGGCCACGCGTCCCTGCGCCGGGTATGCCGTGGCCGGATCCACCACCATGTTGATGTCGACACCGCGCGTGCGGTTGTACTCGCGCCAGTGGGTCAGGTCCATTTCGATGCCGAGCACCGGCGTGATCTGCTTCTGGAAGCCGATGGCGCTCTGCCAGGTGACCGGGAACTCGAAGTCGTGGGCGATCACGCGCGGCGCCTGCGGCACGGCGCCGCTGGCGATCTGGGCCGCCGTGAAGTTGCGAGTCGGACTCAGGAACCAGCCGGGCTGGTTGTCGTTGGGAAAGCTGTTGACGATGATGCGATTGCCGAACGACTGCTGGCTGAAGGTGACGTTCGACACGACCGACCCGTAGTAGAGGCCGGTGCCGCCGCGGACGACCAGGTCGTTGCCGCCGCCGACGTTCCAGGCGAAACCGGCGCGCGGCGAGATGTTGTTGTTGTCGCGGATCCCACTCTTGAAGAGCGGCCCGCCAAACGGCGCAAACACCGTCGAGTTCTTCGTGTCTGGCGGGTCGGTGGCGCCCTGGTCGAGGTCGTAACGCAGACCGTAGTTGAGGGTGAACTGGTCGGCCACCCGCCAGTTGTCGCCGAACCAGAGGGCATAGGTCGGCCGCGGGATGTCGACTTCCCAGTTGCCGGTGTTCTGCAGGAAGTTGGTGGCGAAGCTGTCAAGCCCGGTGATGTCCCACTGCGTCGGGTCATTGCCGGGGAAGCGGCGGTCCATGTCGGTGGGGTTGGCGCGGAAGTTGAACACCCCGCGCTCGCCGAGGTGCCACTCGCCCGAGTCTTTCCATCCCAGGAACTCGGCGCCGATCTTCATGTCGTGCGTGCCCTTGTTCCAGGTCAGGTCGTAGCGCGCCGTAATCTGATTCTGATTGAACTCCTGCGGGAAGTTCTGGGGCGGCCCGATCGTGCCATTGATAAAGTTGTACGACGGCGTCCCGGTGCCGCGCCAGCCGGCAGGCGCCTTGGTGGCCAGGTCGGCCAGCGCCAGACCGTTGGTCCAGCCAAACGTGTTGTAGCCGACGCGCACTTCTTCGACCACGCTCGACGATCGCACATGCGACCAGCTGACCAGGAAGTTGTCGGCCTTGCGCGTGCGCGCCGCCGACTGCGTGGGATGTTCGGCCTGCTTGTCGTTGGGACGGTCGAACCGCCAGAACGAATAACGGTACGACAGGTGCGAATTGGCCGTCCAGTCCTGGTCCATGCGGCCGAGCGCGCTGTGGTTGACCTGCTTGTCGGCGGCCGACGAGCGAATCGCCGATGACAGGTTCACCGGCGCGAAGAACACGGTGCCCGGTTCACGCTCATATTCGTAGCTCAGGAAGTAGTGCAGCTTGTCTTTGCGCAGCGGCCCGCCAAGCGACGCCCCGGTCTGCTGGTTCTGATACGGCAGCACCCGCTTGGCTACGAAGTCGGCACTGTTCCATTTGTCGTCACGGAAGTACCCGTAGAGCGACCCGCGCAGGTTATTGGTGCCCGACTTCGAGATCGCCTGCACCTGCACACCCGTCGAGCGGCCCTGCGTGATGTCGAAGAGGTTGGTGATGATCTGGAATTCGGCAATCGCCTCGCGGCTGAACTTCGGCTGGCCGAAGCCAGAACTGGCCACCTTGTTGGTGATCTGCTGCCCGTCGAGATTAAGCTGGAACGCGTTGTCGTCGCCGACGCCGGGCCGGTTGTCGACGTTGTTGGCGGTGATGCCCTTGACCTGCAGCGACAGCTCCATCCAGTTGCGGCCAGCAAGCGGCAGCTCTTCCATCTGGCGACGGTCGACGTTACCGGCCACTTCCGACGACGTGATGTCGACGAGCGGTGACTCACCGGTGACCGTAATGGTCTCGGCCAGCGCACCCACCTTGAGTGCGAGCGGCACCGTGGCGTTCTGGCCGACGCGGAGTTCCAGCACGGGCACGGTGGCGGTGCCGAAGCCCGAGAGCTCGGCGGTCACCGAATAGCGGCCCGGCGGCACGTTGCGAATCTGATACTCGCCCTGCGCGCCGGTCACAGCAGACACGACACGGCCCGTGCCAAGGTCGGTGGCCGTCACGGACACGCCCGGGAGGACGCCCTTCGATTCGTCGGTCACGACGCCCGCGATGGTGGCGTTCTGTTGCGCCATCGCCGTCAGTGGCACGACGAGTAACAGCGCCGCGAGGAACCCTTGGGCGCAAAGATACTTGACCATTAAAGCCTCCGGGAAAAGTTAGGAATCCGGCAAATGCCGGTCAGAACTGCGGGAACTATAGCACCGTTACAACGGCGTTGCGCTGGATTTGTCCGGCGTTCTATCGTGCCGCGCCGCGGCCTTTCGATCCAGGGCTCAAACCACCCCCTTCGACGTCCGGTCACGCCGCGCTCGCATCACTCGCGGCGGCTCGCTGGCGCGCCAGCCCGGCCGCGCCAGGCCGTCGCCAGTGTGCTGCCCGGCTTGATGGTGGTGGCCAACAACGCGCACTCGATTGCCGAACCCGACGGCGGTGCGGGCCCTGCCGCTGCTCGGCTGTCTGCTCGACCGCGCCACCGGCGGCAACCAGCCGAGCGCCCTCGTTGCCACGGCGCGCTAGGTGGTGATCGCGATCGGCATGGCATGGTTAATCGTCACGGGCGCCCTGTTGGGGATCGCGCTGCTGGGCCGTCCGGTAATGGCGCTATGATTCAGAAATCAAACCCCGATTCCTGGAGAAGACATGACTTATTACGGCCCGCAAGATCTGGCAGATAGCTGGCGCACCGTTCGCAAGAACACCCTTCAGGTCGCTGAAGACATACCGGAAGAGCAATACACATTCCGCGCGGCGCCCGACACCATGAGCGTCGCCGAGATTCTCGCGCACCTGGCCGCCACGCCGCACTGGGCGATCCAGTGCCACTTCGTCGAAAGGAAGACGTCGGTGGCAATGGAAGACTTCGGCAAGTGGATGGGCGAAATCGGCGCGACTTCGAAGACGCTCACCACCAAGGCCGCGATCATCGAGGCGCTGAAGGCGAACGGCGAAGCAGTTGCCACCGGCCTCGAGACGATGAGCGAACCGCAACTGGGCGAACAGGTGAGCTTGCCGATGGGCGCCAAGAGCCGTTTCGAAATGCTGCTCGGGCTCAAGGAACACGAGATGCACCACCGCGCGCAGCTGTTTTTGATCGAGCGCATGGTCGGCATCGTGCCGCATCTCACGCGCGCCCGCGAGGCCGCGCAGGCCGCCCGTAGCTAGTGTGCGCATGAAGCTGCTCTGTGCCGGGGAGGCGTTCGAAGACCTCGTCTTCTTCGCCCTCGACCGCCTCCCCGACCTCGGCGAAGAGCTCAAGACCAACCATTTCCTCGCCACCGTCGGCGGCGGCGCCGTGATTACCGCGGTCCATGCCGCCCGGCTCGGCATCCGCACCGGCATTGTCAGTGCGCTTGGCGACACCGCGGTGGCTCGCCTCAAGCGCGAGCGCGTCAGCGTCACCAACCTCCGCAAGCCGAACGAGCCGCACGCCATTACGGCGGTGCTCTCGACTGACGAGGATCGCGCGTTTGTCACCTTCAATGGCGTCAACGCCAAGCTCGAATCACGACTCGCCTCGGCCCTTGCCGCCTTCGCCGAGGCTCCCGCCTCCGCCAAGGCCTCGGCGGGCCAGTCGGCGCGCCAAGCCCCGCAGCATGTTCACCTTTGCCTTTATCCCCACGATTGCGCCCGGTGGACCCGCATCGTGGCACGCCTGCGCAAGCGCGGCGTCACCACGTCGTGGGACTTCGGCTGGAACGAGCTGCTCACCGGTGACCGCGGCCTCACCGATCTGATCGACGCGCTCGACTTCGTGTTCGTCAACGAACTGGAAGCCAGGCTCTATACCGGCGAGCCCACGCTCGAAGCCGCCATCTTGCATTGGCGTCAGCGCCGCGCCATCACCATCGTCAAACAGGGTGACAACGGGGCGACCTGGATCGCGCCCGACCGCGAGATTCACTTCCCGGCACCGCGGGTGAAGGTGGTGGACACCACCGGCGCCGGCGATGCGTTCAACGCCGGCTTCCTGGTGGCCTGGCTCGCTGGACAATCCCCGGCGCGGTGCCTCGCGGCAGGAAACAAGATTGGCGCGCAGTCAACCGTGAAGGCCGGAGGCATATGAAGATTGCCATCATCGGCGGCGCCGGCGTCCGCGTGCCCCTGCTGGCCGGTGGGCTGTCGCGCTCCGACCTGCGAATCTCCGAGATCGCGCTGTACGATCTCGATCGGGCCCGCCTCGTCATCATCGCCGACCTGGCGCAGCGCATGGCCGGCGGTGTGCGCGTGACCTGCGCGGCCACGGCTGATGCGGCCATCGAGGGCGCGGATTTCGTGATTACCAGCATCCGCGTCGGCGGCGCCGCCCAACGCGCGAAGGACGAAGCCGCCTGCATCGCGCTCGATAGCATCGGGCAGGAAACCGTTGGACCGGCCGGCTTTGCCATGGCGGTCCGCACCATCCCGGCGATGGTCGAGTACGGCCGCCTCGTGGCCCGGCTCGCGCCGCGGGCGTGGATGATCAACTTCTCCAACCCGGTGAGCCTGATCACGCAGGCCGTACACCAGGAAACCGACGCGCGGCTGATCGGCATTTGCGACACGCCGATGGAGATGTTCGAGGACGCCGCGCACGCACTGAGCCTGCCCGCCTCGGTGTGCTCGTACGACTACTTCGGCCTTAATCACCTCGGCTGGCTACGCGATGTGCTGTTCGAAGGCAAGGGCGAGCTGCATCGGATCTGGAACGATGAAGCACGTCTCAAGTCCGCTTACCGCTCGCCGCTGTTCGAGACGGAGCGGCTGCAGCGACTGAAGCTGCTGCCGACCGAGTATCTCTACTACTACTACCGTCCCGAGGTCGCGCTGGCAAACATGAAGCGCGCCGGCTCGGGCCGCGGTGCCGCCGTGGCAAAACTGACCGAGGAGTTCTTCAGGGGTCTGACCCCGAGTGGTAATGGCTCCGATGGTTCTGACCCCGTGACTGCGTATCGCGACTACCTGGCCGCTCGCGACGGCAGCTACATGCAAATCGAAACCGCTACCGCCACGCTCCGCATCAAGCCCGACTGGGCAGAACTGTCCGGTTACGATCGCATCGCGCTGATGACCATGCGGGCCATCGTCCACAACCAGGGCGCCATCATCCCGCTCGACGTCGCCAATCGTGGCACACTGCCCTTCCTGGACGATGAGGACATCGTCGAGGTGCCGTGTCGGGTAGATCAGAAAGGGCCCACGCCGCAGGCGGTGGCGCCCATTCCCGATCACCCGCGCGAGCTGATCGAGCGCGTGAAGGTCTACGAGCGCGCCACGGTGAAAGCGGCGCTGACCGGCGACCGCGAAGAATTGATCGACGCTCTCGCGCTCAACCCGCTGGTGACCGCTCGTGACCAGTCCGCGCAACTGGTTGAGGCGTTGTTGCACTGATGAGCAATCAAGCCCCGAGTCCCAAGCCCCAGGCCCTCATCCGGTCCATGGGCCTGCTTCAGGCCACTGCCACCAACGTCATCTCCATGGTCGGGGTCGGCCCCTTCCTGACTATTCCGTTCATGGTGGCGGCCATGAACGGGCCACACGTCATCTACGCGTGGCTCGCCGGGTTGGTGCTGGCGCTGGCCGACGGCCTGGTCTACGCGCAACTGGGCGCTGCACTGCCGGGCAGCGGCGGTGGCTATCTCTACCTGCGCGAGGCGTTCCAGCCGTTTGGCCTCGGCAAGCCGATGGCGTTCCTCTTCATCTTCCAGACCATCCTGATCGCTCCCCTCTCGGTGGCCGGCGGAGCAGTGGGCTTTGCCGACTACCTGCAGTTTGTCTGGGTCGGCATGTCGGCGCTCGAGCACAACCTGGTCGCCGCCGCCGTGTGCATCGTCTCCACCGCCCTGCTGTGGCGCAAGACCGAAGACATCGGCCGCCTGGCCGTGGTGATGCTGATCGTGGTGCTGGTGACCGTGGGCTGGGTGATCGTCGCCGGCCTGTTCACGTTCTCGCCGACGCAGGCGTTCGCGTTCCCGCCGGAGGCGTTTACCTTCGATCGTAACCTGCTGATGAGCGTGGGCGCCGCCTCGGTGCTGGCGATGTACAGCTACGGCGGCTACAACCAGGTGTGCAACATCGGCGACGAGATCAAGGATCCGTCGCGCACTATTCCGCGCTCGATTTTCCTCAGCACCTTCCTGGTCGCGGCGCTCTACATGCTGATGACCATCGTGATCCTCGGCATGATCCCGTGGCAGGAAGTCAAGGAGTCGCGCACGGTCGCGTCGGTGTTCGTTGAGCGCACCTTCTCGAATCCGGAGACGGGCCGCACGGCCGGCATCGTGATGACCGGGCTGATCCTGTTCGTCGCCGCCGCCTCGCTCTACGCCACCATCCTCGGCTACTCGCGTGTGCCCTACGCCGCCGCCCGCGACGGTGACTTCTTCAAGGCCTTCGCGCACCTGCATCCGACCAAGCGGTTTCCCGACGTTTCGCTGGTTACGATTGCGATCGTCTCGATCCCGTTCTGTTTCTTCTCGCTTGGGCAGTTGGTAAGCTGGCTGATTCAGGTGCAGGTGCTGCTGCGCTTCATCTGGCAATGCGCGGCGGTGATCCTGCTTAGGCGCTACCGGCAAGATATTCCGCAGCCGTTCACGATGTGGCTCTACCCGTGGCCAGCCATCCTGTCGGGCGCCCTGTGGTTGTTCATTTTTTTCACGGGGCCCCTTGGAGGCATTGTTTTTTCCTTCAGCTTCCTGGCCGCCGGTGTGCTGGCATACGGTGTCTTCCGATCACGAACGTTAGCCACAGAGAACACCGAGACCACCTAATTATTTCCCGGTCTCCGGGCTGAACACTCCACGCCTTGATCGCCGCGCCATCAGGCGCCCGTCAGCAGGGCCGTCGAGGAGAGCGCGCGTATTTCGAAGAAACTCTGAATGACACTGCGAAACAAGAGGTTGAGAGTGTCCACGAGCTTCTGGGTTTGCTCGAGGTGCCCGCGGCCGTCAGACGGCAAATCCGTCAGGGTGGCGCCCGCCGCCGCGTCAGGCAGCTCGAAGCGAGTCGTTTTCAGCTTCTTTGTTATTGTTTCTCTGAGTCCTCTGTGTCCTCTGGGGCTAGCGTACTGGCGTCTTGCTCAGAGCCAATAGATTCGCGGTAATTCGATAGGCGCCCGCGACGCCATACGGCAGCTGCCGGTGCAAGGCATAGGCGAAGTAGGTCCAGTTACCTTTCCCCACCTTCGCGGTGAGCCACCCGCCACTCTGCGGCGGCTGCCCTTTATCGAAGGTCGAGATCATCGGCGTGTAGGCGGCATCCCATTTGGTGAAGAACTTCGAGCCGCGCTGCTCGACCCAGCCGTCGAAGTCGGCGGCGGTAATGCGATTGGGCCATGTGAACGACTGCTGCGTGGGCGCCAGGATCGTCACCGGCGAGTCTTCCTCGGACACTTCCTCCGAGCCGCGCGGCAGTTCCCCGGGGAACGGCGCGAACGTGTTCGGCACCAGTTCCTGGGTGTTGTAAAGCACGATTACGTTGCCGCCGGCCCTGGCGTAGTCGAGCAGCCGCTGGTTGTAAGTCTTGAGGTCGTCGCGCACCGCATAGGCGCGAGTCCCAGTCACAATCGTGTCATAAGCGGACAGGTTGCCGGTGGCCAGCTCCTGCTCGCCTAGCAAGGTAACCTGGGCGCCGAGCTGTTGCAGCCCGAGCGGTACCTGGTCGCCGACACCCATCACGTAGCCAACTATCAAGCCGGCGACCGTGGTCACGTTGACAGCCCGCACCTCGGCGGTGGCCGGTCGATACAGGTAGCGCACTTCGAGATCGCGTTGGTCGATAGTCTCGTAGCCCTCTCGGTACTCTTTGCCCGCTGCCGTCGCCACCGCCTCGATGGTGAAGTTCTCGGCAGCCGCGCCCACCCTCCCCGCGTTGACGGTGAAGCGGTACGAGGCGCGCTCGCCGCCGCGACCGAACGAGAACGGGCGCGCCGCCGGTTCCGAGGTCCAGCCGGCCGGCAGCCGCAATGTGACCTGTCCGGTGGAGGCCGCTTCGGCATTGTGCAGGAGCGACACCTCGACCTCGACGCGCCTAATGGTGGCTGACGAGGGGACCACCGCGTGGGTCGGTGACAGCATCACGGCAAGGCGCGGCACGCTCCGCACCTCGCGCAGCACATCGCCGTACGGCAGCTTGGCTTCACGCCGCCTGACGGTTTCGCGGATCTCGATCGGCACCCCGTCGACGAAATAGCGGCCGACCGCACGCAGCGGCGGCAAGGATGCGGGCCGGCCGAACTGACTGGCGTCGCTCAGCGTGTAGCGGCTCTCCTGCAGCCCGCTACGGGCAAAGTATGGCTTGGTGCTGGGCGCGACGGTCTCGGCCAGCGTCACCGTCATTCGAGCCGTCGCCTGCTGATGCCGCTCGAGCCTCGGCCCACCCGCAGCGGGTCCCACGGCTATTTGCCAGCCGCGGTCGCCCTCGATCGTAATCGCCGCGCTCGCTGCCGGTGGAATGGATACCGTGATCCCGCCACGATTCGCCAGCCGGGCACGCACTTCGAACGTCTGTCCCGGCACTGGCGCCGCCATCACTGCCGGCGGCGCGAACGCGGCTCCGGGACCGGCCGGCTCCGGCAGGCCGGCCGGCTGCGCCATCGCGGTCAGCTCCATGCCGAGCGCCGAGTTGATCGCATCCTGGAACTGGCGCTCCTTGATGCCGAGCAGGAACCGTGCTTCGAGATCTTTGCTGGCGGCCGCTGCATCGCGCGTGAGCTGCAATCCGCGCGCGAGCGCGGGCACAATGGCCGACGGATCGTTCATCCGGAAATCGGCCATCGCCTTGGCGATAATCTCATCAATGGGCTTGCAGGACGCGCTGATCGTCGACTCGAGTGAGCTCGCAACGCCATCGAACACGCTGGCTTCCCTGGCACCTGATGCACCGACCAGTTGGTAATATCCCCAATTGGCTCCGGTGCCAGGCGAAAATCGCCCGCTAGTTTGCGACCGTTGAAAACTCAACCCGTAACGGGCGACGTTGTCGTACGAATCACCGAGCCGCGCGCTGTACTCGCCGCTATCGATGCGCACCGTCCAGTCTTCGTTCTCGCGAACGCCGCCGATGTAGACCTTCTTCGGCTGCCATGGGCGCAGGCCCTCGGCAATCTGCTCGGGATAGCGCGTCGGATCGCCGGCTGCACGAAAGCCTTCCACCGCCATCAGTCCGGCGGTCTGGTGATTCCCGTGGCCGTCGCGTTGGTTGCCTTGGAACCGCGACAGCACGATGGTGGGCCGGGTCATGCGGATCACGCGCACGACGTCGCGAAGCACCGTGTCGCGCCCCCATTTATCGAGCGCTTCCTCGAGTCGCTTCGAGAATCCGTAGTCGACGACGGTGGTGAAGTACTGCTCGTCAACGCCGTAGTGGCGGTCGGCGGTCAGCAGCTCTTCGGTCCTGATCAGGCCCAAGCCGTCGAACAGCTGCGGGCCAATGGCGTTGTCACCCGACTCACCGCGATTCAGGGTGAGCAGTGCCATCCGCGCACCATCGCCCCTGCTCAACTTCGCCAGTACGCCACCATGCTCATCGTCTGGGTGGGCGGTCACATGCAGCACGCTGGCGGTGGTCCGCAGCTTCAGCAGCTTCTGCCAGACTTCGGACGCGCCGTCCTGGCGAGGGACTGACTGCGTTTGAGCGACGGCCGCCGCCATGACGCAGATGCCGGCAAGTAATAGGAGTTTTCGCATGATGATTTCAGAACAGGCAACACGAACAGCACTTCGTCGCCTTCGGGTTCACGTTTTAGAAATAAAACTTCAGAGCGAGTTGAATTTCCCGCTGGTCGCCGATCGAGCTGGTGATCCGACCGAAGGTACCCAGGTTCGAAATGTTGGCTGCCGGGAAACCGTAGTTCACCCAGTTGAAGAGGTTGAAGGTCTCGACGCGCAACTCGGCGCGCCGGTCGGCGCCCATGCGGAGCGACCGGAAGACCGACAGGTTCATCGACTTCGAGCCGGGTCCGCGCACGGTGTTGTTGGCGCAGTTGCCATAGGTCCGCGACGTGGTTGCCGCAAACCCCGCTGGATCCATCCACGAGTCGAGCCCCTGGTTGAACCCGCTGGGCACCGCGTCGCCGATGCAATTGGCGCGAGCAATCCGGCCGGGACCGGTTCCCGCCTGATCGGTGGTCGTGACGGTGAGCGGACGGCCGTCGCTGAGCGTGAGGATGCCGTTCACCGACCAGCCGCCAAGAATGGCGCCCGCCGCGCCGCTCGGTTCGAAGCGACGGCCGGGACCAAACGGCAGCTCGTAGATGAAGCTGGTGACCAGGCGTTGAGGAATATCGAACGCCAGCAGACCATAGTCTTTCTCCATCGCGTAGGTTGAGCCAGGGGCGTTGCCGACGGCGCCGCCGCCGGCGCTCAGGTGATCGAGAAAATCGCCGAGCGCCTTGCTCCAGGTATAGGCCACCGTGTACGCCAACCCGCCGCCCATGCGCTTCTGCATGCGGGCCTGGAGCGCGTCGTAGTCGGCGCGGCCGTTGGTGACAATCTGTTCGAGATACGCGCTGCCGTAGCCGTACTGCGCGTATGGGAACACCACGGCACCGTTGACGATCTGGCCTTCGTTCAGGTTACGCAGGCGGCGTCCGTTACGGGTGCGGTTGCCGATGTACTCGACCGCCGCCACCATGTTGGTGGCGAACTGGAACTCCGGACCGAAACTGAACTGCCGCACGACCGGCGTGTCCTGGTTCGGGTCCTGGATGCGCCACTGCACGATGGCGGGGTTAACGGTTTGCGGGGTCAGCGGTGTGAAGCCCTGCGCGAACGTGAAGGCGGGCGCCTCGGCGCCGGAGTTGGCGGTGATCGAGGCATCCACCAGTTGCGGCAGGTTGAGGCCCAACTGGCTTTCGCTACCGTAGCGATCGGTCTGTTGATAGAAGATGCCAAACCCGCCGCGCACCACCATGCGTGGCGACACGCTCCACGAGAGACCCACGCGCGGCGCGATGTCGTTGCGATCGGGATGGATCAGCGCGCGGTCGAACAGGCTGCCGGCCTTGGCGGTAAACGCGCGGCCGGTCGCCGGATCGATGTTGGTCAGCAGGTTGTTCTGGTCCAGCAGCGGCGTGAACATCTCGTAGCGCACGCCGGCGGTGACGGTCAGGTTTGAGCGCACGCGCCAGTTGTCTTGCGCATAGAACTGCCAGCCGTTGGCGTAGAGGTCGGGCTCGTGGAACAGCGTCAGGCGCTGCGTACTCGACAGGCCGAGTAGGAAGTCACCGAGGCCGAAACCCGTGTAGCGTCCGTCGTTGAACCCGAGCTCGCCGTTCAGCGACCGCAGGTCAATGTAGTTCAGGTTGTCGCGGCGGAACTCGACGCCGAACTTCATGGCGTGGGTGCCGCGTTGCCAGGTCAGGTTCTCCGCGAACTGGAAGACCTGCGAATCCTGGAACTGCGGCCGGAAGAACGGGCCGCCGAGGCGCGTGAAGCGGGCGATCGGCATATGCGGCAGGCCACCGAAGAAACGATCGTCTTTCGGCACACCCTTGATGCCGTACTGGCTGTTGGCATCGATGCCGAACGCCGGGTGCATCACGTCGGAGCGCACCTTGTTATACGACACGCGCACTTCGTTGAAGACCGTGCCGCCAAACACCCGCGACCAGCCGCCGACCGCACTCTGGCCGCGGTTGAGGATGTCGCTGGCAAAGTCACCAGATGCCACCGGGTCGTCCAGCAGCGGCGGCTCGGTCCGGTTGGTGTTCTGGAAGCTGTAGCGCGCGAACAGGTGGTCGCGTCCCGCCGCCAGGCTGTGATCGACGCGAACGTCGAACTGGTCGACGTTGTTGTTGAGGATGCCGTTCGAGATGAAGTTGCTGTTGAAGAAGCCCGCGCCGGGAACGTTGGGCATCGGGTAGAGGGTGATCAACTTGGCGGCCACCGGATCGAAGCAACCGGCGCTGATGACCTTGTTGACCGCGTCTACGCACCCCGGCCGCACGAAGGCGTTGGTCGCGACCATGTTGCCCGTGAGCTCGCTCAGGTCACCGGCGCGCATGCGCGCGGTCGGCACCGTCGCCGTTTGCGACAATGCCCGCTCGGTGCGCGACGACTGGTAGTCGCCAAAGAAGAACGTCTTGCCGCGCACGAGTGGCCCGCCGAAGGTGCCACCGGCAATCAACTGGTTGAAGGGCCCCTTGGCGCGGCCGGCGCGGTTGTTATCCCAGGTGTTGGCGTTCAGCGCCTCGTCGCGAAGAAACGCGAACAGCGAGCCGCTGTACTTGTTGGTGCCCTGTTTTATCGAGGCATTGATCACCGCGCCGGCCGCCTTGCCAAACTCGGCCGAGTAGGTGCGAGTCTGCACCTTGAACTCCGACAGCGCCTCCACCGGCGGCTGCACTACTTGAGGACTGCGCTCCTGCAGGTTGGTGGAGAACGAGTTGTTATCGGCTCCGTCAAGCGTGTAATTGTTCCAGGTGGCGTAGTTGCCATTGGCGTTGAAAAAGGTGTCTTCACCGCGACTGGTGATGCCGGCGGGAGCGGCGACGACGCCGGGCGACAGAAATGCCAGCTCCGAGTAGCGCCGGCCGAGCAGCGGCAGGTCGCGAACCTGGCGGGCGTCGATGACGCTGCCGATGTCAGCTGACTGGGTTTGCAGCAGTTGCGCCCGGCCGGTGACGATGACCTCTTCCGTCAGCGCGCCGACACTGAGCTGCAGGTCCACTTGCGCCCGCGTCTGCACGCTGACCCGAACCTCGCGGCTGACCGCGCGGCGGAAGCCCTGAAGCTCGGCGGTGACCACGTAGACACCGACGCGCAGGCCGGGAAAGATGAACTCGCCGCGATCGTTGGTGACCGAGGTGGCCGCCAAACCCGTGCCGTCTTGCGTCGCCACCGCGGTGACGCCGGGCAGCACCGCCCCGCTATCGTCGACGACCCGTCCGACGATCACGCCGGTATCGATCTGGGCGAAGGCATCGGTGGCAAAGACCAGCAGAACGAGCAGGGCCGCCGAACTGGCCCACATGCGGCGTGACGTCATCAGCACTCCCGGGACACGAGGTTCAAGTCCCGGCAGTATCCTGCCCGTTTACACCGATGTCAACCGTCACCCGGCGGGTTCACGGTCGGATCGCGTCGATACTCCACTCGACCGAGCTGATTCGGTGAAGTTCAGTCCCACTTGCGAGTGGCACCATTGGTGTTGCTTTTTCGAAGTGCTACGGAGTGAGTGACGAAGTTAAGGCGCTGATGATTGGGAAGCTCAACACTACTGGGCCTGAGAACGGGCGTGCCGTTAACAGGAGAGGCCGTTAATACGGCGCCTGTCGTCCGCCGTGGTCGACTGGCACTGGCGGCCGTTCTGCGGCTTTGTCGACTACTGCCTCAGCTTTCACGCGCGGAGTACGGGCTGGGCCGAGGTCGACGAGTTGACATCAATCATCACATCGCTATATATTGATGTTGCTGTTGTCATTCGACACAGCTGTTAGTCATCCAGACGATCCGAGGGACGTGGCCCTACGACGATCACCAACCGGCTCCGAGTCGGTGGTAATGCCGCGAACGATGAGGCCAGCATGTCCGACATTTCTTTTTCGTCACGGTCCTACCTGTCTGCCCTTGGCGCCTACGGCTTCGAGCGGCAGGAACCTGTCATCCTCGCGGCACTCGTGAGCGGCGACCCCATCCTGCTGATCGGCCGCAGCGGCACGGGCAAGACTTTCCTGCTCAATACCATCAGTGAAGCGCTCGCGCTCGAACACCGCCATTACAACGCGAGCCTCATCTCCTTCGACGACCTGGTTGGCTTTCCCTATCCGGACGAGGCCAAAGCCTCTGTCCGCTTCCTCGAAACGCCGGCCACCGTGTGGGGCGCTCAGTCAGTGCTGATTGACGAGATCAACCGCTGCAAGCCGGAGCACCAGAACCGCCTGTTCTCGCTGGTGCACGAGCGCAAGATCCAGGGCATCGCCCTCGCGAGCCTGCGCTATCGCTGGGCGGCGATGAACCCATGCACGACCGACCAGTCGGTGGCCGAGGAATATCTCGGCGCCGAACCGCTCGACCCGGCACTGGCCGATCGTTTCGCAGTCGTCCTCGACATCGGCGACTGGGACACCCTCAGCGCCGCCGATCAACAGTTCGTGGCGAACCCCGCCGGCGAAGGCCGGGTGGCCGACGATCGCGGACGGCTGAAGGCGGACCTGGCAGTGTGGCGGCAGTCGTTCGAGGAGCGGGTGGACCACTGTCCCGCGCCGATTGTCGATTACGTGTGCGCCCTCGTGACCGCGCTGCGATCCGGCGGCATCCGCCTGTCGCCGCGTCGCGCGCGGCTGGTCACGCGCACGCTTTTGGCCACGTCCATCGTCGAGGGCCTGACGGCCGATACGCTCGGCGTTCGCAGGACCGACGCGCTCTTCCGCGCCGCGGTCGACGCCAGCCTCCCACAGCGCGCGTGGGGCGCAGCAGCGGACGCCGACAAGGTGGCCGCCGCGCATCGGCTGGCCTGGGACGCCGCCATGCTGCGGGGCGCCGATCGCTGGGTCCACTTGTTTCATCTCGAACCCACGCTCGACGGCAAGGCCAGCCTTTTACTCGAGCACTGTCCCGATCCCGATACCGGCACGCTGGCCGTGGAGCAACTGCTGGCCAACGAACCAACAGAGCGCGCCGCGGCGTTTGCCCTGGCCGCCTATGCCGCCGCCGTGTCGGGCCGCCTCCCCATCGGTGCCGAGGGCGTGAACGATCTTGGGCGCTTCGCGCAGCCGCTGCTAACCGTGGACGGCGAGGTCAGCTGGCACGAGCGGCTTGGGACGCCGGCCAGCACGCACCCGGAGTTGGCGACCTACGCGCCGGTACTCGGCCGCCTCGGGACCGCGCGGCGCGAGCGCGCTCAGCTGCTGTTCTACTTCTGCATCGTCAACAAGATCGTCGTCGCGCGGCCGCGCGAGTTCGAGCAGGAGTTTCACCGCTGCGTCCAGGTGTTCGCCACGGGGGCGGCATGAACATGGTCATCATCGCCTCGCCGAGCGAGACCGGCTGGAGGGCTGGATGGCGGGCCAACGACCTCGAGCGGTTGGCCAACAGCGGCAGCCCGAATAGCCGCCAGCGAACCAGCCGTCTTTTCACCACCGTGCTGGGACACGACCAAGGGGCGGTGAGATGTCCGCGCGTGCTGCGCGTGGGCCTGGACTTCGGAAGGCGCAATCCGCTCAGCGTCGTGCTCGAGCTGCTGAAGCAGTGCGGTTTCGCCGACGAGCACGAGGCCCGCGCCGCCATCGCGTTGCCAATCGAGGCGTGCCTGTGCCGGATTGATCTAATACCGCAACGCGTGCCCATCGAGACGCTATCGCCCGCTGATGCGCTCTACCAAACGCTGATCTTGGGCCTCAGCACGCCGTGGCTGTACGACCCGGCCCGGCCCGTGCTGTGGACCCGTGCAAGCCTGACGCGTCAACTGGAGTTGTTCGACGGACGGGAGTTCTACGCATGACAGCCAGTGAATTTCATGCCATTTGCCGGGAACTGATCGACGACAACCCGCTGGCGATCCGCGCGGTGCTCAAGATCCTGGAGACCGAGTTCACCGACACGGTGCCGACGCTGGCCGTGACTTGCGACCAACGGCCGCGGCTGCTCGTGAACCTGGCGTTCATCGGCGAGCACTGCCGCACCGAGTCGGAGGTGAAGGCGGTGATCTGCCACGAGTTCCTGCATGTGCTGCTGCGGCACACCGAGCGCACCACCCAGCTCACGCCCCCGGAGCACCTGGCACTGGATGCGGTGATCAACGCGATCATTCATCGCAGTCTCGGCCCCGAGTACAGCGCGATGATGAGCGGCTACTACGCGAAGGCGACGGGCGTGGACCGGTTGCTGCGGCCGCCGACCGCACGGGAGCGGCGGTTGATCGCGCAATACGGCTGGAGTGGCCCCGAGCGCCGGCTGTTTTCGGCATGGGGCGCTCTCTACGACGGCCGTCTGGTCGCCGACGACATTCGCGACTTCGCCCGCGACCACCTCGGGCGCACTGCCCAGACGGTCGTCCTGCTGGGCAACCATGACGCCCTTGATGCCGCAGGTCGCGACGAAGGCGAAGGGGCTGCCGCGCTGGCCGATGCGCTCGACTCCGCGCTCAAGGCCATGAACGGGTCGGGCGTCTTCCGCAGCCCTCGCGGTCGCGGCGTCGGGGCGAATGCCTATCGCAACGAGGTGCGGGCGGCAGACCGGGCCGTCGAGCAGTGGTGCCGTGAGGCGTATGCGGTGCTGCGGCGTCACCTGCTGCCAGACCGGGCGTCGGCGGCCACTGAACGTGCGGCCACCAGTTGTGTGCTGCCGGTGCTGTCGCCCGGCGATCGACGGGCGGTGTTGCGGTCGCTATGGAGCGCGTTTCTGCCGGAGGCGCACTGGGACACGACGCAGCCCGTCCGCGCCGGTTCGGCCCACGTCTACCTGGATGTCAGCGGCTCGATGGCCGCGGAGATGCCGCTGATCGTCGCGCTGCTCGGGCGGCTCACGCCGTACATCCGGCGGCCGTTCTGGGCGTTCAGCAACGTCGTGGCGCCGGCCCGCATCGAGCAGGGGCGCCTGGTTGCCGACACCACGGGCGGTACCAGCCTCGGCTGCGTGCTCGACCACGTGGCGCGCACCCGGCCGCGCGCCGCCATCATCGTCACGGACGGTTACATCGAGCACATCAAGGCGTCGCAAATGGCGGCCGCAGGCGGCACCCGTCTGCACGCGATTGTCACCAGGGATGGCAACGCGGCGTTGCTGCAGCGCGCCGGGCTTCCCTATACCCAGCTGTCGAGGTTGCCATCATGATCCGCATGAGCGAAGTGGTTCTGCCGGGACACCCGGACAAGTTTTGCGACCAGGTGGCTGACGCCATCGTGGCCGAGTGCTACCAGGCCGACGCGCGCGCCTACTGCCAGGTAGAGATGAGCACCTGGTGTGACCAGGTCTTTCTCACCGGCGGCATCGTCACGCGACAGCCCCTGGCGCGCGACCTGGCCGAGATTGTCCGCGCCACCGGACGCGGCATCGGCTATCTGACCCCTAACGCCATCGAGGCCGACCGCTACCAGGTGCGCGACACCGTGTGCCAGCGGCGCGAGGACCCGCGCACGTGGACCGACCACGTCAATGATCAGTGCATCTCGGTCGGCTGGGCCGGCTATGACGCGAAGGTGGCGTGGTTGCCGCCCGAGCATTACCTCGCGCACACGCTCGGCGCGGCACTCGCGCAGAGTTGCCGGGACGGCCGGCTCGCGGGCCAGGGGCCGGACGGCAAGCTGTTGGTGCGTGTGCGCGAGGGCACGGACCAGTGGCAGGTGGAACAGATTCTCGTTACGCTGCAGCAGTTGCCGGAGGTGTCCCTCCTGGAACTGACGGCGCGCATCGTGGACGATGTGCGGGACGTCTACGCGCACCTCCAAACGCGCGACCCGCGATGGGCGGCGCGGTTCGACGACCTCGAGCTGCTCATCAACCCCAACGGGCCTCTGCTGGACGGTGGCAGCACTGGCGACAACGGGCAGACCGGCCGCAAGCTGGTGGCGGACTACTACGGACCGCGGGTGGCCATCGGCGGCGGGGCGCTGTCGGGCAAGGACCTGAGCCACATCGACCGCGTGGGCGCGTATGCTGCGAGACACGCGGCGCTGCGGGCCGTGCGGACCGGCGCGCGCGAGTGCCGGGTGGTGGTGGCGTATGCGCCCAATCGCGACGTGCCGCTGGACGTGGTGTATGAGATGAATCGCCGCACGGAGCAGTTGCCCCCCAGCTGGTTCGCTCACTCAGCGGTGCGCGAGCGCTATTGCGGTGGCGCCTACGTCGCCGCGCTCGGCGCCGGCGCGCACTTCATCGATGCGTCATTGCCATGGAACTAGTCCGCGCGGAAACTGATGGAGCTGAGGGTTTAAAACGAATGACTCCCCCTGTGTGGTCGGAACCCGACCACCCTGACGATCAGGAATACCTGCACGTGCGGCAGAAGTATCGCCGGATTGTCCGAGGTCCGCGCGCTTCAGATGCACCACGTTGGGGATGGCGTCGACATCCCGCCATCCCTGCGTGCGCCAGGATTGTTTCCGCTCTTCGGTCGGCGCTCTGTAACTGAGGTTGTAGCCGCCGCGGCAATTGCTACGACTGGTATGGAGAGTTTCTTCTCGACAGTGAAGAGCGAACTGGGCGAGCACTTCGACAGCCACGGCGAGGCGAAGATGGAGTTGTTCGACTACATTGAAGTGTTCGATCACCAGAAGCATCGGCACTCGACGCTCGGCTAGATCAGTCCGGCCGCCTTCGAGCGAAAGGCACTGACTCAAGCGGCGTCACTAAACCGTCCACGGAATCGGATCAAGCTCAGGCACGCGCGAAGGCCAGAAGCGATCTGGATACGCAGTCGACGCATTCACTCTCGTGGCAATTACGCGATTCTGCATATCTATTTAATGTCCAACTGTCGGCGACAGACAGGATGACGGTTCCTAAAAGAGGACACATGAGGGAAAGTGGCCTACTTCGGCTGGATGACGGTAACGAAGCGCCGCCAGCCGCCGGGGACGATCAAATCTCTGGGCGGATTACCCGTTGACCGCCCTAGCATCTTTGCTCACGCGAGGACGAAATAACAGTGCGTGATGTAGCAGGTGCTACATATTCCCGCCACGATTTTCAAACGTCGCAAACCACTCACGCGACAACGTCTGGGCGTCGGCCAGTTGCGCAGCCGTCACCGTCCGCCAGCACCTCAAAACGCCCCGATCGCCCTTGATGAGATCGGCCGCAATCCCCCAGTTCCCGCTCTAGCGCAGCCTCCAACCTGGAGGCCTCCGGCAGGTAGTTTCTGGCGCATGCCACAAAGGTCAGCGAAGGGACAATTACCTCATCGCCGGGCCCTACTCCCAAAGCCAGCAACAAAAGATGCAGCGCCGCAGTGGCACTGGAGACAGCAACGCCTTGAAGATCGGTATCCAATGCGGCTGAAAAATCTGTTTCAAATCCAGCGATCGTGGGGCCCGCGTCTGAGAACGGTCCGTAGGTTGACTCGGGAGGAAAGGCGAGCGACGAGACCGGCCATGGACCCTCCGTAAGTGGCGAGAGGCACGCGAAACCCGCCTCGGATTTGATCCGAGGCGGGCTTTGTTCAAAGGTACGGCGTCGGGTCGCTTACTGTGGCGGGCGGGCTCCTGCCGGCTTGTATGTGCCGACCGCCGGAAGCTGCGAGCCCGTCAGGTCGGTCGGCAGCGGCTTTCCGGCGACGACACGATGACGGAGCGTGCCGATGCCTTCGATCGTGGCCTCGATCGTCTCGCCAGGCTTGAGATACCCCGTACGAGTGCCCTGCTTGAAGGCGCCTGAGGAGGTGCCGCCCGTGGTGCCGCTGTTGATCACGTCACCCGGGAAGAGCGTGATGATCGACGAACCGTACTCAATCAGCTCCCACATGTTGTGGATCATGTCGCCCGCCCTCGCTTCCTGCACCTTCACGCCGTCGATCGAGAGTTGCTGGTGAAGGCGTTTCATGGGATCGCCGTAAAACTCTTTCGGCAAAATCCAAGGGCCCATTGGTGCGAAGGTCTCGTGGCCTTTCCCGACGAACCAGTCGGACGAGCGGTCGCCGGGCCGTCCGCCGCGATCAGAGACGTCGATCGTCACCGTGTAGCCGAAGACGTAGTCTTGGGCGTTGGTGGCCGAGACGTACCGGGCCGCTCGGCCGATCACCGTGCCGAACTCGATCTCCCAGTCGATGCGGTCGCGGCCAGGGGGAAGGACGATGTCGTGGTTGTTACCGATGACTGCGCCTTGGGCCGGTTTCAGGAAGAGATACGGGACGCCCCGGTTCGCGCGGATCTTCTTGTCGTTCTCCGCCTGCTGCTGGAGGGTGCAGCCCTCGCAGGTATGCGTGTAGAAGTTCCCCGCGGCATTCAGGATCTTTCCGGGATAACGGATGGGCGCCAGCGTGCGGACGGTTTTCACGTCGTGGATGAAGCTCGGCCGCTGGCCATCGAGCTGCCTGGTGTTGACGAGGTGGTTCACGATCTCATAGAGCCGGCTCTTGAGGCCGTACTCGTAGAGACCGATGAGCTGCAGCATGTCTTCGGGCATCGCCATCCTCGGCACGCCCGGCTCGATCTGCAGGTTGCGATTGGCGGCGTCGAGCTCGACGACCAGTTGTTGCCGGAGGACAAGGCCCAGCCCCTCCTGCCCGTCGAACGTGAACGTGCCCACCGCAAAGGGCTCGGCACTCTTCGTGGCCTGGGCGGAGGCCAGCGCCGGCGCAAGGGCGGCATTAAATAGAGCGATCAGGATCCAGCGCATGAAATTCCCCTTTGACGTGTGAGTAGTGTCGACGGAACGTCGCCTACCGTTACCGCAGTCTATAGACTACTGCTTCCAGCCTGTCAAGCGATTCGAGCCGCTTCCCGCTACGGCAGGCTCCCTTCTTCCTTGAAGGCCGCAATATCAGCCGCCGCGACCTTCACCACCACGGGCTTCGGGTTGGCGACGTTGCAGGATGACGTCTGCCCGCCGGCCGTGATTGAAGAGGCCATCCGACTCGCGCTGGAACACTTGGCGCCGGCTCGCCAGGACCGCCACCGCGAGCACCTGGCCACCGAACTCGCCACGGTGCGGCAGGAAACCGAACGACTCGCCGAAGCCATCGGCCGCGGCGGGCCGCTCGACGCGCTCTTGGGACGGCTGACAGAGCGCCAGGCGCGCGCCACGGCGATCGAGCAGGAACTCGGCCAGGTGCACGACCAGAGTCCGCTCGCGAACCTGGACGCGCTGGAAACACGATTAAGGGCCAAGCTGGCCGAATGGCGCGGACGGCTCACGCGCAACGTGGCCGAGGGGCGCCGACGTTCCAAAGCGCCGAACAGGACATGGCGACCCTGACCTCTGGTATTGGGCGCCTCGATGCCGAGATTGCGCGGCTCACGGGCGCGATTGCAGATGGCGGGGATGTGCCTTCGCTTGTGGCTGGAGTTAAGGAGCGCGAGACGCAACGGGGCGATTTGCGACGGCGCCTGACGGCGGCGCGGCGCACGGCGACCGACGGGCACCAGGAGCAGCTACCGGAGCTACTGAGGGCGAAGTTGCGTGACTGGACGGGCGTCCTGCATCGTCAAATCCCGCAGGCACGGCAGGCGCTGAAGAAGATGCTGCAAGGCTCTCTTCTGTTCGCGCCGAAGGACGACGGCCAGCAGCGGTATTACGAGATTACGGGGACTGGAACGCTCGAACGGATCTTAGCGTCCGTGACTAATCCAATTATGATGGCGTCCCCGACGGGATTCGAACCCGTGTT